>Ga0126329_10000285_pt1 | contig 10573 bp, 9 predicted proteins | sample InaspJWI85metaG_FD_104915 | JGI IMG/M metagenome (GOLD analysis project Ga0126329, IMG submission 104915) | Marine gutless worms symbiont microbial communities from Oahu, Hawaii - Inanidrilus sp. 2 OAHU.JWI-85 metaG | ecosystem: Host-associated > Annelida > Digestive system > Unclassified...
GTTGGCCTAGTTGGCTGACCTGTAGCGGACGGTTTACCCACATTAGTGGTCACCCATCAGCTGCAGGTCGAGCGCAGGACAGGGAAAGTTCGCCAGCCAGAGACCGACGTTCTACCACTGTGCTATGCCACCAACCAGGAATTCCTGCACAGGAATAAATACAAAATCATATTTGACTGTAATTACTTAAGAGTACGTCACTATTGGCATGAGTACTGATGTCATCCACACGGGTGCCAGCACGTCTAAAATTTTATGGGGCTGTCAGTCTTTATAAAAATTGTCGGGTACATTGCTATCTGAGATACCTTTAGCCTGGTTGTTCGTGGAAATTGCATTAGATTAAAACCTATATGCATGCGAGTTGGATACCACTGATATTGCTGATATAGCTTAGACACCACAAGGCTAAGATGTCATAGCTGTTAATGCAAATAAAATAAGTTGAAAAAGTTAAACGTTAAAATGTGTATTGCATCATCCACGTGAATCGTGTAATAGAATGATGCATAAATTATCATGCCTAAAATTTGAGGGGGTCAGGAACCTGGTGTAAAAATTATAGGGGGTCTGTCGACCTCCTTGAACTTCCCATGGTAGCTAGTGTTTTGAGTTTGTGGGCATTTTGACTACAACATCTGTGCTGAGACTAGCCCTAGTGTGGCCTCACTTCGTTTTCTTGTCGTTCCTCGATGTCATGGGAAAAGTCGGGGAATTTTTACTTTCTGTAAGTTGTTCACTTTGCTTTTATTCTTATTTTCTTTTAGCAACCATGCTGACCTTATTGAACAACTTCTGTATGGTTGTCACCAAATTTAGTTTGCTACGTTGTACATATTGTATTGATAGGTTTTTATATGAACATTGTCTTTCTAGCATAGATGACTTTTAGAGCTGTTATTTATAGCAAATGACTTCGGTAGTCTGTATGACTCACCTGGTTTAGTGATGGGCTGAATTGAGTTTTGGCATTATTCGCAGTTAATTAACTGTGTGTAATGTCATTTGGTGGCTTCGTTGTGACATAGATCTGTCGTTGATATTTATGTTTTAACATTTTAAAAGTTTTAAATCGCATCAAGTTGTCCTTTTATTGCCATGCTCTAGTTTATTTGTCTTGTTTTAGTTTAATATCATTATTAGTGATGTTAAGTCCATGTTAATGTTTCGTAGAAAAAGCATTTATATCATCTGGATCTTGCAAGAGATTAAAAGCAGGTGAGTACAAACAGTAAATGGCATTGTTGGACTGGAAGCAGAACTGTAAAACGTAAGAATGCAGTATATTGTTTGGGTGTCCACTCGTTCGGGACATGACCAAAATATGGGAAATGTGTATGTGATGATTTTAACATGGGTAGAATTGCTGTGAAAAGTAGAGTTTTAAATTTCCAATAGAGTAGTCACCTTGTATCGACTACGACTAGGAACTGCTAGTATGTATGCCATGCTGTCGTCACTGCCATTGTGTGTGTTGCAGTATTGTACTATTCTGTGTTTTGTGGAGACTACCACACATTTTGCCATGATAAAACTGTTATAGTCGATATAATGATTGTGCACCATGTGGCTGTCGGTGTGCTTTAGTTGAAACTAGGGATTCACGAATTGTTTTATTTACTATGTGTTTAAACGAAAGTTAAATTAAAACTGTTCTTACTTACTCCTAGTATTTATTTAATGATAGACGTTTTAATAAAAGGGTATAAATTAACTGTCATTCATATAATTGGCTTTTCATATATCATCGCATAATCTCGGCACAAAATGTTGAACTGGCCTTTCTTGTAGGCCGTTCAATTATCATTAAATTTGTTGAATTTTAAACGATAATTATCGTTTAAATTTTAAATGTGCAAATCACTAGTTGAACGTTGCTCTTCCACCTGCTTTGTGTGACTTTGTGATAGCGCATGCACCGACGTATGTATGTGTATTTACTGTATATACATAGAGTGCAGTCAGTGTGCCGTTTGTCATGCAAGTACAGAATTATCAGTCATTTTGTCAATTAATTCGACTTTACTTAATTCCAGAACCGACGCCTAAAGTCATTCTGGACATAAATACTATTCACACCACTGCTGCTGATGTTACTACTCGCATTTAATTGCCTCTTTTCCAGGACAACCTGGGTAAGCCAGTACCACAAAGGTAAAACAAGTCTGGATTTAAATGAGGCAAGAGATGATGGGGTTTCTGAATGGCAGTGGCATCAGCTGGACCATATGCAAACAATCTTCACCTCGATCCAGACAGACAACCACACCAACACCTCATCACTCAATTTTTACAGGCCGGATGCTCTTCCTGACGCTCAACCGACAGTGTCAAAGCACTGAAGACAGTACTGTTCACACACTAGCATTAGCACTGACCAATGCTAACTGGTCAGTAGTAATACTTGATTGGCAAAAGTATTTTGTGAGAAATAAGAACTTGTATCATAAACTGTAGCGTGCTGAACGCACGATAAGGCAAAACTTGTTGACTGAAATCTACGTGTAAAAACCTAACCAGCAGTTGAGTAAGAAATCAGAATGAATGTGACAATTTTTGTAGCCTGTCTGACATTCTGTATTCCATAAATACATTCACCTACAAGGAGTCTATATGGAACAGATACAAACGTGATGATTATATCACAGAACAGTTATAAAATTGTATACAAAAATACATATGTAAATATAGTTAATAAGGCACGAGCAGAAACCCACCGAAACGTGGTGATGCTGTTAGGAAATCTGAAGCGCAGATTATTAGGCACAGCTGTGCAGTTCCTCGCTAACATGCGTCATAGTGATGAGTAGCTCACGACAAACACACACCCGTTTAATGGCCCTTTTTCCGGGACTGCCCAGGTGAGCCGATACAGAAAGGCAAAACCAATCTGGATTTTAATGAAGCAAGAGATAGTGAGTGGCAATGGCATCAGCTGGGCCATATGCATGTCTGCACCTAGTTCCAGACAGATAACCACTGAGTTTTTTACAGGCCGGATGCCCATCCTGCCGCCCAACCAACAGCATCAATGCACTGAAGGCAAGTAGGTCACGACAAAGTGCTATACAAATCAGAGTTCTTCCTCTTCTGTGACTTTAGAATTCAGTGGCATAACTAGCCATCAGCAGCCCTGGCAATGCCGAGGGGTCCAGGGGCCCAAAACGGTAAAGGGGGCCCAAAGTGACCGGAATTATGTATCAAGACTGTTATTAGACTGTGTAGCGAATGTTTGCTGAGGGGCCCAAAAATTATAGTTACGCCACTGTTAGAATTCAAAGACTTTCAATGACCTTTCTAGGACAACTGTGCACATTCTGAAAGACACCACTAGTGTATGTGCAGCCAAGTTTTCACAATAGTCAACTTGAATTTGAAGTAAGTAATCAAGGGTAAACAACAAGAATTCTCAGTCACGCAGCAAAAACTTCAAATGAATAGCCTTCCATTATCCAATCAAAATTTTCCAAAACCAACAAATCATATTCCAGCACTTTTCAAGGACCCGGGGTACCGTGACAAATCTACAGTTGCTATGCTTGCTGCTCAGTGAGCCTGGCATTAACGGAATGAACGAGGTCTGTTAGTTGTGCAGTTAGAGCATCGCTGTCACCGTTGTTAGTTATGACGATGTCAAATGATACACCAGTATCCAGATCACACTCAGATGGTGCGTCATCAACGCCTGCAAAGTTATATCACCATAACTCACTCTTAACGATCAGTACATCACTGCTATGTCTTCCTCTAATTTCAAAAACTGAAGCATTCGCCAAGTTCAATAAATATATATTAGGCCACATCACTAGCATAAAATGTCCCATTGTTACCAGATGTTCTGTGTTTCTGTTGGTCGCAACTATGAGCCTTACTAAAAATGGCTGAACTGATCAAGTTGCCATTTGGGATATGGACCTGGGTGGACCCAACGATACGATATGAGATGATATTTTAACATGTGCTCAAAAGCTGACATAAGTCCGCTTAATCTACCACACAGAACCAACAACTAACAATTGGGAAAAAGAGAAACTAGAGTAAAAATGGATAAGCTCAGAAGTATTGGTAAACACTCCGGGGAATCCGTGTTAGGCTACGATGGGAAGGATTTGCAGAAAAGGAACGTTTTCAGCCTAGAATGAAAGAGTGAGGGGGTGATCGATGTAGTGAGTCGATGGAACCTATGGAGGAACCACAGAGGAAGGGGCGGTTTTGGAGGCATCTCCCACACACACCCGTTTAACGGCCCTTTTTCCGGGACTACCCGGGTGAGCCAGTACCAGAAAGGTAAAACCAATCTAGATTTTACTAAAGCAAGAGAGAGTGAGTGCAATGGCATCAGCTGGGCCATATGCAAGTCTGCACCTTGCTCCAGACAGACAACCACACCAGCACACCACCACTCATCACTTTTTACAGGCCGGATGCCCTTCCTGCCACCCAACCAACAGCGTCAAAGCACTGAAGGAAGGCATGCACTGGAGGCATCTCCCAGTCCATTGTAAAGTATAGGGAATATCATGCATGCGGTCAATATTCTCAACCTTATTCAGTAGGTGGCAGCAGTGATGTGGCATTTTGTTGTCAGAATTGCAGCAAGTTGTTCAAATTTGTCGGCATGTAAGTAAACAAAGCCCACAACAGTGCATTACGCCCATCACTGTTTTACCGACAACTGCTAATAGCCAATGCCCATCAGTATGAAATTATATGGATTTAACGGAAATTGTCGCAAGAGTGCCAGCTGCAATTTTAACTGAACCGCTCCAGTTTTGGGTCTGCCCATCACCGATACACCATACACCAACCGTGTGTCATTCTAATCATCATCATCATTCTGGAGATTCCCACACCAATTACAATATAAACACACAGGTTTCATTACAGAGCAGTCCATACAGTCATGAAAACATACGAAATATTATGAAATGAACAGTTAAATTATTATTGACAATTTGTGCACACAGTGCCAACGCTATAGCCAAAGAAAAAAGACCACTGTGTAAGCAGTAAATTTCCTGTCAAAAATATGCAGTGCCTAATAACCTGTTACATTTGTTCTAGTGTGCCCATTCAAATGTACACTGTCACTTGTATAGTTTGGCCATAGCAATAGAGTATTCAACTGCAGCAGTCCATAAAAACCTACACAGTAGTGACAGTAGTCTGCACTGTGTAGGCATCATATGAAGTTATGTACTTGCCTGGTGTGAAAATCCAGCCTCGTGACTGCCTGGTGTCTTCTGTTGCCACAATGCGAACTTTAAACACATTATAGTGATAATTTTCCTCAAAATACTGGAAATCTGTGCGCCGACGAGTGTCACTGATAATCCAAACTGGCTTCTCGGAATCCAGTCCAGATGCAATCAATCGACAGAAGTAGCCATAGTCCTTATTACGTTTCTCTTCACCCCATCGTATCATGTCCGCACGATAAAACTCTTTGTACTCGGAAGCATCAAGAAGTCTTTCAAAATCGATGCCTTGCTCCTACAACAAGGCATATGACTTTGTGTAGCTGTCATTTACAGTTTGCAGAAAAAGATAAGAACTACTACAGTAATTTCTCTTCACTACTCTCCACTGTTGTTTGGGTTATGGGAGGGACATCTGGCCTGTGAAAACTTGTCCCAGGATCCCAAAAGGTTATCCACTGGAATAAATGTAGGAAAAGAATTAATGGGGGAACCAGCTGGCATTGGTTTTATCAGAAAAAGGCCATTAAAACAGTGCATGGATGTGAATATGTAATAAAGTGAAATTGCATAACAAAACAGGTGTTTAATTTTACATGCATAAGTACTTTAGATGCAGCAGATTTTGTTGATATAGACATAGTCTGCCAGGCATGGCCTATCGTTATGAGAAAATCCTAGTGTACATTTGAATGGGCACACTGTAACAAATATGTAGGTCTCCACAGAGTAAAGTTCTAGTAATAGTACGAGGGGCGATCAAAAAGTTTTGCAACTTGACTTATAAAAAGTTAACACATTATATCACACATGCTGACATTTTTTGGCATATTCTCATGCAACAACAATGCATATTTTCACTTTTGTTGTCAGCTGTTTGTGCCATAAAAATAGTTTTCTGTTTTGACTCTCAGACCATGCCTCAGCAGCGATCTTCAGTGATTCATCGACTATAAACAGGTTCCACGAAGATGCTATAGACAGAAATGCATGTGCAGGAGTAAATTTAAAAGATCGACCTGAGCATACTGTTGTTTCAGTGGCCCAGATAAACGCAAGATACAACACTGCTCATCACCTAACCTGCAAATAAGACACAAGCACATCACACGCACATGTATCAGGTCTGCTTAAAAACCACAGACTACCGCATATGACCACCTACCACATACAACCACGGACTAGGTTCTAGGCACATACTAGAGCGAGATATTTACCACTGACTGACAGCTAAATATCACAGGATAACAGACTAGATCTGAAAACCACAGATTGTTCGACACACGTTAAAGTTCCACACACTTGGTTCTAAACAGTTCTACAACCACCCTCCCTGTCAAGCTGTCTGGCACACTGGCAGTATTATGACCGAAATGAGTTTGATCACAAAGTTTCTTGGTCGCAAACTCTCCGTCTTTACAGCTTCTCGGTGAAGCCATACACTAAATACAGGTTCCTATGCCCCATGTGCCAGTAAACCTTTCAATAAAAATTGACGACAGTGCCCCAAGATTCACTGAACCCTTGACTGAAAAATAGATTTTGCTTTTTTCAACATTAACAGGTATACAAATGTGTTCGCGGTTCAGTCGCCAGTATGATATTACTCTGTATGAAGTAATGCAGCCACATAATCCTTTCCGGATTTCCTTTTGCCGCTTAATAAAATGATAACTTTTACTCCCGTCATGTTTACATAAAATGTAAACAAATTCTGCAAAGAATATATACACAAGCAAAAAACTCATTAAATAAGAAAGTGATGTGCATGTATTTGTAACTTTATAAACATTTAACAAATTCTCGTGACGTAATATCATGGTTAGTTTTTGTGTTTTTTTCAAAATACATAGACATAGAATAGATGTCGAAATGTATGCTTAATTTTTTCAATGCAGAAAATGTTTGCAGCTGTGAAATCATTGACAGTATTAAAACCTATCATTTTCCATAGAATAATGCTGTGTTTCCCCACAAGGAATCCGGTGTTTAGTCAAACCGTTTATGATCTAAAAATAGTTGCGGCCATTGCGTTGGTTGTTGACGTTGATTTATCAGTTTATGTGGTCCTCGGGTGTTATAATCGAATACAATGTCTCTCGCTGGATTTAAAAAACAGATAAATAAAGCAAACCAGGTAAATGACACATCTAGCACATTAAATACGACTAATAGTTTAATGACGAGTATGTCGCTGTAGCTGCAAGTTGAGTGCAAGGAGCGGCTCTTCTTCGTGGGCTTTATGTAATTAGCCAGCTGTTCTGCTGGTTATGTGTGTTACACATTGTTGGGGAAACATATTCACGTGACAGACAACTGCTTTGCAAGTCTGTTTGTGTTAGTGGACATCTTGCAGACGAACCACGTTGAGTGACATTCGATGCTGGGACAAGTTATAAGCTTGCAGTTTAGGACACTTTACTCTTTGTACGTCAGCTGAAAATACAGGTTGCTTTTGTCCGGCACCACAACACTGGGATGTAGTGATGAGAGAGGTGGGATGGGTTTTTGTGGCCCAAGAATGTTTGGCTGTCCATCTCCAGTTGACATAATTAGAAGACAAGACAGAATGTAGACAGTAGACGGGCTCAGGTGAATCCTCTGTGCCCGCATCTACATACCATACACACGTCACAGTTTCATAATATTACATGCTAGCTGACACCTCTCCAGTTCCTATTAGTTCCGAGTTAAAGCTAAAAACAACCTCTTGATTAGCGCCAATGTTTATCCTGCCTACTTTTGAAGGAATTAATAGAATCAGCCTCTACCACATAATACGGAACAATGCCATTCACTCATTCCCATGCTTCAGTGGCTTTCTTTGTTTCTGCAACCAGCCTAAAAGTCGAGTTGCTGACTTGGGGGCCTTCACAGTGAAATTGCTATTGACACTTCCATGTAATTACTGCTGATGAGTATACTCTTCAATCAACTGCATACACTGGGCACCACTGACAAATTAAGCTGTCGTTCACAGTACCACACCTGTCTGACGTCTGGCTCTATGATAAACCAAATCCCGGCTAGACACACTGTTCCCAGGGTCTGCTAGCATACATTACTGCCATCTGATGAGTGAGAGTAAATTATCTTGGTTAGTCTGTAGACGCTGTCTTGGTAGTACAGTACATGGATAGATGTAAGCCTAAGCTTGGCACCCGCATAATAAAGTGTGAGGCAGTCGATGTGTCAGTGGATGACTGTTGTGGCATCTGTTGCAGTATGTCAGTGAGAAGATCGGTGGAGCAAAGGGCACAGAGCTTGAGGATGACATCGTCGAGATGGAAAAGGTAAAGTTGTCTCAGTACATGTATATTTATGTAGATATCTACATTTTTATGTCTTCATGCATCTGTTAGATTGTGTAAGAGGCATTGTGTTTGCAGATTGTGCACCCATCTGTGCATGCTTTCTTGTGAATGGCCTGCTCGGGCAGAGGCATTCCCAACCAACTTGCTGTCGACTCATAGTTTCAGTTGTAAATCTAATAATAGAGACTAAACAATTTTCCTGCGAACCAGGTAATAACGTGATGATTGATAAGTGCTGTTACTACATTCTGATTTCACTTGACTTGTATGACTCTCATACCACATTTTAGTAAAGTGTCTTCAGTTACTTATTTTGTTCTGACAACATGATAGATTTAGTCCTTCAGTGTTTTGACACTGTTAGTTGGGCGACAGGAAGGGCATCTGGCCTGTAAAAACTGAGTTGTAGGGTGCTGGTATGGTTATCTGTCTGGATCAAGGTGCAGACTTGCATATGGCCCAGGTGATGCTGCTGCCACTCACCGTCTCTTGGTTCAGTAAAATCCAGATTGGTTTTACCTTTCTGGTACCGGCTTAGCTGGGTAGTCCCAGAAAAAGGGCCGTTAAACATGTGTAGTAACATGATAGACTACTAGTACTTGATGCATGCTATCCCCCTGTTTATTGATATTATCTTAATATGTAATTTGCCACTTACTGAGTTTATAGTTTTCAGAACTTTGCTAGCACTATTCCCAAATAAGACAGTGAATACTACTTGTAGGGTGAGCAAAAACCCAGACCATTGACTGTCTGAGTCAGATGGTTCTATAAATTTCACAAGATAGTGTTGCAACATGTTTAAAGTTTCATTAAGATGTTTAATGGCGACTTTGTTAGATGTTTGCTGGTAAGTCTCACATTGGATTTGAATATCAGCCAGCCGATGGCAAAGCTGTGGGCAAAAAAGTACTCTGGACTTTCTTTGTCTGACTGGTCCAGTGGTTCGTTTGCACCAGAAATGACGCCCCTCAGCCAGTTGCCAAAACATTGTCACAGCTGCTTAAGTTCACAACCCTAAGCAAAATTTTAGTGCAATTCCATCTATAGCTGGTCGTGGAAATGCTCAGTATAACAAATTCGCTTTATCTATACCGTTTTTGGGATAAATGTTAATGATGTACCTGTATTATAAACACTGAACAGTTAGATTGATGTTCATATCTGGGGTTATACAGACCATAATCTAGGGCCGTGAGACTTGTTTTGTGAAAAGTAGATTCTCGCTGCTGGTGAAGTAATCTAGTCATGTGGTAAAGTTGTATAGAACATTGTGAACAGTCTCGCTGAGTTTGGATCATTGAAGGCTCTCCTTATCTGTGATGATACCGGTGTTAGAGAAAAGAAACATTGCTAGTTGGGTCTTATTCAGAGCGACTGTCGTTTGGTTAGTAATATGCTTGTTGATAAAGGTGGTGACAGTGTAGTCAAATCAAGCAGCACATAGCGTCGCCAACTCTGCAGTGAGATGCAAAAAGCAAAAAGTGAGACAGAGAGTGGGGACTGGGGGTGGATTCTTGGGGAGCGGGTAGCTAGCCCCCTCCCTCATCAGCTAGGGCATCTGGGGGGGAGTGCTGTAAGCTCCCCCAGCGGTGTCTGGGGCGGAGACCCAGAAGATTTGGATTTTGGAGTATTTTGGGTCCTCAGAAATCGTGTCAGAACGCTTATTGCCTGACGTCTAACAACGCCGGTCACTGTTGCTATTGTAGCACTTATTGCTGTTATTATGGTACAGGTAGTATAGGCAGGCAGTGATAAATATGTCAGAATTTGATCTGGTAAGGTTTTGTATTTTTTGATGCAGTGTGTTCTTTTACCCAGTGATTTCAGCATTAAATCCAGAGCCCAGAGATTTTGGGCCAAAACCCTGAGACATTGGGTAAAACCCTTTGAGAGTTACCAACCCTAGTAGCACATAGCTATGAAGGCTGGTAGCAAATGAAGGCTGGTAGCAAATTTTCATGCTGTTATGAACATTTAAAATTACGATTTTACAGCAGTTTCAATGCTCTTTATCGTAGAAGTTATTCTTCACATTCAGAACTTGTGTCTGTGCAGTTA
>Ga0126329_10000286_pt1 | contig 10545 bp, 3 predicted proteins | sample InaspJWI85metaG_FD_104915 | JGI IMG/M metagenome (GOLD analysis project Ga0126329, IMG submission 104915) | Marine gutless worms symbiont microbial communities from Oahu, Hawaii - Inanidrilus sp. 2 OAHU.JWI-85 metaG | ecosystem: Host-associated > Annelida > Digestive system > Unclassified...
CTTATTATCTGTTCTTTCAAGTTTTGATTTGTTAGAAATTTAATCCACATTATGTGTCTCAATATGCATACTTACAAGGCTAACAGATACATTAGTACTGCTGATTAGAGTTATCTGTTGACATTTGAGTGTGCTGCATAATTTGACATATTTTTGTGGGCTGCAGGTTCTTTATATCACGCACGAAATCTCGACTTTGGGCTTTTCATGGGGTAAAAATTTTGCTTACTGTCTGCTTTATAATGCTCATATTTGTGTGTTTATTGTGAATATTTTGAACACTATGCTATACATTTTGTTTCTTTGTAAGTACTTGTTTTTATAATTTTGTGCTTACCACACACGCTCACTTAACGACTATTTTCGATGTTGGTTTGTGTCAGCCAGTTGTTCCTTGCATGCTGGTGGGTGGGTGATGCCTTATTGTTTTATGGTGGGATTCCCTTCCTGTATTCTGTTCCTGACGACATTTTGGGAGAATTACCTCATTCTCAAGTGATGTTGCTCTATCATTTTTCCATTGGTATGATTTGCTACAACAAAACTGACTTAAAGTGAACAAGTTGTGCAGTTTGATTCCTGGAAGCACATCCATTTCACAGTGTTCTCTGTGTAGCTGGGACGCAGAGAATCACACTTGGGAGGTTACAGAAGCACTTCGACCATCTATCATTACCATTGACTGGCAGCGGAAGAACAGGACTGTGTTCAAGTCTGTCAACTTTGCTGGTTACATTGGCATTGTAACTGCCATCAAACCAGTCAGTATTTGCAATCACAGTTTATATGATTCGCTTTGTGATAGGTCTGACATGAATATCAGCTGATAGATTTGTAATTTTAGTCTGTTTGTTGTTTTAGTACGTTTTGAAAGTGCTAAAACATTGATAGTGTGGAAACAGTGTAGGTAAGACCATTGACGAGAACACTGTCATATTTTCCTAGTTGTAATACATTTTCTGGTTGCTGTCAGCAAGTGCATGTTGGCTGTAAAATGTAGCTCCAATGAAATCCTCCAGTTCTTAAATGGAAGTGCTGGCAGCTAACAACAGGTTGACCCAGTATAGTGGCCGCAAATGGTTGTTGTTGCATTGTTTTAGTACATTCTGGCTCTAAAGTTTGTGAGAATATAATGTTTTTTTGCAACTGAGCAGACAACATCGTCTGTATTATGTCATATATGTTCAGCATAAAGGAACAGCAGCTGGTTAAGTCCCACATTATGACATGAACTTCATATACTGATAGTCTGATAAATTTACTTAAGAATTCCACTGCTGTGAATACATTATGTTGTGTGAGTATATTGAAAGTGTACTTATTCTGTGCAAGCTGCTCACAGAGTTGGTGAGTAATTATTTGTTAAACTGTTGTAAAGTATTTATGATAATTATGTAATTGCCGAGTTATGTTTTGCAGGGTGCTTTCACGTTAACAATGAATGAGCGATTTAACATCGATGGTGGCTACATTGGTATATTTATTTCTTGAATCATTATAATTGTATAGGTCACAGGTGTCCAACCTTTTTGTCCTCTTGCCAGATAGACAATTTTTAAAGAGGTCACATGCTGGATTAACCAATTACTTCATCCCCCCACTGGCCTATTGCACCTTGTACGGGTGTGCCGGCCTAGATGGCGGCCCAGACCAAAAGTAAATAAAATAAGTAAATAGAGACAGACGAACAAGCCAGTGTGTAGGATACATCGTTTGCAAGGACTTGAGGGAAACATGTATGAATATCATTCTTAGTGATATTCACTTAGTGAAATTCTTAGTGATATTTTGACAGACTTTTTGCGCAAAGGTTGGCACAAAATTCTGTCTGTCTTACCATGAATTCTGTGGCAGAAATTGTTGTCAAAGGTTGTTCTGATGTTCTTGGATTGCTGACCACTGGCAAATCTGGTAGTTGTGTTACAATTGAAGCTGTCCATTAAATTTTAACAAAATCAACCAGTCTTCGCGTGCCGGATAGAAATGCCCAGCGGGCCGGATTCTGGCCGGTGGGCCATATTTTGGACACCCCCACTATAGGCATTCTGTGCTGGAAAGAAATGTCATAATTACAGCTGTTTAGTTTCCTGCAGTTGTTATTGTGTAGAGTTAGCTTTTTAAGAAATTGGAAGTATTGGTGTAGTACTAGTCATACTATTATTGATTTTATTGCATCAATTTACTATAAGTTATAAACTTTTGTCTTCTTGCATTGTTCACACACACATGCCATTTTGAGAACTATTTTCCAGGTGACCTGGGTTGGACTGTTGCCTCTTGAATTTTTAATTTTTTTCTCTTTTTTTCTAGAAGTCAACCTTTAGGGTATGTACTGAATGCCCACAGCCACTAGCACTGCAGAGCATTGAAGGAACTTTTATTTGGGGCAATAATTTATGTACCGCTACATTGACAGCTCTGCTGTAGATTTTACATTAATTGATTGATGTTCACGCAGTTATTGTAAGTCATAGCACGTTAGATAACTGTGGCTTTGTGCAACTTTGTAGGTATCTTTAAATGGCTGACAGGCGACCGCAGTGGCATGTGGATGTCATTTTTGACTCGGCAGACACTTGAGGACGCCACCAGTTATGAGCAGGCCAAGCACCTGCTCACTAATACTACAATGCTTGCTCCGGCATACTTCATTCTTGGTGGCACCAAGTCACATGAGGTACTGCAGATATTCTGTCTGTGGACTGTTGCCAAAGTGCCTGCATGACTGCAACTGTATAGGCCTAGATGTTTAAATGAGCATGATTGGCCAATGATCAGTCCTGTGACTGGTAGCATGACCTGCCTGCTAGGTGACCTTCAATAGGTCATTATTCTTTTGTTCTCTGGATGGTGCACTCACATTTTTATGTATGTTTTCTATAAATACACATGTTTTTAAGTTAAAATTAAATTTAAAAAGATTATAGGAGTGAAAACATTAAGAGCTCATTATAGGCAGTATTCCTTAGTGCTTCTGTTGGTGGTTGGAAGGACGTCCAGGCTGTTATTGTCATTTCCAGAAACACCAATACTTTGCTTTTTGAAGATATGGCTGAACGCAGAGTAGCTCCAAAAGGCTTAAAAACTAGCCTTCTTGAAGGAATGGTGAAAGTAATAGAAGTAGTTGTGGTAGAAGCAGTAATAGTAGTCACAGCAGCTTCCCCTAATCTTTATTGCTTCTGCAGCTGTTGCCCTGGTGCAAATAAATGTAAGTACACTGTGTAATTACCTCCACTGCTGGTGATGACAGTTACCTTTTTGTCTTTTTGTGAATAGTCTGCCTGCAGACATTGGGAAATGGACTGATGATTGTGTTGTGATGTGATGTGCCTTCAGTCTCCCAATTGGGGACACAATACAAATGACTCTGTTACTGTTACTGTAGGCTGTCTCAAAAAGTTATTGGTGTATTTTCATGAAATTCGAGGACCAGACAAAAGTTGATTAATTGTTGAGCATTAGTCTTTGGCTTGATGCACCTGCTGCTTGCCAGCAATGACCCGTGTTGTGTTGGACGTATGCACTCTATTTAGTGTCCTCTAGTTGACATAAGTTTATAATCATTGTCACTATGGCCGAATTACTGACACTTGATTTAGGCGTGTGTTATTACTCGTTCACGAGAGAAAACTCTGGACGTATGGAACATTGGCGTGAATGATTCGTGGTACATCTTGGAGACAAACTATGATCACTGGAAACGGCCATTCTTCCTTGATGACAGACGCACGCCAGCCAACCACTGTATGCAGAACATGACGCAACAGGTTGGTTTAACTTAAAATCAGTACATTAAATTTTATTGTACTGAAGTTTTTTTCTGCCATATTCAGAGTTAGTTGTATGAATATTTACAAGAATGAATGGCAGTCGTGGAAGTTCAGGCATCACTGATGTGAGCATAGTGTAATTTGATATAATTCAGAGCTGCTATTGATTGATTGATTCATTGATTAACTGTCTTATAGTTAAATATTCTAATTACACAAAAATATCTCGCGAAAATAAATATGAAGAGAAACTGGGTTGTTGTGCGATATTGTGCACATATTATGTGGTCAGCAGAGGGGAGTAGCTATACATCCGTAACAAACCATTGAGCAAGTGAAGCAATTCATGTATATAGGAAGTCAGATAACCAAAGATAGCTGTTGTGAAATTGAGTAATCCCAGCCTGGAGTAATTTTTCAAAGAATGTGTGTTCAAAGGGAACTGTAAATAGTAGTTGTAGTACTTACATAGCCATGTGCATGATTCACTCTTTTTTGGCTGTTATAGAATGTTGGCTTTGCTGGATTATTTGACGTGCTGTCAAGCAGACCAGTGCTGAATAAGGTTACTATTTTATCTATCTGAGGGCTTTGTATTCTGCGTCCACTCCGTTGTTTATATTATTATGCCACATTGCAATGCATAGCATAAGATGTGGCCTGGTGTTACACATGTAGTCCAGTCTGTCTGTGTGTTTGTGTTGTCTGTTTGTCTGTTGTTCACGATCATATGACCGCCAAATGCGCCTTTAGTGGAGGGATTTGGTCCCCCACATAGTACATGGCTGTTGATTCCACACCCCAAATGCTTCTCAGTTAGTTCAGCCGTTTTAGCGCAGTACACAGTCATGTCCAACAGATGCACAGATAGACTACACTATTATTTAGTTCAGTTCAGTTCAAAGATTTTATGTTCGCATGCCGTTATAGCCGAGGACTGTCACGAGCCTGCCTGATCTTGTAGATAAACTTTGTGAAAGTAGAATGTCTTCAGTACCTACCATGGTAACAACAGTCTGCATCTTATGCTACGCATAGAGGTGCGGTTTAATAATACATGACAGTTGATGAACTGCTGCAACTTAACACTTATAACTGCAGGGATTGTGGTACTATGGTATATTGGTTGATAAATATTACTAGCACGTAATTGTTATTTTACAGTATTGATCAATACTGTGTTACTTCTATTAGGCCCCCTATTATTTTTTATTTTAATTTGTATTTGTTTTGCGATAGACAGCGAACTTCGTATAATGCACCAACAGAACAGTAACACAAAATGAATGAGAAAGAACTAAAGATAAAAGCTGATCAGCATAGAAGTTCCAGTCCGGTTGTGGTCTCTGCTGATGGAAGAGAGGAGTCTATATTGCTAGGGATTTATGTAATGAGGAATTTCATTTAGCCAGGATGAATAACAAGATTGAGTGATTAATGATCAGAATGGTGAGTTGACAGAAGTTTATGATCTGTCCTGTGTGAGACAAAAAATGAGAAGAAGAAAAAACATGAGTCTGATGCATAGAGACACAGTGACTCGCTGACTCGCACCGTCATTATCATTGATATCATATGACTTAATGTTGTTATATTGTCATGAATGACCAGATGTGCATAATGAAATATTTGTTGCAGCTAACTACATACACGACTCTGATGCAGGTTGACTCTGGACATCTGGAAACATACCTTCAGTACTGTCCAGATCCATGTGCTCCATGGTGATACAACTTCACCGGCACTGTTTGCTTTGTATAGATGCCAGTAGTTTGTTTTATTTATGATTATTCCTGAAATCTTCGTATAATTTTTTTTGTTCTCATATACCGGTAGTTATATTCTTGGGTGGCATATTTGTACGGCTTGTGCATAGGGTGCAACCTATTTTGTTTGGAAAAATGTATAATTGCATCGCTGTTTTGACAGAAATGCTACACTTCGCAGAAAGTTTGTGGAAGATTTTGACAAAATTACTTAAGTAGTCTCGCGTGCAAAAGTATAAATAAATGGGATAAATTGCAAAATTTCACAGACAAATGTGAGTCTTAGTTACTGACAGCCAACCTGTTGCAAATTATGTTGAGCCCTGGTTATGTACAGCAAGTACACGTATCGTCAATTATGTACAACAGCTTGTCACTGGGATTACTAAGCTTTGTAAAAATTGTTTCCACTATTTGTGCTCTTATTGCTGTGATTGGCGCAATGTTTAACTGTAGGTTATTTAAGGCAGTTAATTAACTGCTACTAAAGGTGGGATTTTTATATTCGTCTTTCTCAGTTAGTTGCACTATTCAAGAGCTTTTTTTCATTCTCATTGATTGCCTAAGTTTTTGGGTGTCTTACTGTCCACATGAAATTATGTTAAGTGAAGGTTTGAAGTAATATATTTTTTTGTACCATGCAATGCATATTTTTGCCTATGTACAGTTGCCAATTTATTGATTATGCTATTTGTGTTTTTTATTTTTGTGATTGTTTTTTTTGATATATGTGAAAGTAATTTTTGTTTACATGAATTAGTATTATAAGCATTCAGAAACCACATTTTGAAATTATAGTTTGATAAGAGGAATGGCAAACATCTGCGATGATTGCATGTTTACTGTGATGTATTTAATATCAGTGATTATCTGTCAGATTTTGATGTACAGTCGTGCTACGTTCTGCTGTTATAATAATTGAAGATTAAAGATAATTTTATGTTAAAGTAAACTCTTGTAATTATGATGTAAATTACAAACAATTCAATGTATATGGATGAATATGCAGAGTGTTATACACAGTGTTTTGTTATCAGTCATAGTGTCTGCTGCTACTGTTAAAAAAAGAAAATGTGTTAATTGTGTGACAAGTTACCAATGACCTTGCAATTTGCAATCATTCAAATAGGAATTACAAAATTAGACATATCCTCACATTATCTTTTGACTGACAGTGTAATTAGTATACAAGATTTTAACGGATTGTATGGCCAGTATGTCAATTCACGTTTACAAGGAGTCAGGATTCAGGAACAAGAACATGTGGTATGATGTGGATATCACCTGAGTTCATTTGAGCATAAGATAGTTGCGGGAAGTTATTGTCGAGTGGATATTTGCTAATAGGCGCACACGACATGTCAACTTTTAAGCAATAGTCATTAGATGTATAGACGTACATGGAAAACACGGGCGCAGACAAATTGCCTTTATGCCCGTCTCACAGTACAATTTATTTAAAGCAACTATTGACTAATTTATATGATTTAACTGCGGTTTTTCGTTGAATATCAGCTCGATAATCATAAACCACTTCCATTAGTCCAGGGAACAAAATACTTCAGGCCAACCAAATCCTCTTATACGAGGCCAAAGCCAAAACTGTGGCTTTGCAACCTTCACATTTCGGTATAACATATGTTCGAATAAAAAGGTATAACAATGAGTAGCTATAGCCTGCTGGTACCGGCTAATGCGGCTATATGTTGAAAGTTGACTGTTCGATAGTCGTAACTCGTAACACTACGTAATGGTAAGTTAGTAACATACGTTACGTTATATTTACGTTTATATTTATGCTGTGGTAGTTGTTTTGTAAACAAAGATGTGATGTTTTACAAAATAAACAGTTTCGAAAACATGTAATCGCAGTCATGGTTTTAAGGGTATTTGTTCTAACATTTCTTGTTTACGCAAGTTTGGTTTTGGTCATCTGTTCATCTTTTCAGGTGATTACTAGTGTTCAAATGTTAGGGTATGTTTTCTGGGCGTGGCAACTCTGTAAATGAAAATTACTCTGTGCTTTTATCCAAGAAGCCTTGCATTATGCTACATATTACTGTAATGATAAACCTGCAGAATGGGTGGCTAAATTATTTGGGGTTGGTAGGGCTAGTATGTTGAGTCCCTAGGTTTCTGGTTGTCGTCATTTCTGGTCTGCCAACTGACGTCAGCTGTTCCCCCGCACGAGGACACAGTATGGCGACTGTAGCTTCGCTGTTCAATGAACTTGAGTTTGGAACAGCCTCAGTGCTGAATGTTGTGATCCAGAGATGATCTGGACTTCCACCTTGTATTTCAGACCTGGCTTGCATTGGAGACTTGGCTTGTATTTGTACAACTGATTGGGACCCCCAGCTTGTATTAGAGACCCGGCTTCTGTTAGAAGATATATGTATGGGGTTTAGTGCTAATACTTTTCTGGATAGACTGGGTGAAATGATTAGCAACTTATTCTGCATGATTACCATTATATACTTGCACTGCACACCTCTTTTTTTCTTTTAACTAAGTATTTATAAATAGGTCAGTATCTTCATGGACAAGTAATGTTAGTGAATGTGCATGCCTGACATATTCTAGTGTGAACAGCATGGTAACTGGACTTGTTGTGGACAAACCAACTCACAAACAGTCAACTTGCATACAGGGTTATTAAACTTCGAGAGTAGTTGACAAAATTATTCAGAATTAGTAGGGTTAATAAATTCAGCAGGGTGGATAACATTAGGATTAGGGTTAGTTAGGCTTAGGGCTGAAACATGTGACCGAAAGAATTTAGCCGACTATCTGCATTCATATGACTGATGTGCACAGCCAGTGCATACCAATGCACACAGTGCATCGCACAAAGTTTTATTTTATTTTTCAGTGGAGTCAGACTTGGTTTACTTCATATGTTACAGTAGGCCTATAGATCATTTTAATCGATTTTAATCGGACAATCGATTAAGTTCACTTAACTTTCACATGTAGAAGACCTATAACTTGTCATATAACAACACTAACATGCCTTTGTTATTGAAAGTAATTTGAATATTGTTATGCAGTATGTCATGTGTCCATACAGTAGATTCTCTGGGCCAGGCGTTGACTGTCCATAACTTGGTTTTTCTGCATGATGTCCCTTAAGTGACAGTCAGCAGCACATAAAATGGTGTCATGTCATTTAGTGAACGAATGCAATCTTTTGCTGTTAAATAATTAACTGTACATTTTGAGCTTTGCATGCTATTTAAAATTGTACTGTTATTTTATGCTGACAGAATCCAGAAAAGTGTGCACATAACAGTTACCCACCTTCTGGAAGGTGAATGTTGTCAGTTTATTGATTGTTTTTTTGCATATTTTAACATATAATGCTGTTTCTAGTACATGTTATTGCACATTCTAATTTATCACGGGGGAGGAATATTAATACACATATAAAGCAACTGTATAAACCACCAGTTAAAACATAGAAAGTGTTACAAAATGTTACCTTGTGGAATAGTTGTTAGTAACTGTCTACAGGGTCGATCATTCTCAGCCCCATGCACCATGCAGGTTCCGCAGCTGTTAGAATAATTTAGATACAATCCATTCTAAGGCCCGACATTGTGCAAGGCAACCAAATCACCTTCATTTGTTTGCTTTGTAAATCTACTATTTTCCAGTTTATTGCCATATGTCTCCTTTTGTTTTTTAAAGATTTAATTACTTCTGAGTGATTGGCTGAGAAGAATTTTCTATGTTAAATGAGACTTAATTATTCAATTCAATAGTGCTTCAAGTGGTAGGCCTACTGATAGCTGGAACTTATTTGCTTATGTTAAATCTGTGGCCATTCCATCTGGTGAGTTAAACTACATACTGCTGTAATGTGCGATGCTATGTGTGTCATTGCTTTAACTTTAACTTATGAATACAGTATATACTCATAGCAGAGCATTTAACTATCACAGTTGTGGGTTCTTGTCTCACCAGTTCCACTAAGGAACTCATGTAACCAACAGTACATCAGTATACTTTCATGATATGATTGTATTGTAGGCCTGTAATTCCTAACTATGTCATTAATCTTGACCTACCTCCTGAGCAGCGATGGCAGCAGATTGGCAGGGAAAGATCGACTCAGGTAATAATTTTTAAATTGTGTGATCAGACTTGTGTATGAGTACATTATGCTGTGATCTTGTGGACCTCATAAAATTCACTGGTGAGCCATGGGTTGTGCATCGCCTGCTGCTGATATACAGAGATCAAATTTTTGTGTTTTCCAGTTTTGGTAGGCCCTGTACCATTTCATTGAGCAAGCCTGCTCAGCCATCAACGGATTGAACTGGATGTAGTTATTGATGAAAGGTTTAATGAATCATTGATCCTGTCTATTTCACTACCCCCTCAATCAACCAACCACCTGCTCATGGCCATTATACAGGTCAGCCTGCATTAGGCAACACCTCCAGTTAAGAACTGGAGGATTTTTTTGGTGCAAAATTTTACTGCCCACATGCCCTTGTTGTACTCCATTAAATTTATCCTGCCAGAACTGAATGACACAACCAAAACAACATCACCTATTTAATGGCATTTTTTCCCTAGGACATCCTGGGTAAGCTGCCACCAATAAAATGTATTTTAGTGAAGTATGAGACGATAATGTGGACCATATGAACAATTATTTATCCACTTTACTCCAAACAGAGAATCATGCCTGCATCTCATTGCTCATTTTTTATAGGCCAGATGCTCTTGCTAATGCCCAGTCAATAACATCAAAGCAACAACAACAACAACAACGACCGTTTAACGGCCTTTGATCCGGGACAACCCGGGTAGGCCAGTTCCAGAAGAAACATTCACCCACTCACACCCATCCGGATCATCTTGCTTCCTTTATCATCTTTCTTGGCACCCTATCAAAAGCTTTCTCCAAATCCACAAAACCAAAATAGAGCTTTTTACCTTTAACTCTAAAATTCTCCTGCATCTGTCTTGCCATAAAAATGGCATCAGTGGTTCCCTTA
>Ga0126329_10000287_pt1 | contig 10531 bp, 9 predicted proteins | sample InaspJWI85metaG_FD_104915 | JGI IMG/M metagenome (GOLD analysis project Ga0126329, IMG submission 104915) | Marine gutless worms symbiont microbial communities from Oahu, Hawaii - Inanidrilus sp. 2 OAHU.JWI-85 metaG | ecosystem: Host-associated > Annelida > Digestive system > Unclassified...
AGCATTACGGTCGACGGACGTGTAACAAACCATGTGTGCAGTGAGTGTGTAACATCGACCGTCTGCCACTGCGCGTCGACTGTCGTAAGTGTGGTCAACAAGCTCGACCGTTGACGAGTTCTGCAACTCGCTCCAGACAGATAACCATGCCAGCACCCCACCACTCCATTTTTTACAGGCCGGATGCCCTTCCTGCCGCCCAACCAACAGCGTCAAAGCACTGAAAGCTAACAACTAGTCTTAATTATAATTACATAATTTGGTCATCATGAAACTGATGTACTGTATTTCGACGCCGAATAAACGTCATTTTTGGTGTCATTGCCTATAGGCAATGCCTCCTATATTACGGGCTCCCGTGTGTGACGAAAATGGATTCTGGCTGAACGGATTAACAAGCCGTCGCTATTTGCACAGATGACTAAACATGAATAGGGACTACAGGTCATTTGGATATTTCCAACGGAATCATGCCTGTGTCCCACAGATATGGATAGGATGCCCGTACTGCCTGTTCCCGCGTTCCGCGAGCTATGAACTGAACAGACGTCAAGGGAGTGAGTGAGTGAGTGCGTGGATTTGTATACAGCGCGTTATCGTTAATAACTCCCAGTGCGCTGGATGCACTAGTATTGAGCGAACAAATACGTTTTAAGTAGACGCATAAAACAGTCTGTGCTACTCGTTTTATCCCGGATAAAGTCCGGGAGAGAGTTCCAGGTCATCGGGCCAGCAACTGAGAACGCCCGACGGCCGTTGTTGTCGGGGTAAGGGAGGCGTACGAAACTTCGTTGCAGGTGATGAACTCGGAGCTGACGGAGCGTCTGTTCGCGCTGGCGCACGACGTGGCCCAGGACCTGGCGGCGTTCAACGTGCAGCGCGGTCGCGACCACGCTCTGCGCTCGTACAACGACTACCGGCGACACTGCCGACTGAGCACGGCCGCCTCGTTCAACGACTTCCGCGCCGAGATACGAGACGACGACGTGCGTCGCAAGCTGCGTGACGTCTACCGACATCCAGGTATGTTCCGGCATAGGCGCAACCGCCCGTGGAACGCGTACCTTCAACTTCGGAGATTATGGGGACTTAGTGTATTTGGTCCGCTCCAACTTTTGCAACTGGCTGTCAGTTTCCGCTGGGCACTCTGGGCAACTTACAGTGCTTCTCCAGACATTTTTGCTAAATATAAAGGGAGAAGGAAAGAAGAATAGAGAAAAGAATTGGTGAAACAGGGATGGAGCAGCAACGGGAGACGCGGATGGGGTGGAGGAGAAAAGGGAAGGGGATCGGCATCCACCCACCTGAGCTCCCCTCTTTTCAGCCGTCGTTGCACCTGCAGTGTATACCGGCCAGTTACTCGCTATACCGTAGTTGATGGCCGTAAAACACGGGCCGACATGTTTTTGACAGCCAACCATGTCGGCCATGGCTCGACCAGCTACAAAACGATTCCACCCCGTCCCACTGGAGACCTCTGGAGGCATGTTGTCGACCGTGGACATGGTGGTGCAATGATGCGACGGCCCCGCCGGCTATGCGACAATGATGATGATGATGAACCATATCGGCCAACAATGTTGGTTCGTTTGTCGCAGGCTACTGGCCAATATTCACAGGCTCACGGCTACTGTCGAGAAGATTATTACGTCGATCTCGTTACAAGTTAAGTCAACAAAGGGAAAGCAGAATGAAGAAAAAAATTAATTGTCACTAGACAGAAGGTGTTTATTATTTTCGGTACGTGTGGCTTGAAAACTCACCTCTTCCCGCATGCCTACTCTGAGAATCAAGCGTTTTAAGATCGCATTGAACTGAACTTAGCAATGCTTTCACGTTGCCAATGTTTGCTGCGCGTGCTCCATTCTACCCCGTCGACGAGTCACGAGAGGTGAAGTCGAGAAGTCGACTGCGGTCGTCTACGTCCAGACTTCTCAACGTCCGTCCTGGACGTCTTGTCACTGTCGATGACCGCTCATTCTCTACTGCTGGACCACCGCTCTGCACGTTGCAACAGCCTGCCGGAAATCGTCCAGTCTGCCTTGTCGCTGACATTTCGGCGAAAACTGAAGTTACATTTATTTAGGCAGTCCTATTATTCTCTAGTTATCGTCCGTGATGGACTTTGAAGTTTTTGTTACTCGGGCCTGTCTAAATAGTCTTAGTGTAATGTAATGTACTCTGTTGAGTTTGTGTGTGCTGGCAGACAACGTGGATCTGTTCGTCGGCGGCATGGTTGAAGACCCGGTCGACGGCGCCCGAGTCGGACCGACCTTCATGTGCATCATCGCCGACCAGTTCCGACGACTTCGTGACGGCGACAGGTCAGTATACTGTCATCTGCTGCCGTCAACTCACCAATCACAACTAGTATGTTGGGCCTCCTTACAGCCGGTCACGGAGTACCAAAATTTACGCTGCCCGCATGTCGCGCGGCAGCAGCAGCAATCGATCGATATCTGCTGTCCGCGCTTGACCTCAGCAGCAAACCTGCCGGCCGCCGCCGCTGCTGTCGATCGACGGGACAGACAGACCGGACGGACAGACGGAAGGACGGACACTCGACCGTTTTATGACGCTTACCGCATACTATGCGGACCAAGTAATGTTACTATTCACGTTCGCGGTTGATATTGACAGTCATGTTAGCTAAATTCGCTTTCTTCCTATAGTTTTAGGGGGAAATTGTTTAGTCGATAGACAGAAACCGGAAATGGAAAGGAAGCAATCCAGTCTGCGTGTCACCTAGATGCTGGGAAATACCTCTCAGAACTTCATTGCCAAAGGCTCTATCTGAGCAACTAGCAACAGAGATGTTGTCGCACCTTAACGGAACGAAATGACCAAAACTTGCTGGGCAGGAACCGGAAATAGAAATCTACAAATACTATGATCTGTACGTGTACTTAAAGGGGAGTGATTTATAGTATTTTAAAAACGTTTTAGAGGGAATTTTGATGAAAATAGTTTATAATTTATTGAGTTAAACTCGAATGAATACTTTTATTGGAGGAACACATAACTGGCAGATTCCTGCTGGTAATGTACAAAGTTTCTACTTACTAACCAGCGGGCGCTATCACTGGGCTACACGTAAAAGGCGTTGTTGTTGTTGTTGTTAGGCCGCATCGCATGCACAGAGTACAAAGATGCGGCCTATTATTACTGATGTTCCCATTGTTCCGTGGTCTGTGTTTCTATGTGTTTGTCTGTCTACTGGACATAACAACGAGCTGTGCTAAAACGAATGAACCGATCGAGATGCCGTTTGGGATGTCGACTGAGGTAAGTAAGTAAGTAAGTAACAAGTGTATAGCAGTTCGCAAGGTTGCCACACCGCTACGGGAACTCACATTCCACATGGGATCACACAGTGTTACCTGCCACCCGGCAGAGGTGACATTCCCGCCCAAAGGCCCAAAGAACCACGTATTAGGTGGGGGCCCGGATCCCCCATGGAAAGGGGCAATTTTGGGGGAGCGGGCTCTCCGCTGCGGCACGGCCTTTCGTCAAAATACCCTGACAATTTGTTGCTGCTGCTGCAGGCTGTGGTACGAGAACCCGGGTGTGTTTACTGCGAGTCAGCTGGGTGAGCTGCGTCAGGCGTCACTGGCCCGCGTCGTCTGCGACAACTCGGACTCTATACGCCTCGTACCGCGCGACGTTTTCCTCCTGATGCCGTCGCTGCCCGAAGGACTGGTGTCCTGCGACGATATACCGACCGTCGACCTCAAAGTCTGGGCGCAGTGCTGCCAGGGTGCGTGTTACGTGTAGGTCCGGTCGCGCCCGGCTCAGTCAACTCATTGTCGTCGTCGTGATCACGCCATGGGGGTCACACGACACGTAGACAACAGTGTTTTTGAAACATGTTTAGTTAAGAGACTGCAGCGTCAAAGCTAATTCACACCGCCACGCCAGACACGACAAAACTGTCTTGTCTGTGTCGCGTCCGCTTCGGCTGTGTGAATTGGATTCTCGACAACTCAAGACTGTCGCTGACAGAAAATTTGAAGACTGAACACGTTCAGAGCAATCGTCCAATTCATACCGGCACACCAGACACGATACAGACAGGACCGTCTTGTCGTGAATTCAGTCGGCCTGACCGCCCGACAAGTGCGTTCAGCGTGTCGGGCAGCGCAGGCATTGTCGGTGCGACCGCCGGACGCACTCCGACGCAGAACGAGATTAGACCAACTGCATTGCCACGCCTACATGCGCTGGACTCCGTCGCTGCCGCTGGCCTCAGCCTCAGCCACGTCACGTCACTCACCTCGCCGCGCTGTTTCGCAGCTGATAACATCACAGTGGAAACCTACTGCTACGGCCATCAATATATACTCGTATAGTCTCGTAAGACGCTGCAGTAAATACTCATGTAGCACACACGCAGATTTTCATTGACCTTTTAAAGTTGCTGCCGTTTTACGAGGACATTAAGTATAATCGTACTGGTGGTTGCATGCACGTTTGCAGACTGTGCAAGGTCGGGCGATTTCCGCTCGATAACTCATCACTTTCGCCAGAGGCGATCAGTTGACCAGCAGCAGACAGATGCCGAGGATGAGTATGACTTACACCAGCGTCAGCAGCCGCAGTCGGATGACGCGGCTGCAGCGAGGTTAGTCCATTTAGCAATGGTTGTACGTACTATAGTTTTCCTCGTACTACACCGTGAGTTAAAAAACAAGACACTAAACTTTTGCCCATAACTCCCCAAATATTAACCGATTTTCCCAATTTTTTTCGCTAACAGTCTCAGTGGTCAATTTGCAACAGAGTCGTATTTAAATACGACACCTTAAATATGTCGCTACACTACCTTGTGAAATATGAATGTCAGAAAACTGGCGGCAATCTGAAATATGTATTGCGAATAATGATAAATCACAAGGTAGTATAGCCAAGCATTTAAGTTATGATGGGTAACTTCATTACTAATATATCATTGAGTTTGCTAGTGAAAGAATTTTTACAACCAGTGAACATTTGGCAAAGTTACAGGCAAAATGGTTGATTGTGTCATACACATTCGTCTTACACGTTTGTCCTCAAAGATGCAGAACTCGCCAGATAAGTAAAATAACTTCTGTGTAACGGGCATAAACTGTTGCTAAATGCTGCTGTGTTAATAGACAGATAATGTGACTTTATTATCAACAAATATCTAACTGCTGTAGACCAGTTTTGACTTACTGACTGGCAGACTGACACCTTCAGTAACTGACCGACTGCTTATCACGCATGGAATTTTGCTGCAACATCTCTTTCTTTGTTACAGCAGTTGTGTAAAGTCGACAATGAGATTTTTTATATGGCCGATGTGAATGTCTTTTTGTTACTGAATTAGATAATAAATATTTTACCAAACAAATATATCACAAGAGTTTTTTGAGTGACTAAGTCTTACATGGCAGTTTTCTTCAATTAGGCCTACTTGTTGAGCATGGCGATATTTTGAACATAGATATTTCACAAGGTAGTGACGCAGTGTAGCGACATAGCTAAGGTATGGCGGGACATTTGAATGAGAATTTGTTGCAAATTTACCACTGCGTCTGCCAGTGAAAGAATTTTGAAAATCGATTGACATTTCAGGAAGTTATGGAAAACTTTAGTGTCCTGTTTTTTGACTCACGGTGTAGTATTGTATAACAGTAATAACAATAATAATAAAATAACCAGCGGCCCGATTTACAAAATATCTTACGACAATCTTACGATTATCTTACGATAATGCCACAGTTACGATCGATTTACGACCAACGTCTAATTTACAAAACATCCTACGAAGGGCGCAAGGTTTTTCTTAGGTACGATTCACTTGCTAAGTTGTAAGATCGTCTGAGACAATGTTCGCAAATTAGCCTACGATATTCCTAAAAGAAATTTTAGCACTTTTTATTTTTAATTCACTATCGTAAGTCGATCTTACGAGAAACTTACGATAATCTTACGATAAATCGTAAGACATTTTGTAAATGGGGCCCCAGGACAATATTTATGATGTTCTCGTCATGGCTCAAAGCTGTTGTGAGTTCACCCGGTTCACTTGCATACTGAGCGCCGGGTAGCCGCCAACTCTCAAACAAAGTCAAACAACTTAGGCTGCGAGTCCGCCGAGCATTCACCATCGGCATTTGTCAATTATTACTCAGCCCGTAACACACACACACACACACACACACACACACACACACACACACACACACACACACACATTTAACGGCCCTTTGTCCGGGATTACCCAGGTGAGCCGGTACCAGAAAGGTAAAACCAATCTGGATTTTACTGGAGCAAGAGACAGTGAGTGGCAGTGGCATCAGGTGGGCCATATGCAAATCTGCACCTCGCTCCAGACAGATAACCACGCCAGCACGTCACTACTCAGTTTTTACAGGCCGGATGCCCTTCCTGCCACCCAACCAACAGCGTCAAAGCACTGAAAGCAACTAGCTTACTCAGCCCGTAAGCTGATACTAATTTTACCGTCCCACGGAAGGTGGAAGGCCGAGTCGAGCTAGACACTGCAGTAAAGCGTTCAGTTTTCGCGAATTTTTAGTGACGCTACCCGCATACTCAGCGGGTCTGTGCAACGGTCGAGCGTCCGTCTGTCTGTCCCGTCGATCGATATAGCAACGGCGGCCGGCGGGTTTGCTGCTGAGCGCCCTGACAGGAGATATCAATCAGCAGCTGCGGGCGCCATGCAGCAGGCGCCGGCGCTTAGCAGCAAATGCGGGCAGCGTCACGTTGACAGCCGACGGAGGAGTCTGAACACAGACTTGTATACATGCGTACTGCTTTCATTTTCGCAATGCTAGAGTTTTAACTGCTTTGTATTTAGGACGTCTATATGCGCACTGTAGTTTTCGTGCCTCAGTGTTCCTGCTCGATGGAATGTTAAATATTTTGGTTTATTTCACTCACAGTAAATTGGTTGATTGATTGACTGAAGGTTGCCGGCGCATCACGACTCGAGTATGCTGGATGAGATGATGCACATGTCACAGAAAATGATGGACGTGGTCGACGTGCGCATTGAAGGCATGGAAGACATGCTACACCATATGCAGACCACGGTTCACCATCTCGGCGATAAAGTAAGCGTCAGCTTGGCAGCATTTCTTGTTAACGGATTTCTGCGTCTTTGAAATACTTAGCCTGGCAGGTTTATTTGCTTTTAGTGACTACTTTGCATTGTTAGTATCAATTAGATCAGTTTCTAGCGGTGTGTCCATTACATAGGTTTATCGTCATCTTAGGGTCAATATTCGTGTGGTAGGCCTACATACTTATGCGTGTTATTAGCAGAAAACGTAAATCATCAGTCTGCTGTCTGTCCGTCCCTTTTCAGAATCGTGTGTGTTACTGTCAAGAAGTAAAGCATGACAAAACTAGCTCGTCACTGGTATTATGTGGGTATTGTGGCATTGAAAACTCACCCCGCGTCCGTGTAGGCCTACGTTTCGGCCTTTCTGCTCGAGGTCCGATATATTTGTTTATTATTTACAGTAGGTCTTCCTTCTCTGATGTTCAGTCAACATTGTGCCTTTTCTGCTATTCTGGTCCTTGTTTGTTGTTATTGACAAATAAATTAATCGCTTGAAGAAATGGTAGTCCGATGCTTCATTGCTGACTGTGCAGCTCACGAACTTGGAGAAGACGATGCCGCGCGGTCGAAGAAGAAGAACAAAGAAACTGGCGTCGTGTCTTGACGACCAGGGTGAAGTGCAGCCGCACGGCAGCTCATGGACAGAGTACGACTGTCGACATTGTCACTGTCAGGTATCAGGCTGGCTTCTGGCTCTTCGGTGTGCTGCGAAATGCTGCGATGCCTACTTGTAATAGTTTTACTTCGCCCTTAGGAGGTCTGGCGACCAGCAGTTGTGTTATGCAGAATTCTGTAAAGGACATTCCACTCTTCTTTCCCAAATTCGAATGTTTGTAGTTCACTCGTGTTTCAAAGGTGTTTGTCCACTGAACGTAACTTTGCAGTAGGCCTATAAACATGTTTGTCAGTTAATAATTTTTCAGAACTTTTCAAGGGGCTGGCACAAGGACATCCAAAGTACGCTAGTACACCACTGAACAAGTTTGTTCGAGAATCGGGGCGAGTTAACGTATACAACAGGGAAGTAGATCAGTATTCTCACTCCCATAAGCTATTATTTACAAAGTTCGCCTACGAGATTGCAGTCGCTGCTACCGTTGCCAAGCAGGAGTATGCTCAACTTGCCCACAGTTGTTTCGTAACAGCGAAAACAGTTGCTCTGTCTTACCGCCTTGTTTGGCGAATAAACGTGTTCATAACTGGTGGCTCTCTTCTCTAGGACTTTCAGTATGAACAGGAACAAGGATGTTGCGGAGTGTTTGTAGAGTCACTTTCGCTACGCGACGCAGCTAAAAAGAAGAGACTCGACTGTTCTATGACAATGCCACTGTTGTTTACAGAATGGAGAACTTGAATGCACAACGGAAGAGTGTCCCTTGCCGACCTGTCCCGCGCCAATCAAGGTCGAGGGTCAGTGCTGTCCAGTTTGTCCAACATAAACCATCAGCTGTCCACACTCTTCATCGTCAAGAACTTACAAGTGTTAAGTGTACTGCCAGCTGTTACTCTTAGGCCTATACAGTGCTATGTATAGCATATACACGAATAACGCAGTCGACATTGCGCGTTGTTTGTTAAACCGTGCGTGTTTTAGGCCGCATCGCATGCACGTAGTGACATGAGCTATGCTAAAATGGCTGAACTAATGGAGATGCCGTTTGGGATGTGAACTCGGGTGGGCCCATGGAACCAGGTATTAGATGGGGATCCGCATCCCCAGGGAAAGGGGGGCGATTTTGGAGCATCTCCCGGCCTGTTGAGAAGTATTCGCCGTGAGCCAAAGTTAGTCGCCAGGTGGCAGCAGTGATGAGGCCTTTTGCTGTCAGCACTGCAGCAACTCGTTATGTGATAATTCAGTAATCAATTATTTTTTATTTCGACTTACCAGTGTTATTGGAAGAGATACAGCCCATCTATAAATTTATATTTCTAGTCTGCTCTATACTGCCATTTTCTATATGTTGTTACTTATCTCATAGGCCTATACATTTTACATCAATACTCGAGTCTTTACCGCGCGACGCTGAACGTGGAGTACGCTATGGTCGTACGCGTCACAAGCCGGTGTTCTATTAAATCAGCTAATCATAACATATCATTACATAATCAAAGCCCCACGATAACCAAGCGATTTTACTTTTAGTTTGTGACACCACCGATCTTGCAGGAATTCCAAGGGGGCGCCAAATGCATGTGGGGTATAGGGAAAATTTTCTACTTTCCACAATAATTGTTGACGACATTTCAACATAGGCCTGTGATTTATTAGAGCGTCGCGCGGTTCCTCTACGACAGCTGACAACTGAGACTCTTATAGACGCTGTGAGTGTTGACTTGTCTGACAACAGTTGTCATCGCCTAGTCTTGCCCTAACTTTCATCATCACCAAGTTACATGCAATGTACATTTTATGAGGCTTGTACATTTCTACACGCATAATTCTCTTCCTAATTTGCATGTAGTTTTGCCACGAGCTCGCCAGTTATATCATTTTATGTATGTTTTACTGGCCATGCTATCTGTGCTGTTAATGGATCGTAGACTAGACATATTTGTGACAAGTTTCTGTCTGTAGTCTTTTTGCTAACCTATTGTAAAACTGCAACACAACAGCCGTCAGGCAGTGTCATTGTTTTACATGAAACGCTTTGCCAATACGTTGTTAACTCGCAGTATGAATTTAGGCCAATTGCTGCCTTACATGCTTAATATGCCACTCAACGCCATACAAGGCTTGCGGTTTTTTGGAGTTGTAGATCCTATTGTAAGACTACGCAAGCATGAACTAGAAAATGCAGGCCTATGGCAAGATCTCGAGTAAGGCTCGCCCGGCCTTTTGGTAGACGGGCCAGCCAACCGTCGCACTCTGTGACCTCTGTACAATCCATACCTATCGACCTCGACCTTGTCAGGAGAGAAAAACAGAAGCAAAACGCTTGGCGTTGCCACAGGCAATCAGCCGTTGTTTCACTGAAGGCCTACACGTAGCCTAAATAGTAATTTCATCAGTGAGACAATACACAAGCGGACTATATTCTCGCAGCATCGCTGACGCCGAAGATTTAGCTCATCGCCAGAAAAGAATCCACTATAAAAATACCTATAGGCCTACTCGACGTTGACGGTGGTCGCTGGCGGCGAGTCTGTCGGCGACGACCACACGTGTCATCCATTTCCCGGTCTGGCGCCGTAGCTTCAGGTACATAGTAACATAGCCATATATTAGACCACCCGCGTGTACATCTGTGGTTTTTAACGCGCGATGCTATGCATCCGCGGTACTAGCCATGGCCCTGTGTCCGTCTGTCCGTCACAAGTCGGTGTTCTACTAAAACGGCTAAACGTAGGATCACACAAACAACACCACACGATAGCCCAGGGACTCTAGTTTTCTGATGCCAAAGATCTCCGCGAAATTCG
>Ga0126329_10000288_pt1 | contig 10527 bp, 9 predicted proteins | sample InaspJWI85metaG_FD_104915 | JGI IMG/M metagenome (GOLD analysis project Ga0126329, IMG submission 104915) | Marine gutless worms symbiont microbial communities from Oahu, Hawaii - Inanidrilus sp. 2 OAHU.JWI-85 metaG | ecosystem: Host-associated > Annelida > Digestive system > Unclassified...
CCTTACTCCTTTCCTTCCCCTACCCTCCTTTCCCTTAGAAGTAGGCCCCCTAAATCCAGCTATGGGGCCTGGCGAGCCCTGTCAGCTCTCCCAGCGGGGTTTGGTGCATGCGTAGCCCCAGCCGAAATCGAATTTGGTGCATTTTAGCTTTAAAATATGACATCTGGTGGCAACAATTTTAGTAATTTTAGTTTCAAAGCAAAAGAAGAAAATATTTTAGCCACACGTATTTTTTCTCCCCAAAACGGCGGCCATCTGAAATCGGCGGCCCTGTTCGGCCGAACAGTTCGAACATGCCTAAGGCCGGCCCTGGTCATTGCCCCTGCGATTAAATAGGCCTACACGGTACTTAGGCATTCGCAAGACTGCAATAGGACTGGGAATTTTGGCCGCCTGACAATAACGCAATAGCGTCAAAGCATATGGTGACACGAAATGTTATGGACTTACAATTAGATTCGACGATCGAGGTCAGACCGACCGCGTTACTAACCTAACCTGGACTTGGACCTATGAACTTGATTTTCAATATCCGGCGAGCTATGGTTATGACCCATATACATGCACAAAAATCAAGGTCAATTATAGTTCAAAAGCTGGAGTGGAAACACACGGACGGACGGACACAACCAACTGCATTGCTTACCCCTCTAACGCGGTCGGTAATCAGTAGCACTGGGCCACTGGCTCTCTTTCATCTGCGTCGTGCGCAGGCTAACGCCCCTGCTGTTTGGTGTTGGTTGCGTCCTCTCCTAGACGACGGCGGACGTCAAGACTAGACGAGTCCTTCGCGCAAGGGGTGCCGGGGGCGGAGTATGCGATGCACCATTGCCTTGCTGGATTTCTGCGCTTATCAGTATATTAAGCGTTGGCAGTGGCGCTCACTTGCCACCATGAATCGGAGATATTCACGATCATCTAACTGACCCGTCGTACTACGGTAAGCTTGCACGAGCCGACGTTCTCAAGACTTTGGCAAGGACAAGGTTTGATCGAGAAGCTTAGGAAGCACTGGGTTGGCGAAGAGGAAGGAAAGAAAGATGGAGTGACAAGTACTTGGAATGGTTGGACTCTCACAGTGGTGGGTGGTGGGTTTGCAGTCTCTAGTCCTAATCAATAAGCTTAAAGCTTTGTTCACAGCACATGAACTGAACTGAACTGAACTCGAGTTCTGAACATCCGCTTTCCAGTGTGCATATTCACAGCTCATTAACTCCAGTTCAGTTCATGTGCTGTAATTAAGCCTCAAGAGGCATTAGAGTTTGCGAGGAAAGAGTAAAGGAGGAGGGGAGGGAGGGACAACTTGGACAAAGACTTGGAACGGTTGGACCATGATCGAAGCGCCAATGCAGCAATATACTCGCTAGTCGGTGGTGCAGCTAAGTCTGACCTTGTGGTGGTGTGGTCCGTCTGTGCGTCTGTCTGCACTAGAGTTGGCGGGAAGACAGAACAAAAGGGGAGGGAAGGACAAGCACATGGAACGGTTGCATCCCCACAATGTTTGCGACGGATCGACGCCAATGCAACGATATACTCGCTGGTCAGTGGTGGAGCAGTCTGGCCTGTCGTAGGACGGCCGGCTGCCAGGAGGTGACGGTCGATGTCTTCGACAAGGACTCGCGGCCGGGTTTGCAGTTTAGTTTCTAGTCATGACAGGCGGGGATACTCACCACTATACTAACTGTGCCTTCAGTGCTTTGACGCTGTTGACTGGGCGGCAGGAAGGGCATCCAGCCTGTAAAAAACTGAGTGGTGCGGTGCTGGCGTGGTTATGTCTGGAGCGAGGTGCAGACTTGCACATAGCGCAGCTGATGCCACTGCCACTCACTGTCTCTTGCTTCAGTAAAATCCAGATTGGTTTTACCTTTCTGGTACCGGCTCACCCAGGTAGTCCCGGACAAAGGGCCGTTAAACGGGTGTGTGTGCGTGTGTGTGTTTCTAGTCATGATAGAGTCCAGTTGGTGCGCTGTGAACGCTCCCATTGGAACGCACGTGTTCACAGCTCGAGATCAGTTGAGATCAGTTTATGTGCTGTGATGAAGCCTTAAGAGGCATTAGAGTCGGTAAAGGGATACGAAATGAGGGCCTAAATGGAAGGACAAGGCCTTGGAAAGGTTGGACCCTGACAGTGTTTGGGACTGGCCGACGCCAATGCAGTGGTATACTCGCTGGAGATATGCCGTTCGTCGAGGTCACTGCAGGGTGACGCAATAGTCCCAGCTAACTATACGCGATGACGACGACGACGAAGATAAATGTCTGGGACGGATCGACGCCTACGCAGCGGTTTGGTTTTCTCGCTCGTTCTCTCGTGACTGACCTGTCTGACGACGGTGAGCTGGCATGAGCCGACGTTCTCAAAGACCGTGTAGTGTCCGGGCTCGAAGAACAGTCGCGTCACGTCATCGTCCACGGTCGTCGCAAACGCCGTGTCGTCGATGACGCTCTCGCGGCGACCGCCCGGCGCCCGGCGACGGATGATGTTGCCTCCTCCCGTCAGCTTCCTCGTCGCCTGGATGCGGTAGAACGCGCGGCTCTTCGGCCCGCGGTTCAGCACCTCCGCCGCCGCCATCGACTCGAGCGACGGCATGTCCACATCCGGGTGTTTGCGGCGCAGCTCGCGCAGGATGTCGATGTATTCCTTTCGAGTCCTGCGCCGGCAACAACATCGAGTACGTTCTCCGCGATTCAACTGCTGTTTTACGCGAAAACTAACACTGTGCTTCATCAGACGGTACGATGAGTGTCCAGTTCAAGTGTTTTTGTTGCAGAACAGTTTTGATGAATGCAAACGCAGCGAAAATCTCACATCAATGTATTCATTTCGAATCCTGTAACAAAACACTTCGTCAATAGCGGAATTTGATCACTCACTGAAAGACGTGGTTGATGAAGATACTAGTTTATCAGATACAATTATCATATTACGTATCCAACACTTTACTTGGAACTTGTTTTGGTGTTGTGTGCACAAATAACTGCCAACAGTCATACTTATTATTATCGGTATTCCATCACCCACTCACTCTTTCATTACAGGCTTAAAACCATCCTTTTCTGCAAATCCTTTCCACCGCAGCCTTTCCTTTTCTTCTTCAGGATTCACTAAATGTATTCCCCAGACAGTTTACTGTTACTTCTGAGCATATTCCGTCTTTTACTTTTTAGTTTTTCTGTTTTTTACACTTTTTAGTTCCGTGCGGTAGACTAAGCTGACTCATGTCGGCTTTCGAGCGCACGTTAAAATAGCATTTCGTATCGTATCGCATCGTGTCAAATTAATCTGACGCAAAGACGCATCGCTGCCTTGCACGGGTCGTTCCGTCAGAACGACCAAATGGCGCCAATGTGCGACCCGCATCTGATACATGGTTCGTGGGCTCACGCGAGTCTGTCCTCCCCAAGCGGCATCTCGATCGGTTCATCCGTTTTCGCAGGGCTTACCGGCATGCCCAGCATTCACAAACCACGGAGCGTGCGACGCTTATAGCAACAGACCGCGTGTCTGTTGTGAACTTTTGATGATATTTACACGCAAGCGGTAAAAAGGTAGCCGATACTCGATTACGGAGTGTAGGTTTCCGGAGCTGATCCCGGTTCTTGGCAGTCAGCCTGCAGGTAACGTGAGTCATAAACCCGGCGGTAGGCTGCCATTACTTTCCGCCAGGCCCGCAGATACCCTAGCAACCCTTAAGAGGGCTGCTACCAATTTCACTGCTTGGTGAACAGAGGCACAATGGGTGTGAACAGTTTGCCTGAGACTGTTACACGACAGCGTCGCGACTGCGATTTGAACCGGGGCTCTTCTGCGCCTGAGTCCAGCACGCTAACCACTCGGCACGCGAAACAAGTGGCCGAACTAATGCGACATAAAGCCGCATCGTTGTGCGTGGGAAAACGACGCGAGCGTACTTCTCGAACTCCTTGATGCCGGTGTCCTGCGGTTCGACGGCTCCCACCGCCGGTCCGCCGTCCACCACGGCTCGCTCGTCCTTCTCTCCGAGCTCGAGCGCGTCGCGTCCCTCGGCCGTCACCGTCGTGCCGGCGATACGACCGCGGTACCGTCGCGACAGGAAGTTGTAGAAGAATATGTACCTGCAACAGACACATGCCCCATTCACACCGCCCGCCAGACGCGACAAGACAGTACTGTCTGTGTCGTGTCAGGTGGTGTGAATTGAGTCTCGAGACCGTCTGTGGCAAAGTCTGGACAGTTGGCCGATAGATCGCCCTCGTCGCGTGCCGTTCAGTGAAGAAGTTTAGGTTTAGTCATATGCAGCAGTCCACAGCGTGTTTACATTTTGCGTGGCTATGCTAGTAGGAACGACATTCTTTCGGTGTCGGTTAACACATCGGCGATGACGAAATTATGTCAATTAAAGCTGTACAATAAATATAAATATTATAAAGATATTGATAGCCATTTGTTTTACTATTCCGTTAAACACCTACGACATAGCAATCGTAGATGTCAGACTCCGCCCCCGGTCTGGTGCTGCCACTGGTGGGTCGGTTTCAGTATACGCCGCAGTATCAAATCCGTGCTGCCCCCTGTTGTGTCACCTTGAGTATACAGACTATACACGCTTTTATTGCTTCACCTATTGCTAGCCATTGTCTGCAAACAAATCGTCGCCAATAAAACCGGAAGTACATATTACATAACGTATCGCATTGCCAACATAGAAGGACCGAGCCACGGCCATGAATAATATGCACAAAATGTGTGAAAATTGGACATGTAAAAAGGCAAAGGTAGCCCATACTTGATTACCGAGCGTAGGGTTCCGGAGCGGATCCCGGTTCTTGGCAGTCAGCCTGCAGGTGACGTGAGTCATAAACCCGGCGGTAGGCTGCCATTACTTTCCGCCAGGCCCGCAGTTAGCCTCGCAACCCTTAAGAGGGCTGCTACCAGTTTCGCTGCTTGGTAAACAGAGGCACGATGGGTGTGAACAGTTTGCCTAAGACTGATACCCGACAGCGTCGCGGCTGCGATTTGAACCCAGGCGCTTCTGCGCCTGAGTCCAGCACGCTAACCACTCGGCTACTGAGCCACCACATTGGACAATGCGCCTAGGTACGAGACACCTAGACTGCGCGTACCGGTCGGCGATGTAGGCGGTGAGGACGGTGGCGGGGAAGAAGAAGAAGGTGAGGATGGCTTCCCAGAGCTCGACGATCTCGGGCGACGTGACGGCGATGATGATGTAGAGCCAGAGGTAGGCGAAGACGCTCCAAGTCGCCGTGATGAAGAAAACGCGCAGGTGCTTGATCCGACGGACCTGCACGCACCCCGGCCACCGACCTGCTAATTACTAGCAGTTCAAACGAAACAGCTGAACTTGGATCTTAACCGTTGCGTCGCTGGGGTGTGTTGCAAGTCGGCCTGCGATTGGATGACGACTGCTCCATAGCAACTCCACACAGATAATAGATGGGTGTGGCGTCGGCCATCGGGACACGACAGCTGTTGTGCTTCAGCCGCTGCGTCGTTCGCTGCTGCTGACCCAATATATCACTAGTGTCAAGCCGGCACAACAAGCTGGCATGGAGCGAAGCAACGTGGCGGCTTGTGTTACTAATTGATGCATCGGTGGCGGTGCTATCGGTCTATCTTAAGTTAAACCTCTACTTTTTTGAATTTCTCTACTTTTACACCAACGATACAATCTTAGCAATCGGAAACAATCGTTACAATCCTGCTGCAAATGGCGTCGTGTTTAAGGACGTAAGCAATTTCCTGTCTCTTAAACGCCGTTAGCGCCGACAGGCCGGCGCATTCATTAGTTACACCGGTAGCGTATATTTTGATGAAACGTGTACTGAAGTACACGTTTCATCAAAATATACGCTACCGCGTGCAACTGACAGAATTCCATCCACACAAGGCGACATTGGAGCAAGGCGACAAGGAGCATTGCAGGCTCCGCCCCCGGCACCACTTGTACCGTGCGCCCGTCTACTATCGGCCGAGACACTACGCAACCATTACGACGCAGCAGGGGCGCTATGTGGCTTGTGCAAACATAACGTCATCCACAAACCGGAAGTACATAACGTAAGTAACGCCGTCAGAGGCGGACCACGCACACGGCCATGGGTAACATGCACAAAATTTGGCAAAGATCGGACGTGTGTAGACGTCGACTCAGACTTTCACCCTCCGCCGGACGGCAAAATGAGTATCAGCTTCGGCTGATTAATAACAAAACGGCGATGGTGGATGTGGATGGTAGCAGCCTATCGGCGGATTCAGCCCAAGTCGATTGGCTTGGTCTGAGAGTTGGCGGTCACCCGGCGCTGAGTCTGCATTCATCAAATGAACCTTGGATGAACTCTGGCAATGGCTCTGAGCCATAATGACTGTTCTGGTTTGTTCTTTAGCCGTCCTCGATCCAAGGGTTGGCCACTGATGGACGTACTTTCTCCATTTATCTCTGTCCTCTGTCATTCTGATAGACTCTTACAGGGGAGTCCTGTCGACGTCTTGGTGTTGTCCATCCAGGCCGTGCGTGGTCTTCCTCGCCTGTGTGCACCTGGCATTGTTCCGTGCATTATCTCTTTCTCCAGGCAACTCCCTTGTTTCCTCATGGTGTGACCATAGTATGCTAGCATCCTTGCTTTGACGGTGTCTAACAGTTCTCTCTTTACTCCAGCTTTGTTAAGAATCCACTCATTTGTCTTCTTTGTTGTCCATGAAACCCGCATAATCTCTCTCAGTTATTTCATCTCAGAGGCGTCAAGACGTTTCTTCATTCTTTCGGAGAATCCAGCTTTCACAGCCGTATGTTGCTACAGGCCACACCAGCGCTTCCATTAGTCGTATCTTCGTTGAAATCGGTATGCTGTGACTTTTCCATATTTTGTGCAGTGATGCCCCGATCGCCTGCCGCATGTTTAACCTGGTAGGCTGGTACGGAATTCCGTCGTACACTCGCCATCTTCTGTAATCAGGGACCCAAAGTATGGGAACGTATCCACCTGCTCCAGTTGTTCATTCTGCAAGTGTATGCGGCACGCTATGCCATCGCTCATTATTACCTGCGTCTTATCGTCATGACAGCACCACAAATATCGTCACATGTATTATTAGGCCCTACTATTATTATCATTACTATTTTTAAGCCCACCAGCACAAAGCCGCAGGCAGGAAAACTACTATTACTATTATTGTTAGTAATATTGCCCGGAGTCTGACCTCGCCCTCGGGGATGACGGAGACGCAGAGACCGATGATGACGAACAGGTTGAACGCAGCGCTGCCGACGATCGTGCCGGGACCGAGGTCGCCCGCCTCGAAGTTGTTTCCGACGACCTCGATGACCGACAGCAGGATCTCGGGCGCCGATGAGCCGAGCGCCATCAGCGTCAGGTTCGACACCGTCTCGTTCCAGATCCGCACGTTCACCACCATTGTCTCGCCATTCGACCTACCGCACCGGCGCGTCGCAACTAGAACATGTGTCGGAGAATATTGACGAAAGGCCGCATCGCAGGAGACGCTCCCAAAATTGGGACACCAAAACTGCACTCCCCTGGGGGATCTGAGCCGCCAGCTAATACTTGGTTAAAATTGAAAATTGGTTAACCTGTCAGCTGGTCAAATTGACTTGGTTAAATTTGGAGCTTGGGCCCATCCTCGAGCCCATATCCCGAATGGCATCTCGGTCGGTTCATCCGTTTTAGCGCAGCTCATGTCCATCAGACAGATACACGGACATACAGACAGACAGAACACGGAAAATCGGTAACGTAAGGCAACATGACAAACACTGTATGTCTGTGCATGCGATGCTGCCTAAAAACTGAGGACTGGGGTCAAATCGACCGCGTTACCACGCCCACACGCGCTGGACTGCGCCTCTGCCGCTGGCCTCGGCACGCATCGCCGCGCCAGCTGACAGCAGACTACGTCACAGTGCAAACCTTCTACTACGGCTACTAATCAATACTCATGGGACGCCCAGGAGATACACACATATTGGTATTGACCTTTGGCCTTGACCTATGACCTTGACTTTCAATCCCTGGCGAGCTATGGTCATGACCCATACATATGCAAGAAATCAGGGTCGAAGGGTAATGTGTTTAAGTGGAAACAACGGACGGACACAGAGAGACGGAAACAAACGATCGCGTTACCTCCCTGCTAACACGATGGGTAACAACTACCGAGTTGCGCTATTTATGATGGGTGATCTCGTATGACCTTAAGTGCCATTTATCTGTTAGAAATCTTCGAGCCGCTGTTTGAACTCGTAAACTGGAAATCAGCAGCATGGCACTGCTTCGAACGTGTTGCAACACCAGTCGGATAAGCAGCTGCCGATTAGTCGTTGATACAAGAAAAGCACAGTTCTGCATCTGTACATCTGCTGTTCAGAAAATTACATAAGCATATGCACCAAAACTTTTCACACAATGCTGCTTTCATGACTGGGCGATTTCACCTCAAGGGGAGGAACGTGTATATTGCCTTTGCCGGTGTAGCAACATTACGCCCTGTTGAGTATTTGGGGTCGATTCTGGCATATGGCCAAAAACTTTAGCGAGAGACAGTATCCGGGGCGTATTTCTAGACAGGCGTGTAGCAACTGCCAGGCCGCATCGCATGCACAGAGTTACCGATGCACTGTGGTCCGTGTGTCTGTCTGCTGGACATAACGATGAGCTGTGCTAAAACGGATGAACCGATCGAGGTGCAGTTTGGGGTGTGGACTCAGGTGGGCCTAAGAAACCACGGATTAGGTGGAGGCCCGGATCCCCCATGGAAAGAGGCAATTTGGGGCGCCAGTGCGATGCGGCCACTCGTCAAAATTAACCTATTTGACCAGTTGTTGGCCATTTGCTTAAACGTAATGGAAACAGTGCGGCAGTTTTGCGACGACGCAAAGTTGTAAGACATCCAGGCTGAGTTGATGAGTTTTATGCTCGCGTCCCGTACGGATGTGGATTACTGCACATCCGTATTAAATGAGTCACTCGGATTACTGCGTCGGCGAGTTCCGCTAAATCAACAAACTATCTGTCTTCCGTGTCTTGCAGTAAGCAAGCAAACTTTTTTTTAAATTCTAAGCGATTCCGACATGGGAGTAAGTCATTCCCGCCATCGTCAATGTCGATATACTGATTTTGTAAGAAGTAATAGTAGTAGTAGTAGTAGTAGGCCTATGGCTTAGGTTAAAGGGCCATTCACATTGCTAACTGTTGAGTTGAAATGAACTGAACTGAACTAGTTCTGAATATGCTGAGAACTGCGAACTGTGAGTTCTGTTCAATTCAGTCCCGGCGATGTGAACGGGTTTTAAGGTGAGCCGTCAGTGTTGTAAACAAACTTGGACGGCCGAACGCTGTAGTATCGCTCTGCCAGAGCACTGTCGTCGTCGAAGACGATCGTCGCGCTCAAAATACATATTTTCATCGATTCTGTGTCCGAATCGGATAAGTAAAAAACCGCGCACGAAGACACGCGTAGTTCATTAATCCTAACCCTACTGACCCCGAAAGACACTGGCCTCTGCCTTGGCCGCGAAGGTGGTGTCCTCGAACATATCCTTGGTCAAGAAGCGAAGCCACTGTCAGCATATACCGCACGATCATAGCTCGCGCGTGTAAAAACAAGCGGACGATTGACTCTGCGTGGACTGGAGCTGTCAGGAGCAGGGAGCGAGTTGACTATCGTCAAGGGGGCTGAACGCTTCCATGCTACAGTTGCAATTTCTGGGGGCGACTAAAAATGCGAGACATGAAAATACGGGACGGTCAAAAATGCAGGACCTGAAAATGCGAGACATGAGCGGACGGGACCTGCCCGGGACCCGTGGGGCCCAAATTCATTTACAGGTGTGGAGGAGCTAGCTACAAGAACCCAGCCGCCGCTATCGGCCCTTCGTGCCTCAAACGGAAAAACTCCACTGACCCCACAGCAACTCGCACGCTGGACTGGACAGCGTGAGTGACTTACTTGTAGACGGTGACCTCTCGCTCGGAGGACGTGATGACCTCGATGGACGACATGAAGCGGTCGGCGATGATGGAGACGCCGAGGAACAGGTAGACGAGAGCGAGCAGGTAGACAGCGGCGCGCGCGGCGCGGTCCATCCAGCTGATGTTGTCGATCGGCTGCCAGATGGGCAGCATGATGCCCGGCTGGCAGGCGCGCGCCTTGCGCGTGCACACGTGGTGGTCGGTGGCCGGCGCCGCGGTCGAGTTGTCACCGGCCACGACCGACACCGCCGTCACGGCGAGCGCGAGCAGCGCCAGCACCGGCAACCGCAGCAGCGCCGCCGCACTTGTCCTGCCTCCGCGACACATCGCTACCGCGTCCTATTTACACACGCCGTCACAGAAACTACGGCCACGATACGATCGCCATTTTGTGGGTATACACACACACCCGTTTAGCGGCCCTTTTCCGGGACTACCCAGGTGAGCCGGTACCAGAAAGGTAAAACCAATCTGGATTTTACTGAAGCAAGAGACAGTGAGTGGCAGTGGCATCAGCTGGGCCATGTGCAAGTCTGCACC
>Ga0126329_10000289_pt1 | contig 10480 bp, 6 predicted proteins | sample InaspJWI85metaG_FD_104915 | JGI IMG/M metagenome (GOLD analysis project Ga0126329, IMG submission 104915) | Marine gutless worms symbiont microbial communities from Oahu, Hawaii - Inanidrilus sp. 2 OAHU.JWI-85 metaG | ecosystem: Host-associated > Annelida > Digestive system > Unclassified...
ACCACAGATTGGAACAGACATATACAGATGTTGAGAGACTTCTTTGAGAGAGTCCGTAGAGCAAATCTGTGCTTGAGACCAAGCAAGTGCAAGATAGGATTTGACACAGTGGACTTCTTGGGGTACGATGTGGACCCTACGAATTCACACCTCGACCGGACCAAATGCGCCGTCTTTTATAGGTTTCGGAGCTCCTCTCCTCTCCTCCTCTTTTCTCCTCTCCTCTCCTCTCCTCTTCTCTCCTCTCTCTTCTACGCATTATTGGTTTATCGTAAGAATTAGCGAGTTTCGGCCATTATGTGGATAAAATATAAAAAAGGTATTAATTATATCGACTAAGAAGTAATTCTAATCAATCTGAGCGATCGACTACGTACTGCTATACAGTAAGTTAGGAAACGTGTAGTAAAATACGGCAACTTCCGTTTCCGCAACGAGGTTACAGGTAAAATGCGAAAGTTACGGTGACGTGCGAAACTAGCGTTAATGTGGCGAACTGCCATCCGCACTACATTACTGTCACAGCAGCATAAAAGAATATATCAAACGCGCTTTCTCATCTGCTCATCGACCCACACTTAATTAAAATTAAATCAAGAAACCTCATCAGTCACAATGTTGAGAGATCATTGTTGCACACACGCATGCATGCATGGATAAATTGCCATGTATTTGACCACTACCGCTGACCACGGAAATGCTGTTGGTGGGAGATGCAACCGGCGATCGGTGACTTCCTTGTCAAACATAAATCAGCCACCGTGCAGTCAACTAATTTTGGCGATTGGCGGGGGAGGTGACGGCCAGACTATACCATCCAGCAGTGGTAGTGGACCACCCACACTGACTGATCGGTTGCGCAGGTAAAATTCAACAAATCACTTCACGTAACCGGCGATCTCTCTGGTGTGACCTTGTCTCAGTTTGGTGGTTACTGATCACAATCTATGTACTGGACGACAGGAGGCTGTGGTTTACTGCTGCCGACCATGGGAAAGTAGACCTGAACGACAGTCTACTTTTCCAGCTGTGAGACAAGCCACCTCCGTGCTGACTGATCAGGCAGATGGGCTGGGGTGAGATGACGACGTAACAAGTGCTCCCGAACAGGCAGATACTCGGTAGTGAAATCGAGTCTCGATTGACCCTTGGAGACCGGTAGCTAGTTGGGGCTGATGGTGGCAATATATGGAGAGCGAATCGCAAGCTTTGTTGTTGTTACTGGCATGCTGTTGTTCATAGGATGAGCTGAATCAGATGAGTGTGAAGCATGGATTTTCAAATGTTCCTGTGACAAAAGATGAGGTTGGTTAATTTAGGTTTAGTTTGTATAGGAGAATCAAGAAGTAATATCCACTATACTGTCTCTAACTGGATGTTTGTGTGTGTGTTTTTTCGTCTGTATCTGCATGAAATGCAGTGATACAAGTTATGCTATAAACATAGTTTTTGTCTCACGACTATGTTAATAGTTAAGAACTGATGATGTAAGTTCTGTAATGCTGCTTTGGATGTCACTGCTAGTGTTATCAGTTGCCAGTTTTATTAATACTGTCAGAAATAGTTATATGTGATTTTAAGAGTGTTCAGATTTTGTTTGTTCAGCTACAACTGTTATTGCTCTTATATATCATCAGTTTATTTCTCAGAGTTTAATGATACCGTTTGAGTAAAATATGAAACAAATTAGTTTTTGTTTTTTTGTATAATTTATTTTGTTTCCTGGCTCAGAGGATTCGCTTGTTGCTAGTTTATTATTGTTTTTTGGTGCAGTAAATATATAGTAGTGATTTTTGTGTTGCAGCATGGTTCAGCCAAAGATCAGGGTCTGAATGCATCGAAGGTGTGTTGTTCTATTTAATTAAAAATTATTAATGAGTGACTATGTGCCACTTTTGAGGAATAGGATAGGGGCACACTTGCAGTGAACTGGGAGAATGGCATCCACAGTTGCTGTCTACTTTCAGTCTCCCACATCTGATTATTCTTATTTGATACCGGTATAGTGCCAAACTCCATTAATAATCTTCATGGAATATTTTGCCAGTCATGATAAATAATCAGACCATAATGGTATCGTGGTTAGAGTTACACTGCACTTTTTTAAATTTTAGGTCACACATCATATTTCTGGTGTAAGTGAAGCTTGGTTCTCTAGTTTTGATACACGAACTGGCTGGATTGTGAGATTGGTAACGTTTATCCATTTTTTTGGTTTTGGTTTCCTTCATGTCTTGCATTGATTGAATCTAGACATTTCAGTCTGGTACATAGATTGATCATGGCAGTACCTAGCCAACAGATGATAAATTACTTGAAAATTGGATCTGGTTAAGTCACATGACACTGTTGTCCAGTGGGCATATTACACTCACTTTGTAGAGTCTTTGTTGCTGTTTGCTGCCATTTACTGCTAGAAAAGTGTTGCTGGCTAATTATATAATACGATCATATATCATACTTTTTATGGAAGTGTACAGTTTCTACAGTATGCTGCAAGTTGTTTACCACTGTTGTTTACCACTGCATTACAGTCAAATCCGCTTAAGTGGATAGCACTGGGATGATAAACAATACAAGATGCTATTTTAATGTGTGCTCAAAAGCTGACATAAGTCAGCTTAATCTACTGCAGGGACCTGCTTTCGAGTATCCACTTAGGCAGAGTATCCACTTAGCCATGTTTTACACTTTACATTGTGTATAAACAGGACCAGACGAATGATATCCATTTAAATTGGTTATCCACCTGAGCGGTATCCACTTAGGGAGGTCTGACTGTGTATCGCTTATTATATTGCTGGCGACTGGTGTTATATGTTTTGTATTGTTCTGTGAAAGATTGCTGCTGCATTCAACTCCGTTCTTGACAAGAAGCATGATATCAACACGTTTCAGGATCAGAATCGGAAGAAGTTGGTTATAAATACGAAAGACAATTTTTGGGCAGTATGTAACATTTTCACTGCATATACTGATAATTGCAGCTCTATTGTTTTGCTATTTTGTCTAATATTTAGTTTTATCTTGACTCCCAAGCAGATGATCTAAGGTAAAACAAACAATACATGTGCTGCTTTACTGGATTTCTATAACATTTTTTATTTTAGTGTACATTAATTTTGTTAATAGTCTAGTTTAAATGCTAACTTCAACTCACAGTGTAAGCTGTCTATCGGTCTGTTAGCCTGATAGAGGTGAAATATAAAATGTGAAATGTGAGAACTGTTGTTGGAGAGCCAGTTTAGAGGGAGCAGTTTCCCTTCCATTGGGAGTCAGTTGGCTTTAGGATGGATGAGGTCCAATAATTGCTTTTGCATTCTTATTATCTTCAGGATCACAAAAGCAGTGGGCTAACTCAAAAAATGGAAAGTGGCTGTTGAAGCAGTATATATGCAGGATAGTACATGGCAAAGTGTAACTGTCAGTGCAGTTTCTGTGTGCTAGCCTGACTTCTACACATCTTTGGCTAATTTTTTGTTGGCAGTGTCAGTTCACGTTTATCCTGCTACTGATTGTTGTTAGATCTGTACCACTACACCATGACGTGACATACTGAACATGACTGACTGGATTTTTGCACAGACATTTTGGGTTGTTGAGATGAGGAACTCTTTGATTTTCATTCTGTGGTAGTTTTGTGATCGTGAAAATTACTTTATAAATTTAACATCAGAAGTTCTGTTAATGTGCACCACTGCACCTGTGGTGCATTGATTCTGTGTTTATATGAGCAAGACTTTGTTTTTTGAAGGCTGGGATTCCTTGTAAACTGTCACCAGAAGCATGGATTAAGGACCTGGCTGGCACAAAGCCGTTAAGTGTTCTTGCCAAGAAGGTATGTGTGATGTAATTATATGACATTTAAGTTTTAAAGTATGTTCATTGATGAAAAATTTCACTGTTATCGTCAACTGAAGTTGATTGGTTATTGGTAGAAGTATCAGTTGCAGACAGCCTAATTATATGTGGTGTTTTCATGTAATACTTAATGTTTTTTTCTTTGACTGAACAAAGAACACCCAGATTAAGTGGAAAATTAATACCAGTTATCGGGAATTGGGGGCTTTGCCTGTAAACCAGTGTCGGGGCTTTTTGTCTCACTGCATGGTTTGCTTTTCCTTCTACCGTGCTGTGCACTCTCCTGCTTTCTTCCTTCTTTCTTTCTCCTTTCTCTTCTCTTGCTCTCTGCTAGTGTTTGGAGCTTGCATACTGTGTTGTCAACAGCACATATACCATGCCATGTGACACTGGCTGTGACTAAGTAGGCCTGTGACAGGAAAAGGCCACAGGGCCTGTATGTTTATATCGTGCCTCTAGGTCCAGGTATGCCTTGCTGCTTAGAGTGAAGTGTTTGACACAGATGGACTAGAACACGTGTTAACTCGGTTTTTAGTCACATGTTTATTACAAGTAGTGACAACATTTGGTTGCTGGCAATGCATAGTTACAGAGATTTGCAAATATCTGAATTACCAGCAGTTTATACGTTTTAGCAGTGACACTATCATTTATGTTGAAATTGTTTAATATTTTTTGGTGGTTTGTTACATGTTCTGTTACAAGGACAATTTTGTGGCTTTTTACAGGTACCAATATTTAACAAAAAAGAAGAAATATTTCAGAAATTGGTAGATGAAAATGTTCCACTGATGAGAGCTGCATGGTTTATTAAGATGACCAATGCTTATTACACTGCGTTATCTGAAGAGAAGAAGACGAAGAAGCGGCAAACATCTGATCCTTTTCTCGGTTAGTATTTGTTTGTCATACAGTAGTCAATAAATTTGTCTTCTGACATTGCATATTCTAATCCCAAATATATAGGAAATGAATGTTGCTCCCTACTAACTCTTTGTTGCATAAAAATCATGGCGTTTTATGGTCATCTTTATGTTAATCATAGGAAAGTCAGCGAAATCATATTAAAGTTAGGTTTGTTTTTGCTTTTATATTGTTATAACAGAACGAATTAGTTGTTTTATGTTTATTGTCATTTTGCATTACATTAAATGTCTTTTCTGTCTCATGCCCTTTCAGGACCAATGAGACCAGTATACTGTTGATATTTTCTTACCATCTCTTCCTGTTCTTTGTCATTTTAACAGTTTTTAATATTAAGCATTTTCGTTGCTGGATATCGCTGATGTTGCTGCTGCAGAGTGGACAGGTGCATTGACGAGATTCTTACACGAGCAGTTGCAGAAGATCATTGAACATCACAAGGGAAGCGGTGCACAGGTCGGCTTTCTGACCGCAGGACCGGCGTCGGTCGTCGATGTGGACACGGCTACGCGCCAGTGGAATTACGGTGTGTTGCTTGTCCAGCACATGTATGATGAAGGCCTGATTGACAGGCACGAGTTCCTCAGCTGGCTCATTGAACTGCTGGAGAAGGTGAGGGCTGCTGATGACACAGTGCTCAAACTCATCCTGGGTCAGGCTCTGCGAGTAAGTCACGCTCTGCTGCTATGTCATATTTGTAGCATTATTTTCATATACTGGCCATCAATGTTTTTGCCCTGTGTGGGCTCGGGGGTATTGTAGAATAAGCCCACCTCGTTTCCTGGCCGAGTGTTGTAAGAGGCAACTGAACCAGGGTAGTTTTGTCTTGCTGTATTTTAGGTTGTCTGCTTTTTCTGATTTGTATTGAGTTTGTTTATCTGTATTTTCCTTACTTTTTTGTTTGTCAGTATCAGTCAAGTGATTGGCTGTGAAGACCTCCTCCGAAATGATCTATACTGTGTCGAGTTGGACGTTAAACTCTACGCCAACCAACCAACCATCAATGTTTTCATGTGCTGAATGAATAGTTATTATTCTACAGTGGAGAGATGGCTTAGATTACAGTCACAGCTCTTGTAATTGTCATTACAGTAGTCATCAGTTGTTATCTATTGTCCTGCAAAGTCTTTGAGGAAACATTTGAAAACTGCTAATTTTTTTATGTAGGAAAGTTGATACAATATGTGATTAATATAATTTATTACTTTCATTTTGCAGTTTTAATTTATGCACTGTAGGTTTCTTACGAAAAACACACAAGTTGATAATTATGACAGAGTGAAATGGAATAGTGTGATAAGAATGATAATCATATAATAATGATATAATGTCTCTTTCTCATTTACTTTTGCTGTTTGAAATAATTCTGTTAAGTTATGAAAGTGTTGTAATTTGAACATGTAGCGCGTGTTAATGTGTATGCTTAGTTGACAGTTGATGTGGTGTGCTGTGCAGTACACGTCTGAGTTTGTCCAGTCTCATTTGCTGTCAAGGAGACTTGCCTATTTCTGCTGTAAGAAGCTGTCACAGATCTGCACGGACTCGTCGGCGTCTTTATCGTCTCCCGGCTCTCAGTCTTCAGCTGCTGCTGCACCATCAGTTTCAAACGAGTGTGTTATTCGGACACTTTCGTTTTTTTGTGGCAGAAGCAGCTGTGACTCATGAATTAGGCAATGGAGTCATTCGTGTGGTCAACAGATGTGGCCTTAGAAATGGCATCCAGCCATAGTTGATCTGGTTTTGCTAAAAAAAACTCCATTCTTGCAAGTGGGCACATGAGGCATTTAAATGACTGTGCATAAACTGCAATAAGAGATATGAAGAACTGGTCTCAAATCCACATGACTAACTTTTTTTGTGCCACAAAAATGCTAGTATATTTTCATGAATTGTAGGTCCCATAACTGTGCCATTTGTTTTTAGTGTGGACTATTTTGCAAGAAACAACTCATAGATATCAGTGATCATGTTCATGTGGTTGTTTTGAGTTAAGTTTCCAGTTGCTGTTCAAGTTTAGTATCTCATTTGTTTACTGATAATTGAAATATAGAATTGTATTGATTGTATGCAACAGTGTGAGTAGTACGACTTCACCGTCAGCCAGTGCAGCGGTTGCCACTGCTGCATCTAATGCTGCACTGCCTGTCAATGCTGCGACGTCGGTGTTCACAGAATTGTGCAACTGTCCCCAACACCGCAGTCTAATTCTTGGCATCTCGGCAATAATTCAAGCAATTGTTATTTCATGCCCGGGTGCACTGGTTTGGCACAACCTCGGCGATGGCAAGTCTACGTCTCCACTAAACGGCTCCCCTCTTGACCTGCTGCCTTGCTCTTCATCAAACCTACCAATGCCTGCTGGATCAGATAACCACAGGGTAAATAGAAAATTTACAGTTCGTGGTTTTCATGTTCGTCAGTTTGTCATGTGAATCTTTCTCCACCTGCTACAAATATTATCTAAAACTGTTATTCATTTGCCTTACACATAATTTTGTTATGCATAATGTGCAATTTCCGTTGTTATAAGTCTGATGGCTTAACCGTTTTGTTTTGGCTGTTTAGTCTAAAATGTAATGTCAGATATGAATTTGCTTGATGTGTTGTCTTAGGTGCAGTGTGAATGCTCGTAGGGCCTAACTTATTGCCTGGTCACTTCAGTGAGTATAATGTTACATTGTGTTTGGTGAACGGGAATAGTACTCGTATTATGATCACGTAGCTTTGTATTGTTCACTGATTAGTGCTGAATGCTGTGTGAGCAGATTCGCTTGCAGTTAAGAGCTGCAGAAGAGCAGATCATTTTACGAAGTAGGGCAGTTGAGATGCAGTGGTCATCTGATAAGTGTCAGCAGTCCGTTAAAGGCATGTGTAATTTCGTTTACTATTCTTGCTTGTTATACCTCGGCCCTTCCTATAGATGGGACCGGTGACATTATGTTATCGGGTTGTCCATCCCCCTGTGCATGAATCTGTACATGAGTACGTATGTGTTGGTGTGTATCTATCTGTTGGTGCCTAGGCAGAGGCATTCTCTAACTGGCTTGCCATCGACTTCTAGTGATTTTATAACTGTAGTGTGTGTAGGAGATGTTGCTTATTGCAAACTGCATCATTTTTGTTGGTGCTCAGTAATTGATATTTGCATTTTTAATGAATATTTTTCATTTTTCAATTATTTAGTGCTGTCTAACTGAAATTCACTTTGTAGATCAGGTCGTTAGTCACATGCTGCACTTTGTAGGTCAAGTCATCAATCATGTACTGAACTGTCTGGAGATTATCGACAAACAGAACTTTGAAAAAGTGGAAACGAACAACTCGTTGGATGTTTTGTATCATAAGCTGTTTGGCAGCTCTCAGCCCAACAAAGACGGCACTGAGGTAGCCACTGATTTTTACTGCATGACATAGTACTTGCTGTCGTTACATGTCTATTTGTGCTTGTGTTTTCTGCTCTTATTTACTCTATGTCAGTCACACTTCTTTACTGTATCAGAATGGCTGAAGCCATCATCTGTCAGTCAGCACTGGTTATGTAATTCAGGTTCTCTTAAGTTTCCCATGCCAAACACAGGGCAGATGTGAGGGAATCCCATCATCAGGGGAATCAGATGTCACCAATGGAAAAGTAGCTTTTTGCATAAAGACGCAGTTTTGCTGCAGATACGATGCAAGACAGAAATTACTTGAGGCTAAGTTTCGTTAGGCTGAGGGATGGGAAGGGAGTTCAAGGGCAGTGAGAGAGGAGCTGGAGGGATAAGGAGAGAGGGACAGCAGTATGTTGATAATAGTAAATACACATGGCAGTGTAGAGGTATTACAGATGGGATAGAATTAGCGCTGTACTGAATATTCTATTCTGACCAAATTTATTCATATTTTGTCTGAATAATACAATCAAAAGTAGGCTAGATGTGAATAGTTAAGAGCTTGACTGAAGGAATGGCTGTTTGCTGTGAGAGTGAGTGAACAGAATTTAACAATAGTAGTTGCTATGTGTTGCAGCAAGCCACGGTAATTGACGAGGCTGTTATCAACCTGTTGCTGGAGTGGGCTGTGAGCACCAAGCGCACAGGAGAACATCGACCAATTGTTGTTGCCAAGCTGCTAGAGAAATATCAGATGGACTTGACGTCTGATGTTGGTATCATTATCTGTCACTATCACATAAGTGATTTAGTAGGTGATATCTGACATGCACATCAACACATAACAGACAGTTTGGGTCGTGAAAATTGGATAATAATAAAATCACTAACAAGTGATAAAACATAACTGCAAAAACAGTCAGTTAGTAGTCAATCAGAAATATTTTGGAGTGGCCTTAATAGAACAGCCACTGCAAAGACCATTAATTGAGTAATGTGAGAAGATAATGAAATGTGAAAACAGACGTCACAACAAGTTATTTGTGAATTTGTTTTATTAAGTCATTCTGTTGTATAAATACAACTTTATTATGTATCAGAATTATTTTTTGTTTCATAGGAATGAAAGTATGAATAACAGCCATTGGTCTACCCACACGTACATGCTACAGAAACTAAAGGTGGCTTGTTTTGGTACCGGTATATGGCTGTGTGAGAATAGTATGTGTCTGCATTTCATCCTGTACTCGTGCATGTTTTGGTGCACTGTGGTAGTCCGTTGATGGTGAGGCTGCTGACGACCATGAATCTACAGTGTCTGATGCTGCAGCTGGTGGAATCCCAATGTTTCAGAATCAGCTGATGCAGTTTCTTGACACTAAAGCTCCTGTTCTTGGTACTGTCTATTTCCTGTGATGATGTATTTTGCACTAGTTGATGAAATTTTGACAATTTTGCTAAGGTGCTTCTGCTGTTCTTAATTAGTCAGCTGGCTTTTCTGTTTGCTTTTGTTTACCCAGGTTGTTTGTCAGTTCTTGTTGTGGAACCCCCGCACCCTTCCTACATTTTAATGGTTGCTTTTTATGTGAACCTAGGTTAGTCGGTTCACCCTCAGTTTTCTTTTTTTACTTGTTCCAGAAGAGAACCTTTGGAGATAAGTGACCAAAATTTTTGTGGACCAGTTGTCCTTTCAGTCATGTAGTGAACTCTGTTTAATTACTGTTGACACCTGCATTAGTTATCACTGAAACCGGAAATTGATTCACTGCTAGAAGTTCCACCTTTTGAATGGTCCATGCAAGCCCTTGGCCACAACAAAAGGCCTGATCTGTTTTCAGGCCAGACATTATATGAGGCAGTGCTTTGACACTGTTGGTTGGGCGTCAGGAAGGGCATCCGGCCTGTAAAAAACTGAGTGGTGGGGTGCTGGCATGGTTATCTATCTGGAGTGAGGTGCAGACTTGCATATGGCCCAGCTGATGCCATTGCCACTCACTGTCTCTTGCTTCAGTAAAATCCAGATTGGTTTTACCTTTCTGGTACCGGCTTACCCCGGTAGTCCTGGACAAAGGGACGTTAAACGGATGTGTGTGTTATATGAGGCAACCAAACCTGTTTCTGGCATTTGTTTTTGTGTTTATTTTGTGTTATAGTATCTTTAGCTTATTAGTGCATGTCTGTTTTAGCTAGTAGTAGTAGTAGTAGTAGTAGTAACTTTCTTTAATCACAACTTTGTCAACTGCAAAGCTACATTAATTTTGGAGATTAAAAATCTACGAAATAAAATACAATATAAGCCTAAATGATGTACATACATAGCAATA
>Ga0126329_10000290_pt1 | contig 10475 bp, 5 predicted proteins | sample InaspJWI85metaG_FD_104915 | JGI IMG/M metagenome (GOLD analysis project Ga0126329, IMG submission 104915) | Marine gutless worms symbiont microbial communities from Oahu, Hawaii - Inanidrilus sp. 2 OAHU.JWI-85 metaG | ecosystem: Host-associated > Annelida > Digestive system > Unclassified...
TACCATCGATTTGGTCAGGACTTGTCGTGTAAGTAGTTTCTGCACTGTTGCGTGGCAATTGGCAAGATTTCAATTGACACGACGCATCGCGCGGTCCCTCGGCGATAGCTGAGCTTCTTGTTTTAGTAGCTGATCGATCGATTGCTTCAAAGTGTCCCGTCTTAGCTGAGCCCAACAATCGATTAGCACGCGTTTCATCTGATCGGTGTCTAACTGGAAAACTGGTCACCAAATAGTCTGGAATTCAGTGTGGGCGCATAGCGCGACTTGCGATAATAAAATGCATTTATTCGAAATTACATCTTTACTCTTTTCGTACTTCAAAAATTACGACATATGTAGTGCTTCGAAGGAGACCGGGATATTCGACGCACTCTGTTAAGCGGAAGAACCGACTCGGCGAACAGACATGAACAAACGAGATACGATTACGAGATGCTATTTTAACGTGCGCTCAAAAGCTGACATAAGTCAGCTTAATCTACCGCACGGAAACAAATATTCAAAAGTGAAAAAGAAAGACTAAAAAGTAAAAAACGGATGCTCAGAAGTATCGGTAAACAGTCCGGCGAATCCGTGGAGTCAGTCCTGGAGAAGAAAAGGAAGGTTACGGTTGGAAGGATTCGCAGAAAAGGTAGGTTTTAAGCCTGGAATGAAAGAGTGAAGGGGTGATGCATGATGAGAGTGGTGAGTCGATGGAACCAATGTGAGAAGTGCCACTTATAGGACTGGATAAATCAGAACTGGGGAGTGTGTTGACGGAGAGAAGCCGGGGGTTGATTCCAGAGACGAGGAGAAGCGTACTGGAAGGAACGCTCTGTTATTCGCAGAGATGATCTAGACGGACGAGACAGTGTGAGGAAACTGATTTCTGAAGACGTGGACTGGCGTGAAATCACAGAACATCACATGAGCGGTCAGCTTCATCGTCTTGGTGAAAAACAACGCTCGAGTAAGCCCACGACAAACGGGCCGACACGTCTGTTGGCCCGTTTGTCGAATCGCGCGCTGTAGATCACTCGAGTCGCTCAGGTAACGTTTACAGGTATAGGCCGTGCCATTGTGATAGGCTAACTGGCTGGCCATTGAACGACAACAATGACCTCATCTTATCCGATGAATCGACGCGCCTCTGTGCTCTATTGCACGTACCTGCATGAGTGACAGTCACGGTGCTCACTATAGGCCTGGGCGTACGTGGCCTACTCGACGACGTTCGTAGCCGCGTGACTGTCGCTGTTTTGTGGCCGTCAACAACCGCTAGACGAGCCTGTCAGTGTCGGCGATCCACGCAACACGTCGACAGCTGGACGAGCACGCGGCGGCGGTGTGATGTCGCTGAGTGGTGGTCGAGTTCGACGCCTGCTGGTGTGTCGTCGTCGTCGTCGTCGTCAGCGCGCCGATGTCAGTCAGTCGACATCAGTGCACCACAACGAGCTCAGAGACTACAGCAACCGGCTCGACTCATCCGACTACAGCGACTCGCTAGACTCCGACGATGAACTCTCCGATTCAACAGGTTCGACACTTATTGTACAGCTTACAGGCCGAATTAGTCGCGTGGAAGGATTGTATGTGATAGAAATCTTAACAACATATGCCAACTGTCCCTCTGTGATTTCAAACAAGAAGGAATACACAGTTTCACACAAAAAGGCTGAAAGCGGCTGAAAGCGCAAACAGTATGTTAGCAGATAGGCCCCCGTATACGTCCCGTAAGTCTATAGCTACTGGACTTGATTATAAATTTATAAATGACAGCCAGTTATGGGCTGTAGATCATTGCTGCTGAGTATAAGCGTACTATCGACAGCAGCTGAGGATCTGAATCTGAACAAAAAGCGAATAGTCTGGGTCATTTTTACCGCGCGATGCTATGCATGCACGGTACTAGCCATGGGCCTGTGTCTGTGTCTGTCTGTCACAAGTCGGAGTTGTACTAAAACGGCTAGGCCTAAACGTAGGATCACATAAACAACACAACACGATAGCCCAGGGACTCTAGTTTTCTGACGCTAAAGATCTCAGCGAAATTCGACCGGGGTCAGCCCCTACAGGGGCACCAAATGCAGTTGGCGACTTTCGACAAATAACCGGCTATATCTCGAAAACGGTAAAAGATAGACACATAGTTTATATTAAAGTCGAATAGGAAGTCGTATGCGCTCTACCGAATGGTGGCATTTGGCATTGCCCATGACCTTGAGTGCCCCCTAACCACGCCATTTTCTGCATTTTGCACTGCCATTCACAGCTTCGTAACGGGTGAACCTACAGAGACTTCAAATTTGGTACACTGATTTACCATAGCATGTCCCACCCTGCCGATAAAATCTTCCCTGAAAGGGGCGTGGTCAGGGTCAGCTGACCCTTTTAGAATTTTACACCCTATAGATATGTATTATCTCCGCAACTACTAATGCTAGAGACTTCAAATTTTGTACACGGGTCGGCCGTGTGAAGTCTTAGTCTTGTGATGAGTGAGTGTTCCCGTAAGTGGGTGTGGTCAGGGTCACGTGAGCAATTTCTACATTGCGGACTTAGAAAATTTCGCCACAGCAAGTCGTCGGTATAGAGGTGATATCAACAACTCGTCCGCGGTCGGTTTGTTTATGACACCTATAGGACAACTGAAGCGACTCGATCGCGTCATGATTGAGTGCACATGTTTATTACACATTTCCCAACCGTAACCCTCCAACTTCATAACTTCGATTTGTTCAGGATTTGTCGTACAAGTAGTTTCTGCACTGTTGCGTGGCAGTTGACAAGATTTCAACTGACACGACGCATCGCGCGGTCCCTCGGCAATAGCTGAGCTTCTTGTTGTGTTTCTTTTGTCTTCTCGGGCCTTACTTTTCCCGTAGGGCGTAGGCTATCGATACATTAAGTGGATTGCCTGCGACGATCGTATAGGACTGAAACACTAAATCACAGCGTGGTCTATTGAACAGACAGTACACGAGTTCCTTACTTCGTCGTTGGCGGCGGAGACTCTCGATTGTGTCGTCACCCGGATTACGACAAGCAGCAGCAGCTGCAGCAGCAGGAGTGTGGTGCTGAAGGAGCAGCTGCAGGCTGGCGTGACAAGACGTACGCGGCCTACGTCACGGCTGACCTCGCCTTCCGCCAGTCGTCGCCACCGGCAGCATCAGCTGCAGCAGCAGCGTCGGTGCAGCTGGCAGGCGACACGACGACGTTCTACACGCTGGACGACGAGGCGACGGCACGCCTTGACGCCGTCCATCAACAAGCCGTAGATCAACACGACGTGCAAACATTGTCTTCCAACAGACCTCGGCGAACTGCCAGTAAGACGTGACGAGTTCTGTACCGGTAGGTTGTTCGTACACCAGTTTGTTCACTATAGCCTAGTGCCGAGTGCATTACTTAAGTTTTGTGATATAGGCCAGGCCCTACTAAGCACCAGTGACCAAAGACACTCTAACTTCAAGCTCAGCAGCCAGAGAGACCGCGCGGCACTCCATGTCATCTGAGAACTCCACTAAATTAACAGTCAGTTATATGACAACTGTCAGAGACAGTCTGTAAAGTTATCATGAACTAGCGCTTCTTTGACGACGTTTGGCCCGTCATTCAAAGGCGACCAACAACGCAGTGGCAGTGTTACGACATCGAATTAACACAGCCCAGCCTGCGGACTCGCAAACATCACGTAAGAACCGGTTAATTAACAGCAGACCTGTGTGTACAACTGCAGCCGAATGAGCGTTGTTCGCAGATTGCTTGACTTGTGCGTGTTGACTTGCGTGTGTGTGATTGACAGAGAGACGTAACAGAAACAGAGCGACGAATGGTCGGTTGGAGTGCCTACCACCGTCACTGCTTCCCAAACCGGCCAGCTGGTCGCGTTCCGTTGAAGACAAGTAAGATAGGCCTACACATCAGTAAGCAGCGAATGATGCGACGCAGTATATATAGGTTAGTGCAGTGTTGCGAGACACTCCCTCGGAAGAGTGCACTGTCGGGTCGACAGAGCGCGCGAGTTGGTTTCGAGACGAGAATTGCGACAAACTGACCGGCGTGCCGACGAAGTTTCGGTTTCGGTCTCGCCGCACTAACCGCAGTCTACAGTGTCCGGTGGCCACGGTTCCTGTTGCTTTGCTCGTCTCGCGTCTGTGTCGCCTTCGCGTGCGCTCTGTATAGACGCAGTTGTTCACTTACCTGTTCAACAATGAGGTCAACCGTACTCTTATCCATACGTACTACAACATGCATGTTGGCGCTCTTTCACGGCAGTTTTCCCGCCTACGACAATTTTCTTTACAGACGGTCTTCATGTTCCGGCTCAACATGTTTACACAAACTGTATAAATGGCGATGGTTTGCTGCAAGCGACAGGAAAGACATCTTGCACGTGCTGCAGAAGTCCACTGCATCTTATGGAGACCCGGCCTCAGCTGTCGCAGATAGACCCGCGCGACCTGCGTCTCATGCACGTCATGCTGTGCACAGAGGTAAATGCTCAGTGTGATAAACTGGTCAAGGTGAGCAAGGTGGTCGGTGAAACTAAGTTGACAACAGTTGCGACGGTCGATGTGTCCCAGCGAAATCTTAATTAATAAGTCCAAAGTTAGCGAATTGCAACAAAGTATCAGAGAGAAGTACCGTTATCTTTGGACATACCCGTTTTCCTTACAACACAGTGTAGGACAACAGTAAGAACAATAAGATTACCGGTAGTAAAAATATTTAGAGATCGCCGGAAGGTCGTAACTTCAGAGGCGCTGGGACCAAGGCAGCATGTTAGTGAGAAGAGAAAAGAGAGCCGTTAATAAGAACAGGAATGTCATTAGCCTAGATTACTCGAAGGAGGCCTGTGTGCCAGAAAACAGTTCGATCCGTTTAGTCGTTTCGACAAAACACCGACTTGTGACACACTCGGACACAGCAACACAGGCCTACCGCGCTAGCATAGCGTCGCGCGGGTGAAAGCCGGAAGTACCAGTTATGCAACTTATGCTGTGTGCACGCTCGGTGACTGTAGGTCGAATGCGGTGCGTGCTGAGAGTTGGGCCGCGCGTGACGTCATCGCCGATGATGTCATCGCTGGTAACGTCACGAGCGACGACCCGGTGCTGCCGGTGCGACGTCGCAAGTCGCGGCGCCATCATGCTGACGACGTCACCGTCACAATGACAACGGCGTCTGAGAGGCATGCTCACAGCGACAGCGAGCAGCAGCAGCAGCAACAGCAGCACTACGAGTCAGTGCTGTCGACGTCTCTAGGACACCTGCCGGACGTGACGTCACTGCACGACGGCGGCGTGACGTCAGCAGGTGTCACGGCGCTGTACGCCGAGCCGCACGACATGGCGCGGCGTGGACGACGACACAGTACCAGCGCCACCAGCAGCACTGCACCAGCTGCACCAGCTGCAGCAGGAGCCTCGGAGGCTGAGACGGCACGGCCGACTGTGAGCGTCACTCGGCGGCGGCGTCAGGCAGGCGGTGGTGAGGTGGAGACGGTCGCGAGCTGGTCGGTGTCCGACGGCTATGAGTCGGTCGACTACAGCGACGACGACACTCAACAGCAGTCCCGCAGCAAACAGCAGGTGCTCGACTAGCTAGCCACTTAATACATACTCCAGCGTACGCTCGACACTGATTGATTGATCGTCGACGTCAGATATTATGACAATAGAGACAACGAACTGCTGGACGTAGTTTACTGAGCACATTGCTGTACAAAACTGTTTCTGTCAGTCTGTCAAGCACACGCCGTCTCTGTCTGTCAATGAAAGTGTACATCTGCTTTCTGCGTATAGTGTTGATTTCAAATAAAAATGTAAAAATGACATTAAGTTTGAAAAATTAGTCATTTTAGATATTAGGCACTACCGTAAACGTTCTTGCATAAAACTAGTTCTCATTTTCGTATCAGTTGAACTATAAACTGGTAGGCTACAGCATAGGCCTAGTGGATAATTTGCACGCTGATAAGTAAAACACGTGTATTTAAAATCTTCGGCACTGAGCTATATAGACCTGACTAGCGTGCCTGGAATCATAAACAGTGACGCAAATTGCGATAAGAAATGTCTGCCAGACGGTCGTGCAGACAATCCAGCGTCACGTCTGACTGGCTGCAGACAAAGCGAACTGAGTCGCATAGTTCGTCAACTCCAGTTCGTGCGATGTGAACACTCTCATTAGAATACTACTACATCCGTTTAACGGCCTCTTTTCCAGGACAACCTGGGTAAGCCGGTACCAGAAAGGTAAAACCAGTCTGGATTTAAATGAGGCAAGAGATGATGGAGTTTTGGGATGCATTGGCATCAGCTGGACCATATGCAAACAGTCTGCACCTCGCTTCAGACAGGTAACCACACCAACACCTCATCTCAAAATTTTTTACGGGTCGGACTCGGATGCTCTTATTGGCGCCCAACCAACAGGGTCAAAGCACTGAAGGCTTGAGCCTTCACATTAGAATACACGTGCTCAGAATACATTTCCACTGACCAGTTCAGTTGAGTTCAGTTCAGTTCACGTGACGAACGACGTTCCAGCGACACAAGGAGATAGCAACTTTAATGGCAAGGCGGCGCGGTGAGACAGCTGGGCGTGTGGAGTGTTGTTTGCAGGCTGACTGGCGGCGGCGCAGTCTGCTGACGTCGATCGAGTCGCGCGGCGGGCGCGTGCTGGCGCGCCACAGCGTCGTCGTCGTCGCCGTCGACCAGCAGGTGCCCGCCGACGCTGCCGCTGCCGACGACGCGCTGCTGTGCTACGACTACGCCGGCGCGCCGCTGCTGGTGCCAGCGCGGCACGTGCAACGTCACGACGACCCCGCTGCACAGCCGTGGTGTCACCCGGTGCCGCTGGCCGCCAACCAGGCCGCGCTGCTGCTGCGTGACACCCACCCTGGCTGCTTCCTTGTCTACCGGACCGACGACGACGCGCGCTACCAGCTGGCCGTCTGTGTCGACCGCGAGCTCGTCGTCCACTACGACATCGTCGGTCCGTCGTCGCTCGGTGACTACGCACTTGAAGGCGATCGTCGACGCTTCCTGTCCGTCTCCGAGCTGGTCTCGTACTACCAGCAGAACGCCGGCGCACTGGCCACTCGGCTCGGCCGACCGCTGCGTGACGCCGCGTGCGCGCTGCGTGACGCCGCGTGTCCGCCGCATCACTTGGTCGCGCACGTCGAGCTGGATCGCGAGCGCCTGCACATCGCGCCGCCGATGAGCGTGATCGGAGGCGGCGGCGGCGGTGCGGAGGTGTGGGCGGGCACGTACGACGGTCGAGCGGTCGCGGTCAAGGTGCTGCACGACGCGACGTCTCGCTGGCAGGTCGACGACACGTTTGTTGGCGAGACGAGCGCGCTAGTCGCGCTGCGCCACGACAGCGTGGTGCGACTGGTCGGCGTCAGCTCGACGTCGCGACCGCTGCTCATCATCACTGAGCGGCACGGCGCGTCGCTCAAAGCCGCACTGCGAGCGTCGCGCGTCCCCGCGTCGCAGCGCGGCCGCGGTCGACGAGCGCAGCTGCTCGACGTAGCGCTGCAGCTGGCCGCCGGCGTCACCTACCTCGCCTCACTACGCTACGTGCTTCATCGTGCCGTGTCGGCCAGCGCGTTCGTCGTCTGCACGACTGCAGGTCACTGTGGACCGCGCGTCAAACTGACCGACTTCAGTCGAGCTCGCCGAGTCAGCGCCGACGACAGCTACACGGCCGACGGTTCGGAGCTGGTCGCGGTCAAGTGGGCGGCGCCGGAAGTGCTCTCGCAGCTCCACTACAGCAGCCGATCAGACGTCTGGGCACTCGCAGTCGTGCTCTGGCAGGTTACTGCGCCACACACACACACTGCCTCTCTCTTTCTCTCTCTGACGACTATGATATATAGACAACAGCACTGCCTTGAATTTTATTATCGCTTTTCAGCTTTTTTTGCGATACACCAAACTCAGTAAACCGAACGGTGCTTATCACATTCAGCCGACGGTTCGACTTATTCTAGGACTCGGATAATGTTCAGATGTCGCCGCCACGTTAAAGCGAGTAGTTGCCGTTGGTGATGGTTGTGCAGCTGTTCAGTGATCGGTGCGAGCGGCCGTACGGCGGGCTGAGCGCCGAGCAGACGGCTGTCTATGTGGCGACTGGAGGTCGACTGGCGTGCCCTGCCGACTGCGACGACCAGCTGTACGCGCTGCTGTCTCGCTGCTGGAGACACCGTGCCGCGCGACGTCCTACAGCGGCCGCCGTGCACCGGCGCCTAGCGGCCCTGCAGCGCTCCGCGTCGACTGGCGCCAGCACGCCGCCGCCGCCACCGCTACCGCACCGACCCGCCGCAGGCACCGACACACCGCGGCCGCCGCACGGCGTCCGAGCGTCGACCACGCTGCCGCGGCTGCACTCCGACTCACCGCTGTCATCAGAGACTCTCGACGATCCGCGTCCGACGTCGCTGCACCTGTCCGCGTCAGAGGAGCTGCTGCAGCCGGAGCGCGACGTGTACAGACGCAACGCGGCCGTCAGGATACGCGACAGCTTCCGCAAGTTGGTGTCGTCGAGAAAGTCAGCTCCGGCAATGGCATCGTTGGTATCGCCACTGACCAGTCCGACCGGACGACTTTTTGACGAGTGACAGTTTAGACAGTTAACGAAAACTAGCCTATAAAACGCGTTTCTGCAGCACAGAAGTCAGAAGACACACAAATTAGTGTATTTGTGTACTTTATCTCAAAACTATTTCAGCTAAAATATTTGTGCAAGCAGTAAGCACTATGCATAGCGCTGATCTCAGAGCGTTCCCCAGGCAAGCTGTGTCGTAGATTAAGCTGGAAATAGCATCTCGTATAGTATCGTATCTTATCAAGCGTTCTTTGATCCATCTTGGTCCATAGACTGTCGTTGATGAATACTGAAATTGGATAACAGAAGCACTGGGAGCAGAACTTACTGTATTTACATTGGAAATGCCGGATGTCGACAATGAGCTGCAGCTACATGTGTAACGACCTGCGCGGCTGACCGACTCGCTTGGCTCTACATCGGTCGCCAAGTTGTAACGACCGCGACGGGGTGCCGAATGGGACAATCTCTTACCAAGCGTCGAGTCGTAATGGTCGCGTCGATATGACCGCTCGTTTTCGATCCAACTTTGAGTCATCATATTTAAACGGATCCACCCGGCGGGGAATTGAAATAACCCGTCGCTTGACCGCGCATGGACGGTCGCTCCCCTGCCCCGGACTCCGCCGTCCCGTCGTTACTGGAAGGCCGTTGCTCCACATCGCCCAGGACTCTGCCTCATCGGAAAGATGTGACCGATCCCCTGGCAGTCCTAACTCAGGACGGTCTTCTACGACGTCCCGTTTCCGGGTCCGATGATCGGCGACCGAACATCGACCTCATACTGTCGATGTCTGACTGTATGGGCGGTGTCGCATCCCGTGGTAGCGGGGAACACACTGGCTGGCTGTGTTGACGGTCGTCTGCAGAAGGATGCGGTCGCTGACTGGATAACCCTGACTTGGACCAGATGACCGTTCTCGTCGAAGACCGATAGCACGTCCTAGTGTTGATATGACTGATGTGACCGTTCTAGCCCCGAACTCCATGACAGAACTCGAATACATGTAGGCCTAAGACGTTTAAAAGTTTATTAGACGGTCTCTTTTAATTGTAACACAAAATATATGCAACGAAATGCCCTTTCTTATTTACCGGTTAATAGACGTTGGCTGACCGAATGAAAGTGTCAGACTGACCACGAGCGCGGACATCCGCCGCTTTTATAGGGGACTGAGCTGGGCTACGGGGCTAGGCACCTGCACGCAGCCTATACCTAGTGCATGAGCGACAGCGCTAAGTTGTCTTAGGCCGCAAAACATGACCGCTAAAGGCAACCGCTAAAAAGGTGCCGCTTTGATTGGTCATTTAAAATGCTTTCCGTTACACATGTATCAGACAAAGCATTATTTTTCATAAACGTGTACTATGAACTACCCTGCAGTAGGGCAGTGTGATTCTGTCTGTTCACCGTACATGTATTTCGTTTTAAACCAATCTGTGTTGAGCCTCATACCTCGACGTGCCCGCTTGCTGCTGCGCTCTGGCGCCGGCAGCAGATATCGATCGATATCTGCCGACTACAAATGACTACAATTGCACATCTCTCTGCAATTAACGCGGACCTAGGCCTTGTAGGCCATAATGACTACTAAATTCAGTTTGTACCTGCGCGACGCTGTGCTAGCGCAGTACTAGCTATAGCTATGGCCTGGCCTTGCAGATATCGATGTCTGCCGTCGGCGCCCGGGCTGCAGCATGACGGGACAGACAGACGGACGGACAGGCGGACCGACGGACACCGTGCCGCTAGAAGCCGGCAGCGTCAGCGGCAGTGTAGTGCCTTCAGTAAGATATTCAATACGCGTTCATCAGAGATTGTCACTCATTGTATGCAAATATTTGACTGTGACAATATTGAGAGTATATTATTGAAA
>Ga0126329_10000291_pt1 | contig 10422 bp, 9 predicted proteins | sample InaspJWI85metaG_FD_104915 | JGI IMG/M metagenome (GOLD analysis project Ga0126329, IMG submission 104915) | Marine gutless worms symbiont microbial communities from Oahu, Hawaii - Inanidrilus sp. 2 OAHU.JWI-85 metaG | ecosystem: Host-associated > Annelida > Digestive system > Unclassified...
GCAAAAGTACTAAAAATTTGAAAGGATTATGTTAATGCATTCAAAGCACGGTTAGATAAGATTTGGTTGCACCGAGCAGTTAAATTTGATTTTACGGCTTGGTTGACTAAAAGTACGAGATAAGTTCTGTGAACAAAAATACGCCACTACTAAACTAAGCTCCGTTGTTAGTTGTATTGGGTTGGACCGGGTTAGGTCCAAATTTTTCCACTTGTAGTGGGTTGGGTTGAGTTGGGTTGGGTTGGGTCAGTCAGCTGATGGGTTGGGTTGAATCGGGTAACACAAAATGGACCCATGGACAACTCTGGTCTGATTGCTTTACAAGAGATCGCAGACTCGAATGATCGTCGAAAACAGAAAAAAACTAGATGCAGGGCAAAGCCCAACGTTATCCCGCCCGGCTGCACCACTAGCCATTGGCGTGACGAAAATCAGTTCTGTAGATAAAACCAACAGAAATTGGCTGCCATGGCAACGTCTCTTGTATCATCGGAAAACTATTTTCAGATTGATCATTTACAGTCAGAGTTCTAGCAACCCTAAAAATTTGGCGAATGTCGGTCGGGTAGATTTTATTGGTCTGACAGAAATCGTTAAAATAAATAAATAAGAAACAGCAGCGGAACATGTAGCCCAAAGGCCTGCTTTTAGCAGCCAGGCGCGCTAAATTAAGCGACGGTCAGCAAATGTAACGCATAAATTAGAATGGAGAAAATTTTTAATTGTTGAAAGTTAGTTATATCATGGAATACAGATAAAGTTGGCTACCATTCTGAGTGGTAGCCAACTTTATCTGTATTTTTGACTTCTTCGCCCAGTGGGATCGTTTTACGTGAACCACCTTAAATACTGGTAGTAATTTACAATCAACTTTCACGATGCTAATAATAAAATTTATTATCTGTACTACTTTCGTGCAATAACATAGATCCAGCGAGTAACATGGCAGTTTGTTGTGTGTAGGAGGTCTGTCAAGTCTGCTGAAGCTACGTCGCTGACAGTCTCAAAACAAGAGTTTTTACTGAGATCGAACATGTTTAGTGCCACGGTTTTGCTTATATGTTTTCAACGTTCATGGACTGCTACAGTCCGGGATAGTGATGTGCTGCTCGAGCAATAACGTCGATGTCGATAGATCACGTGCACGCTCAATTTGCAACGTCTTTTCCTTTCTTATCTTCACTGTTCAATGCACTGAACGTGCTCCAGTGCAGTTTGTGGACGCCAGTTTCACAGGATAAACCTTTTCGCGCATGACTGCCGGCATATTGCTCCTTGGCGAATTTTTCGTATCATGTCATTTGTCAGTAAGCGGTCAGTAGGCCTATGTTTCTATTGATTCGATAAACAGATGTTCAGAGTATTCCTATTATACGGATTCCTAAACATACTTTATAAACGTGTATACAACCGACACAAATTAATATTAATAATAACATTAGAAACAAGTGGCTACTATAATAGCGGCGATAGACCGCATCGCTGCTGCGTGAAACGCCTGCTGCGTGGTATTAGTTGCGTCCGGCGAGCGCGAAGATTGGATGAGTCCATTTTCATAGGGGTGTCGTGTACATACCCACTTAATAGTACCTGTTCCAGTGGGGAGATCTGGTCTCCATGTAATAATGATTTTTTCGGCCCGCAACAGTCTGCCCCCCCCCCGCCAAACGGCATCACGATCGGTTCATCCGTTTTTGCAGGACTTACCGACGTGAAGACACACACAAACAAACAGTCTAAGACAGACACAGAGACACACACAGGTTACACTGCGTAAAACACATGTAGCAACAGGCCGCATCCATGCGATGCATGCGATGCGGCCTAATAATAACAAGCGGTCAAAGTAATTTGACATAAAGTCGCATCGCCAAGCGCACGAATCGTTCAATCATTTAGTCACCAAGTGGTGCATCCCGTCAAATACATAGTTCCTTGGGCTCACACAAACAGCACCTCGATCGGTTCAGCCGCTTTTGCAGGGCTCGCCGGTTTGCTCAACAGACAGCAGATTGTAATCTCTAAGAAAAAAAGAAGCAGAAAAATAACAACAACAACAACTAGATGTGGGGCAAAGTCCAACGTTAGCCCGCCCGGCAGCGCCACTAGCCGCCTGCGTCCAGCGAATCAGTTGCACTTCTCACCGTACGCTAACGCCATTTACTGAATGTCAGTCACCGCAGCTCAGTTCTGTGGATAAAGCCAACAAAAATTGGTTGCCACGGCAAAGTCCCTTGAGGGATCGAATAACTAATTTCAGATTGATTATATACAGCCGCAGTTCTACCAGTCCTGACAATTTGGAGACGATCGGTCCAGTGGATAATTAGTCTGACAAAAATCGTTAAAAATAAGCAACACCGGCAGAATATGTAGCCCGCGCAGCAACCGGGCGGGCTAAACAACGCCACGCAGAGCTAATAAGACTATAGCAACAAAAAATAGACACTTAGCTACAAACCTATTTACTCCAGAATATTTTCACACGAGATCCCTCCTGATCATAGCGCGCACACACGGTATGTGGAAATATTTTATTCAAACTAATCAAAATTTATTTATTGAGTAGAAAAAGTGATTGCGATCATTCATATATTTGCCTTTAAAAGCTTTCATAAAAAAACATACTAATTTCACTTTAAGCATTAATAGCACGTACAGCTCGGCAATGTTGGAATCTTTGCACTAGGAAAAATAATGCACGAACAATCTTTTTCGTTACGACTTCTTTCCAGCAGCATCATCTGTTGCGCACGTTGGTTCAGCTGAATACTTCTATCAGTCTTGTCGTTTACGGCTAACAATATTATTCTGTTCGACACCAAGGATGGAGTATTCAAAGCCACAACTCGTACCTGATTAAAGACCGGTGAAAGCGATCCGCGCAGACGATGAGACGGTAAAAACTGCAGGCAAGATTTCTGCAAGCACGGGACGTGCAGCTACGCAGCTACGCAGCGGGCTCGTGTGGCATTTACGCAGCGCGGCGGACGGGCGGGCATGACGCGTCGCCGCGCTCGCCCAGGTACATACAGCTAACTACTAGACTTCCGTCCGTCCGTCCGTCGTCCTGGCCACGTCCGCACGTCGATCAATATAGTAGTCGGTCGCCGTGGTGACAGCGATGCCGCGCTCTTCTCTCGGCGCCGTCGTCGACTTGTGTTCACAGCGCCGTTCTAATGCACGCCAAGTCACGTGGCAATATCTGCCCTGACAAACTTCGGAAATCCACTGAAATAATTCTCGAGAGATCTGTTTAAAGTGCGCAAAACTGCAGCAGTTTTGCGCACTTTAAACAGATCTCTCGAGAATTATTTCAGTTAGAGAACTAGAAGGCCGGCGTGAGAAATTAACGACATATCAAGAAGTATCGATAGGCCTATCGATTTCAAAACCTGCGCTGGTTTTTAGTCGGGAGTAAAAAGCCCAATGGTTTTATTAAGGAAAAACAGCACCAGTTTCTGTTAGGTGCAATTGTGTTGAACATCATTTTATAAGTATTTCAGACTGTGGTCGATTCAGTAGATTACGATTTTATGTTTGTAATATTGTTAGGAGTTTTCTTCTGCACCCTAATTTTTACTGCACGCCCTATTATGGCCAGAGACTAGTTAATAATAAAACCATAATTCATAATTTATGATTATCTGGCTGGATCAGGCCGTTGTAGACACTGGCATAATTGTGGTGGATTTAGGGCACTGCTGGCTTGGTGGAGACGAAGGTAGAAAGGGGGAAAAAGATAAGAGTAAAGAGAGAGAGAAATGGGGAGGAAAAAGAGTAGGGGAAGGGGGAAACTGGGGAGGAAGTAAAGGCCAAGGGAACCGCGGGAGAAAGAAGAGGAAAGAGAATGGGAGGAAATAGGTGAATTGACGAATCGGCTCTTCCGAAAAATAGTAATTCGATTAATCATTTCGACACTCTGCACTAACCGCGACGGACGGACGGACGGACAGAATTAGTGCAGCATACAACATGATTAATCGCCGCGAGAAATTAGTCGTTTGTTAATTGATTAATCGTCATTATCTTAGTAGAGTTTCATAACTCGAAATAATTTCAATCATTTCTCCAAATGCAAAAATTTTCACATTCCAATATGTTTGTTCATTTCGACACAGTCAACAAGTGTGAGTGGCAGATGGACAGACAGACAGAACAGCGATAGCATGCTTTGTAATAGCCTGGTGCGGTGAAAATAATAGTCCAGCGCTTTTGACTTTTACGCAATATGCTGCAGCAATAAATTAGCCATGGCTAAATTCACATCTGCTTGCACTTTTTAACCATCCGCGAAACCGGCTTACAACGGCCACAGCGTGCGGCAAATGTACAGCGGTTGCTGCTGCTGCTGCTGCTAATGATGATGGCGACGATAGCGAATGCTACTAATGTTGGAATTCTCGAGCAGCAGGTGCATGTAGCTAATATACAGGTAGCATCATACGACGGATCATTATTTTGTAATGTAAACAGGTTTCTGTGTGTACCACTTGTCGCCATATTCTACTACGGTTAGGCCTAGCCGCCTATCGTTCACTCGCTCACTGTTGCGTTATCTGTTTCTGTTGTTAAAAGTTCTTTTCTCATGATTTTCAATGCTTATAAAGTTACTAGCGGCTTTGCCACTAGTCCCCCTGCAACGATCCTGCCTTCAGCACTCTCTGCTCGCGCCGTTTGCGCAATATTCCACTGCCACCGACGCCTTCATTGCGGCGTTGGTACGACGCTGCCGTCACTGCTGCTATGACGTCAGCGTTACTTCCGTACTTGTCGGCAGTCATGTGGTTATAATAGCTCTATAAAAACCACTATTCGTAGTGTGAACGTCGTCACTGCTTTCAACGAGTTTGTATCTGCGCGCAGTGTGAACGGCCCTTAAACGTTAGGTGTTGGTCGAAGATTCACCGATGCTGACTGATAATGCCGATTGGACTGTAGTAGATCGCGCGGAAACTGACGATGAATGAAACTTGCATGACCGCAGATTTCAAGGGATTAAGGGACAGTTCATTTGCGCGGCATCCATTATGGACAGTGCGAATCAATACGGGATTCAATTTATCACCGACACCTGGCGAAATGAACATTACATAGGCCTATGCCTGTCGTCGCATGCCCACCACATAGCGGGTATGCAGGTGTCCGTTGGCGAAGTGTCTCGTACGTATTGTCCAGTCTGGGGTGTGACTAATGAATGAATTGTTTCATCGTCCAGTGCTTGCCGACATGCCGCAGGGGCTTGTCGAATGTCGACAACTTACCCAAACCCTAACATCAAACTATTTTCCCCACTTTTGCCCAAAACGATCCGGCGTTCGCAACTAGAAGTAAATTTCAAGGATGTAAGGGATTTAATGTGATTTTGAAGGCCAATAGAGCCGTAGATTAATCTTTTCCACCGACGGCCACCGTAGACTTTTTTTCCTGTCCCAGGACTGACTCCACGGACTCTTGTGATCATATGTTTCTTGCTTTTCAGCTTTTCTTTGAATTTTCTGCTGTCATTTTCTGGTTCCGTGCGGTAGGTTAAGCTGGCCTAGGTCAGGTTTTGAGGACACGTGCATGCAGTTCATCGTATCGTATCGTATCGATAGGTCGATGCATCAAATTAGTCACGTCGTCGTGTGTTGACGTGTAACGTATACTAGTGCGCTGCGCTGGTGCAAAGATGACATCAACGTGTTGATGGAGCATCTAGCGGCGTGGCGGCCGCTCGCCTGAGTTAATTATCGGCTCGTCGCCCGACGGTCGGTGCTCGCCGCCGCCGCCAGCGACCTGCCCCGCTGCTTCTGCTGCTGCTGCTGCTGCCTGTCTCTGTTGACGACACCGTCCATCCTCCTCCGTGCGACCAAGAGTGATGGGCAACCAACTGAAATATTTTCTTCTTCTTTCTCAGCGGCGTGCCCTATAATGGTGTCGACGATTCGTCGCCAGAGCACGCGGTCACTGCCCTTCTCTAAAATAAAAGGAAATTTTAACTAAAAGTTTTAGTTAAGCTTTTAGTCGGTAACTGTTTTCCAAAAATACTTAACTCAACTAATATATTTAGTTCAACTGCTAAGCACGTAAATAGGATTATTATTCGAGAGAAAAAATTAATTCGTGCCTCAGAATGCTGCTATTAATGTAGAAGCAATAATTTTCAGAAGTATTTACTGTATGAATAAGGCGATAGTAAATGAAACTAAAGTCGTTTGTTGTACACAAAGCACGACACTTGATAACAAGTACAATACTGCTTTGTTTGCCGCAGAAGTTAAACATTAGTTATACACTGTGAGTCAAAAAACAAGACACTACACTCCTGTCCGTAACTTCGCCAAATGTTAACCGATTTGCAACATTTTTTCACCGTTAGATTCAGTAGGAAATTTGTAACAAAGTCATATTTAAATACTCCACCGCACCATAAACGTGTCGCTACACTACCTTGTTAAATATCTATATTCAAAAAATCGCGATGCTTAAGGAGTAAGTGAAGCAAACTATTATGCAAGACTTAGCCACTAAAACATTGCTTTAAAATAAGTGTCTGAAAAAATAAGCATTATTTAATTCACAAACAAAAAGTTGTTTACATTGGCCATATAAAAAAAATCCCGTGACCCACTGTACACAACTGCCACAACAAAGAAAAGCTGTCGCAACAAAATGCCGTACATGATCAGCAGTCGGTCAATCACTGATGGCGTCAGTCTATCGGTCAGTGTGTAAAAACTGGTCTACAGCAGTTTGATATTTGTTGATAATAAACCCACATTAATCTGCCTATTAACATAACAACGATTAGTAACAGCTTCTGTCCGTAATACACAAGTTATTCAATTTATCTGGCGAGATCAGCATCTTTGAGGAGAAAAGTGCAAGGTGAATGGGGCGCATGAAACAATCAACCATTCTACCTGCAAGTAAGTTGTTAAACTACCAGTTGGTAACATTAAGTTAACAGTTGCCCATCATTGTCGATCGTCGGCGCCATTCAGACGTCCTCCGGCGGCCGGTCGACGGCAGTAAACTGCATGGAGACGTACGTACCAGAAGGCAGGCGTCGGGTGGCAGTGGCGTATCTAGGATTCTATAGGGCTCTCGGCGCCGATTGTCTGACGTTATATTATGTACCCCTATTCAGCCTGGAGTGTGATGATTCATGGACTCGGAGTATAGCGGCAGGGGAAGGCAAGGTGGCGGCATACTTTAAAGATATGTCTTTTGACACTATTTGATACTATTTTGACACAATTATAATACTTTCAAAGATACTTGCCCAGGTTACTGGTCACTTCAATAATTTGACCCTAGCACCAGTAACATAAACTATCTTCACTGAACTTCGTTCCGCTTGTGATTTCATTGGCTCCGCCCGCCGTCTGCAGCACCCCCCCACGCATATCACAATGCCCTCGGCGCACGGGGGGACAGAAGCAATGAATCGCGCACCCAGAATTTGTGGGTGGTGCATGGGGTCCGAAAGTAAAATTTGATGCAATTGAGTAACTAATGCGAATGCCTAAACCAAGTTGGCAACCAAAACGGCAAAGGTTTGTTGTGGTGGACTAATTTTGGCTCATTCGGCAAGCGTCGTCATACTCACTTTCGTGGTCGTTAGTAGAAAATATTTTTGTGGGGCTGTTTTGCGGCCGTCGCCTGCTGCACCCAGTGGCAACTGGCCCCGTCTGTTCACTCGCCTTAGTTAGGCCACTGGAGAGGCAGCAGGCACGGGCAGGCGGGTAGTGGAGGGGGACGGCAGGGTCACGAGACGTTTCGTATACCTGCATTGTTCTCCGGGTTGATACGACGCGTGTACCTGGTGCGAAGGAGTGCGGGCCGCCGGGCGGAGCTAATGCATGTAACGATGGACATCAATTAATTCTAATATGTCGATGAACTTAGAAATTAGAAATTCAGTGATTTAAGACGTAAATTCGGCATTTTGCCGGACCAGTCTGTATTAAATTTCTGCTCGACTGCTGCACGTTGCAGTGCCATCGTTGCCCTGCCTACGCCGCCACCCTCCCTCGTCCGGTATACGAATCGTCCTTTTGGATATCGAAGGAGGTACACGAAACGTCTCAGTCTGGCGGCGGGACAGATGGACGGTCGTGACGGTGACGTGACGCGCGCTCGGATGCGGTCGGCGCGGTGTCATCGGCCGGACAGTGACGTCACTGAACAGTGACGTCGTTAATCACGTGACGCCGGTGACGGGCCGACAGAACATCACACGTACGCACACAGACAGACAGAGAGAGAGGCAGACAGAGGCATGCAGGGAAGGATAGAAAGAGGCGCGGAGCGCGGCTGTGTCGTAGCAACAGTAAAGCGAACGTCGTGCGTGACGTCAGTCGTGCAGGTCACCGCACTCAAAGGTCACACGCGCAACTTTATTACACTGAACACACGTCAAGTTTGCACCGACATGCGGACACTTTTTACCTCTTTAAACAGAAATACCGTTTGTCACTCCGTCCCCGTTAGGGGGAGCAGAGTACTGTGGTGACGGTGTCTGTCCTCGTGTGCCTGTGTGCTTTTCCGCGAGCATATCTCCGGTACTATACACGCCATGCAGTTTTCACACGAATTTTCTGAACGTGTCGTAGATTGTACTTCTCTGGAGGCGTTGCAATGTTATGTACTTCCGGTTTTATAGATGACGCCATGTTCACCTTATATAGGCATGCCGATACCGTTGCAGTGACAGCGTTGCAGCGTTGTGCGCAGGCTAACGCCCCTGCTGCTTAGTATTAGTTGCGCGCTGTCTTAGACGACGGCGGGCGGCGAGAGTAGATGAGTCCTTCGTTCGCGCAAGGGGTGCCGGGGGCGGAGTCTGTAATGCACAATTGCCTTGCTTGACATATCTGCTCTTGTTTGCATGAAGTTGAGCATTTAACTGAAGTGACTCCAAAAATTTCTACTACTTACAGGAAAAAGATTAAACGCCGGTATCATTGGTTCGCTTTATGGAAAGCAACAGTCATCTCTGGGATGTGACACCGCAGTGCAAGTGGATCGAATTGAATTTCATGACAATTATTCCGCATGTTCGTTAACGTCCTTATAGTAATGTATTTACAGCGAAAATTGAGCAATGTTCTTCTAGTTATAATAGTACAATAATGAGCGAAATCTATCTTAACGGCTTAATTAGACCAACTTAGGGGCGCCTTTGAAGTTACAACCTTATGGCGCTATACAAATCTGTTTATTATTATTATTATTATTAATAGCGTGAACGGACTTGCGGCAATGTCTTTCTGCAACAGCTTTTTTGTTCGGTGCAGTTCGACTAGTGGTGTTTTTTTGTGCGTCGTGTGTGGTAGACTGCGGCAATCGCAGGCGACATGCGTGGGCTGGCCGGGCGGCTGTCGGCAATGACGAGTGATGGCGGGGTCGGTGGACGCTACGTATGGTCAATGGCGGCCACTGCATGGTCACTCGGGAACCGGCCTTCTATCGGCTTAGCGACGCCTCCTAAGAGTCACCACGAACAGAATTGGCCGGTAAAATCTCACCCGGACAGACGGTTTGTGCGGAAAAAGACTCCCCGCAGGATCATGCCGACAAAAATGTCTCGAGCTGTCGACGGACAATTTTCTCCCACGCGTCGACATATCGTCCCCGTGTCGTTAAACTTTCTCGTATGTCACATTGTGAACTTTCCCGTGGAAACTACCGGTGAAATCTACCGTTGGGGGCTTTTGTTCCCGTACAAAAATTTCCAGGAATTTTTGCAAAGCGTCGCAACAGTAAGTCTATCGATATTAACACGTCAGCAGCCTGGATAATCTCAAGGAAAGATTCGGTGTATCGTTGGCGTCAAACATGCCGAAACTTAATCATTGGTAATATCAACGATGGTGTAATCTATCTAGTTAATTTTGGTGTAATCCAATACACTCATCGTTGCAGCGAAAAAGTGTTGATGGATACGCTGAACAGAAGAAGAGACTTTGCCATAGGGCGAGATCACTGCGTCGAGTGGGGCAGGGTTTATCATAGTCGGAACGAAATAGGCATATTAGTAACGAATTTAGGAGGTCGTGATGCTATGCCCCATTAAAAAATTCTAACCAATCGACGGCAAGCCGGTATGAGAGTGCCTCCGACGGAGCACGCACGCAGTGCCGCATTAAGGTGGGTGCTATTGATGCTGCAGCATTAGGCCCATTCAAGAAATAGGCCCACGGTCACGGACGAGGAAACGAGAAAAGTCTCCCCTATTTTGGTTGTGATTGTTCTGGTTGGTACAATTTCGGGAAAATCATTAAAATTGTTGCCTCCAGATGTAATACTTTAAAGCTAAAATGCACCAAATTCGATTTCGGAAGGGGCTCCGCCCTAGACCATGCTGGGGGAGCTTACACCGTTCCCCAGATCCCCTAGCTGGATATAAGGGGGCCTACTTCTAAGGGGAAAAGGGGA
>Ga0126329_10000292_pt1 | contig 10422 bp, 9 predicted proteins | sample InaspJWI85metaG_FD_104915 | JGI IMG/M metagenome (GOLD analysis project Ga0126329, IMG submission 104915) | Marine gutless worms symbiont microbial communities from Oahu, Hawaii - Inanidrilus sp. 2 OAHU.JWI-85 metaG | ecosystem: Host-associated > Annelida > Digestive system > Unclassified...
CAACTTCGAGTGAAGCTCAGGGTTATTTCGCATCAAGTCGTTTGCTTCTCCGACAGACCTGTAATAACCAGATGCCCTATAAAATGACCGTTGGGTGATTTCCTATTAACTTATGTCTTTTTAGACAGCCTCTAAGGTTGCAGGGATTTTTGGATTCAGAGCTGTCAGCCGTCAACCGTTTTCTCCAGGCGGTTGCGGATTTTTTCGTCCAGGCAATCGAGGGTGTTCGGTTCGGTGATAGGGGTACCGTCGGCGGTAGTTATGAAAAAGATATCGTCCGCCCGGGCGCCAATGGTGGCGACCTTGGCGTTCTGCAACCGGATGCCACAGGCGTCGAAGGTGGCCCCGATGGCAGCGAGCAGGCCCGGCCGGTCGAGGGTGACCAGGTGCATAACGGTCCTGTGATTGCGTTTGTCTTCGGAGAAGTGCAGCCGGGTTTCGGTCGGGAAATGGCGGAGCTTGCGGGGTACGGGGCGTGCGACCTGGAGGTTCGGCGCCTTCAGTTCGGACAATTCCTGTACCAGGGCCTTCTGAATCTGCCGCACCTGGGTGTCGTCGCGGATGGGGGACGATCCCTTCGTTTCCAGCACATAGTAGGTGTTGAGTGCCATCCGGTCGTCCGTAGTCATGATGCGCGCATTCAGGATGCTGAGTCCCCAGCGGTCCAGCAGCGCGGTCGTGCGTGCGAATAGGTGCTTTTGATCCCGGGTGTAGATGAGGACCTCCGTACCGCCCCGGTGGGTCAAGGCTCGGATGGCGACCAGAGGCAAGGTCTCCGCGGCAGTCCCTAATATGGTTCTGGTCTGCCAGGCCACCTCATCCGGGGAGTTGTGCAGGAAGTAGTCGAGACTGAACTTGATCCAGAGTACCGTACAGTCCTCGCTGGTTATGCCGTCCTTGGACAGCAGGCGGAGGGTCTCGGTCTGCTTCCGCTGGATCAGGTCGTCCTGGGCCTGGTGGTTGTCCAGCCCGCGTTCCAGGGCGCTCCGTGTGTTCTGGTAGAGATCCCGCAGCAGTGTGTCCTTCCAGGAGTTCCAGCCTTCCGGATTGGTGCCCTGGATGTCGGCCACGGTCAGCAGATAGAGATAGTCCAGGCGGCTTAAATCCCCCACTTCCGCGGCAAACGCCTGGATGACGTCCGGATCACCGGTGTCTTGGTGTTGGGCCGTCATGGACATCAGGAGGTGCTTCTCCACCAGCCAGACGACTAGTCGACTGTCGTAGTCGGATAGGCCATGGGTACGGCAGAAGTCCCAGGCGTCACGGGCCCCCAGGTGGGAGTGGTCTCCGCCGCGGCCCTTGGCGATGTCATGAAACAGGCCAGACAGGCACAGTAGCTCGAACCTGGGGATGGTGCGGGCGATGGCGCTACACAGGGGGTGTCCTGGGGGGGCAGGCTCCGGTGCGTACTCCTGGGTCATAAAGGACCTCAGATTGCGCATTACCCGGAGGCTGTGCTCGTCTACGGTATAGACATGAAAGAGGTCGTACTGCATGCGCCCGACGATCTCGGCAAAGGTCGGAAGGTAGGCGGCAAGCACGCCGTATTCGTTCATCCGCTGCATCGCATAGGTAACCCCCGGGTAACGCATGATGGCGATGAACAGGTGGCGGGCGCGCGGATTCCCCCGTACCTTGGCATCGATGAGGTGGCAGTGCTCGCGGATGAGACGGATGGTGCTGGCCCGGATGCCTACGACCTTCGGATGGGTCTGCAGGATGTTGAAGATCTCGATGAGGGCAACCGGATCGCGCCGGAAGACGTCGTCTCCGGTCACCTCGAGAAAGCCGCTGCGGGATTGGAAACGCTTGTTGATCGCGACCGGTGGCTCTAGCCGGTCGTGGAGTAGGATGGCCTCCCGAAATAGCTGGAGCAGCATTTCGTTGAGGCGATTGAGCTCCATCACGGTGCGGTAGTAGCCTTGCATGAACTGCTCGACCGCCAGATTTTCACGTTCGTCCGTGAAGCCGAACTCCTGGGCCAGGGTGCGTTGGTAGTCGAACAGCAGTCGGTCCTCGCTACGCCCGGTGAGGCGGTGGAGCGCGAAGCGGATGCGCCATAACAGGGATTGACCCGCCATCAGGGTCCGGTGCTCGCGCTCAATGAGGAAGCCGTGGGTGACCAGGTCGTGCAGATTCTCGGCATCGAAATGGCGTTTGGCCACCCAGCCGATCATTTGGATGTCACGCAGCCCACCGGGATTTTCCTTGATGTTGGGCTCCAGGTTGTAGGCGGTGCCGCCGAACTTGTGCCAACGGGCCTTCTGCTCGTCGATCTTGGCAGCAAAGAAGTCCTCGCTCGACCAGATGCGGTCGCGGGCCGTGGCGACCTGCATGCGCTCGAACAGGTTCGGTGAACCGGTGAGCAGGCGGGCCTCGATGAGGTTGGTAATCACGGTAGCATCGGCACCGGCCACCTGTATGCAATCTTCGATGGTCCGGATGCTGTACCCCGGCTTCAGCCCGATGTCGAAGAGGAAGGTGATCAACTCCCCGCCGGCGCGGCTCAGGTCCTCCTGCCCGGCATCTTCCAACAGGATCATGACATCCACGTCGGAACCCGGATGCAGCTCCCGGCGCCCATAGCCCCCGACCGCCACCAGCGCCGCACCCGCCCCCACCGGCATATGGCGTTGCCAGGTCGCTTGCAGCAGCTGATCCACCAGATGGCTGCGCGCGAGGACTAGGTCATCGACCGATGCGCCCTGCTCATAGCGCCCGAACAGGTACTCCGTACCCTCGTTCAGGGCTCGGCGAAAGGCAGCAACGGAATCGTCACCGCTATTCAAGAGTGGTTGCAGTTCGGCCTGGGTACCAGGGGCGGTGGTGCTCATCACTACATGTTAAGCACCACCCCAACAAGATTAACAAGATGCTCAGGATTAACAGGATTGTTTTCTGAATAATCAATTACAATATCCTGGAAATCCTGGAAATCCTGGAAATCCTGGAAATCCTGGAAATCCTGGAAATCCTGGAAATCCTGTACCATTAGAAGACAAGTCCGGAGGTTAGGGTTTCCAGCCGGATGCCGGATTGCGGTCGGTCGTCGCTCACGGGGTGGGCGGTTTCTCGCGTTCTTCGCCGCGAAGGGTCAGGATCTCGTGGCCATCCCGGGTGACCAGCACCGTATGCTCCCACTGGGCGGACAGGCTGCGGTCCTTGGTGACTACGGTCCAACCGTCGGGCAGCAGCTTGATATCGCGCCTGCCCGCATTGATCATGGGCTCTACGGTAAAACACATACCGGGCCTTAGGGTGATCCCCTCGCCGGGATTACCATAGTGCAGCACCTGCGGCTCTTCATGAAAGGCGTGGCCGATGCCATGACCACAGTATTCCCGTACCACCGAGTACCGTTTCCCCTCAGCGAAGCTCTGAATGGCGTGGCCGATATCGCCCAGGTTGGCACCGGGTCTGATCTGGGCGATACCGATCCACATCGCCTCTTGGGTCGTCCGGGCCAGGCGGCGTGCGAGGATGGAGGGTTCACCGACGAAGAACATCTTACTGGTGTCGCCGTGGTATCCATCCTTGATAATGGTGATGTCGATATTGAGGAGGTCTCCTTTCTTCAGTCGCTTGTTGCCGGGGATGCCGTGGCACACCTGGTGGTTGACCGAGGTGCAGATGGATTTGGGAAACCCTTTGTAGTTCAGTGGGGCTGGAATGGCTCGTTGCTCACTAGTGATGAAGTCGTGACAGATACGGTCGAGCTCACCGGTGGTGACACCCGGACGAACATGCTCGTCGATCATCTCCAGGACCTGAGCGGCCAGGCGGCCGGCAACACGCATATGGGCGATTTCCTCGACTGTCTTGATGAGTACGCCCGTACTGCGGGAGGCTGCATCCATGGTGGTTCGCGAGGGCACGGTGGAAACCTGGGGGTGTTCTCAATTTAAGCTAAATTCACATAGCACAGGGATCCTGCCTGCCGGAACGCGAGCGTTTCGCCCATGGGTGCAGGCGAGACGCCTGCGCTACCTTCTTGGTTTTTGCGAGACCCGGCTTAATTGAAAACGACCCCTGGAGAATTGATCGAACCCGGCCAGCATGTTATAAGACAATCTGAGGTTCAGCAAACAGTTGCCCGTCGCGGTGGCGGGTACTATGCCGACAGTCTCCAGGAGCGAAAAACGACCGTTTTTCGCTCTATTTTTTGGCCCATTCTCGGGCCGGAGCGGCACACCGATCACGGCCATTATTGTAAAAAAACCGGTGGTGCTTAACGTGTAGTGATGAGCTCTCTGGTGAACCTTTTTCTTCTTCGATGGGATCATCACATGACCACTACATATTAAGCACTACCAAAAAACCACACACGCATCGACACGGTGGGCCGGGTGCCCGCAAGCGGGTTACCCACCGGGATGCGTGGAGGCCAAACCCAAACCTTGACTGAGGTCTCGATAAATGAGCGAAGTTTCCATGCGCGATATGCTGGAAGCGGGGGTGCACTTCGGGCACCAGACTCGCTATTGGAATCCGAAGATGGGAGCCTACATCTTCGGCCAGCGTAACAAGATCCACATCATCAACCTCGAGAAGACCCTGCCCCTGTTTCAGGAGGCGATGAACTATCTCGGGTCCCTGGTAGCCAACAACGGTAAGGTCCTGTTCGTCGGCACCAAGCGGGTGGCGCGGGACGCCATCCGTGAGCAGGCACTGCGCTGCGGCATGCCCTTCGTCGACCATCGCTGGCTCGGCGGTATGCTGACCAACTTCAAGACGATCCGTAACCGTATCCGGCGCCTCAAGGAGCTGGATGCGATGTTCGAGGACGGCGGCATTGATCGCTTCAGCAAGCGGGAGGCCCTGGGCTTAAGTCGTGAACGCACGAAGCTGGAGCGGAGTCTGGGCGGGATCAAGAATATGGAAGGGCTCCCCGATGCCTTGTTCATCGTGGATGTGGGCTATGAAAAGATCGCCGTCACCGAGGCCAACAAGCTCGGGATTCCGGTGGTCGGTGTCGTGGATACGAACAATGATCCTGGCTTCATAGACTATGTCATTCCCGGTAACGACGATGCCATCCGGGCGGTAGGCCTCTATATCGAGGGCGCGGCCTCCGCGGTGTTGGACGGGCGCTCTACCACCGCCGTGGTCGCGGCCGGGCGCGAAGGTGATTTCGTCGAGCTGAACGATAAGCCAGCCGAGGAGACCACGACCCCTGAAACGACATGAAGCCTCGGTCGATGAGGATTTGCCTGGGGGCGCTTTTTTCTAAGGCGCTCTGAAGTGTTACCGTCTGTACAGAGGGGTTCATTGCTTCAATAACTTTAGTGCGCGAAGCGCATCATAGTTGAAACTATGGACTTTAATTCCCTTCACTTTCAGTCCGTGGTTTATCCACGGATAAGGACTTTAGTCCTCCAGACTATGAACTTTCAGTCCATAGTGGTTGATTGAATGAGAATGACGTTTCATATCTCAAAAGGTTTGCTGACGGTTTTCCCGGATAAGAGCGAGTTGTATATGATCTTTGCAACCAGTGGGAGGGGTAAGTATCAGAAGGTCTCTTCTTAAGAATGCTAAAAAGCCGCATTTGAAGGTCCAATCCCTGTTGGGATATACTATTTCGATCCAAAAGATCTGAGTAATCCGAATTTCGTGTGGGATGTTGCAAGAAGGCTGACTGGTGATTGGGGTGACTGGCGTATTTGGCTAATACCCACAAAAATAACCAATACACATGGAAGGAATAACTTTTTTTGAAAATCTATTTAATTGATGGTTTCGGGAAATTTTCCGTTTTTACTTCTTCTAAACAAACAGAAGATTTTGTAATAGTGATTTTTGCGACTGTCGGTATTTTACCCATTATTATTAATTACTATATGCAAAATATTTTTTCTGTCCATTCCAACCGGGAATGAGTGCGACAGAAGGGGTACTTTTTTTCGTGTTCATTCGTGGTTCTACCGCGCATCCATGAGGGGGGCAGCAAGCATGGCGATTACAGCCGCGTTGGTTAAGGAACTTAGGGAACGTACCGGTGCCGGCATGATGGAGTGCAAAAAGGCGTTGGTCGAGACCGAGGGCGACCTCGAAGCCGCCATCGAGGCGATGCGCAAATCCGGACAGGCCAAGGCCGCCAAGAAGGCGGGCCGGATTGCCGCCGACGGGGTCGTGGTCATCGCCGTCGCCGGTAATGCCAAGGCAGGGGTCATGCTCGAGGTCAACTGTGAGACCGATTTCGTGGCCAAGGACAAGAATTTCACTACCTTCGCCGAGACGGTGGCGGCGCGTGCCTTGGCGAGCGATGCGGCAGATGTCGAGGACCTGGAGACCATGGCCCTGGAGGAAGGTGGGGATACCGACATCGCCCAGACCCGCGCGGATCTGGTGGCCAAGATCGGGGAAAATATCCGGCTGCGGCGTCTGGTCCGCTTCGATGGCGTGAAGGGTCAGCTCTCCAGCTACCGCCATGGAGTGCGCATCGGGGTCCTGGTGGAAATCGCAGACGGCAATCCGACACTCGGCAAGGACATCGCCATGCACATCGCCGCTACCAATCCCCTGTGCGTCAGTGCCGACCAGGTAACCGCCGCCGTCCTGGAGAAGGAGAAAGAGATCTTCCGCACCCAGGCCCTGGAGAGCGGCAAGCCCGAGCAGATTGTAGAGAAGATCGTCGCCGGAAAGGTGCGCAAATACCTGGAAGAGGTGACCCTGCTCGGCCAGGCCTTCGTCAAGGACACCGACATCACCCTGGACAAGCTGCTTGCCCAGGCGGGCGCTAAGGTCGTGCGTTTCGCCCGCTTCGAGGTCGGCGAGGGGATCGAGAAGAAGCAGGAGAACTTCGCCGACGAGGTCAGGGCGCAGGTGCGTGGTGATTGATACGACTGCGTACAAATTCAGGAAACAAGAACCACGGATGAACACGAATTTTTCCATTCCCAACGCGCCGGCGTATTTGCTCCCCTCTCCCTCTGGAAGAGGGGATCAAGACAAAATTCATCGACTCCTTCAATGCGACCTCATAGTGGAATCGGCGTAGGCTGGGTTGAGGAACGAAACCCAGCCTACAAACTCACACGGAGATGAAAGAGAGGAAAAATCTTTGTGGCTTTGTATGAGATCGAGAATAAACCAATCCTGGGGGAGAGGACGGCGAATATCCCAGCGCATATGGAATGGGAACACTCGTGTCGATTCGTGTTAATTCGTGGTTCTACTGATTCCGCTGGCTTTCAGATTCCAGAGCGCGTGCGGAAATAAGATGAAACAGGATACTAACCATTATCGCCGCATCCTCCTCAAGCTCAGTGGCGAGGCACTGATGGGGGATGGTACCTACGGCATTGATCCTGGGATGCTCGGTCGCCTGGCCGGCGAGATACGGGATCTGATAGCTGCCGGCGTGCAACCGGCGCTGGTGATCGGCGGCGGCAATATCTTCCGCGGTGCGGGTCTGGCCCAGGGGGGCATCGACCGGGTCACCGGCGATCACATGGGCATGTTGGCGACCGTCATCAACTCGCTTGCCATGCAGGACGCGCTGGAGCGTCTCGGGGTGCCGGCGCGGGTCATGTCGGCGTTGCGGATCGATCAGGTCTGCGAGGGCTACGTTCGCTGCCGCGCCGTGCGTTATCTGGAGAAGGGGCGGGTGGTCATCTTCGCCGCCGGGACCGGCAACCCTTTTTTCACCACGGACTCGGCGGCCAGCCTGCGGGCAGTGGAGATCGACGCCGATCTGCTGGTCAAGGCGACCAAGGTCGATGGCATCTATTCGGCTGACCCGGTCGAGGACCCCGCGGCGGTCTTCTACCGGCGTCTGACCTACGATCAGGCCCTGCGGGAAAACTTAAGGATCATGGACGCTACGGCCTTGCTCCTATGTCGGAACAGCGGTCTCCCGCTCCGGGTAATGAATATCTACAAACCGGGCGCGCTGATGCGACTGGTCGGAGGGAGCGAGATCGGCTCCCTCGTGGAACCGGAGGAATGAAATGATCGAGGACATCAAGACAAACGCCGCAACACGCATGGGTAAAAGCGTAGAATCCCTGCGGCACGAGCTGGCCAAGATCCGTACTGGGCGTGCGCGTCCTGATCTGCTCGATCACTTGGTCGTTTCCTATTACGGCTCCGACGTACCCATCAAACAAGTGGCGAACGTCACGACCGAGGATACCCGCACCCTCGCGGTCACACCCTGGGAAAAGGGCATGGTCCAAGCGGTGGAAAAGGCCATCATGCAGTCCGACCTGGGGCTCAATCCCAGTACGGCGGGGATGGTGATCCGGGTGCCCATGCCGCCCCTGACGGAGGAACGGCGGCGGGACCTGATCAAAGTGGCCCATCACGAAGCCGAGCAGGCGCGGGTAGCGGTTCGCAACATCCGGCGTGACGCCAATCACGAGCTCAAGGAAGCGGCGAAGGAAAAGATGATCTCCGAGGACGAGGAACACCGCGGTGAGGAAATGGTGCAGAAGTTGACCGACAAGTACATCCGAAACATAAACGAGGTTCTCACCAAGAAGGAAGAGGACCTGATATCGATCTGATCCGCTCCTTTGGGTAGCCTTTGGATTTCACGTCTTGGACGACCACACATCACCGTCTTCGAGCAACCAGTCCCGGCTGCGCTTGCCGCGGCACGTGGCAATCGTCATGGACGGGAATGGCCGCTGGGCATTGCGGCGCAGGCTGCCGCGTACAGCCGGGCACCGGGCAGGAATCAAAAGCGTGCGGGCCGTAGTGGAAGAGAGCATTCATCGGGGCATCGGGGCCTTGACGCTCTTTGCCTTCAGCAGTGAAAACTGGCACCGTCCCAAGGCCGAGGTCAGCCTCCTGCTAGAGCTCTTCATGAGTGCCCTGCGCACGGAGGTGGACCGACTCAACGAGTACGGCGTGCGGCTGCGGATCATCGGCGAGCGCACGGCCTTTCCGGAAAAGCTGCAGCGTCTCATCGCCGAAGCGGAGGCAGCGACTCACACCAACGAGGCCATATTGCTCCAGATCGCCGCCAATTATGGGGGGCGCTGGGACATCGTGCAGGCAGCCCGGCGATTAGTCGCAGATGGGCGCGCCGGTAAGGTCACGTCGGAGGAGGTGGACGAGCGGCTCTTCTCCACCCGGTTGTCCTTTCCCGATCTGCTGGATCCCGATCTCTTTATCCGCACCGGCGGGGAGCAGCGGATCAGCAACTTCGTGCTCTGGCAATCGGCGTATAGCGAGATCTACTTCAGTGATCTGATGTGGCCGGATTTCGGCGCCGTTGCCTATCGGAAAGCGTTGGCCGATTTTTCGCGCCGGCAGCGTCGGTTCGGCTCGACCGGCGACCAGGCCGACACCGGAGCTTAAGGCAGGGTCGATTAGGAGCGTTTGTGCCCGTAAGCAAGCTGCAGCAGCGGATCCTGACCGCCCTGCTCGTCATACCCTGGCCGGTCGCGGCCGTCCTTCTGCTGCCTACCCCCTACCTTGCCGTATGCCTGGGGCTGGTCCTGGTGCCGGCGGTCTGGGAATGGTCGGCCCTGGCCGGCATCGCGTCCCGTGCCGGACGGTTGACCTACGTGGCCGCGGTGGTCTTGTGTCTGCTGGTCCTCTGGCAACCCTCACTGCGCCAGTGGTATGTGCATTTGACCGCGGCAGCAGCGGTCTTCTGGTGTACCGTCGCGTTTGTTCTGTTCCGGTTGCGTACCATCGAGCGCAAGTCGGGGTTCAACCTGACGCTGGCCGCGGGGGGATGGGTGGCACTCATCGGTCCCTGGATCGCCATCGCGTACCTGCATGCCTACTCGTCCATAGGTCCCTATCTGGTGCTCTTTCTGCTGGTGCTCGTGTGGGTAGCGGATATCCTGTCCTACTTTACGGGACGCCGGTGGGGACGCGAAAAGCTGGCACCCCTGCTCAGCCCGAACAAGACCCACGCCGGTGTCTATGGGGCCCTGGTCGGCGCCAGTCTCTGCGGGATCCTGTTGGGCTGGTCGCTGGGGTTGCCGCCAGGACCTGGAGTGCTACTGGTCGCGCTCTGTGTCCTGACGGCCCTCGTCTCGGTGATCGGCGACCTGTTCGAGAGCTTCGTCAAACGCAGCCGCGATCTGAAAGACTCGGGACAGCTGCTCCCCGGACACGGCGGGATGCTCGATCGTATCGACAGTCTGACCGCGGCTGCTCCCTTTTTCACGTCGGGCGTCCTGTGGTTGGATGCCCAGCTGATGATCCTGAGCAGGTGGTGGTGATTTTTGGGTAGTGCTTAATATGTAGTGGTCGTGTGATGATCCCATCGAAGAAGAAAAAGGTTCACCAGAGAGTTCATCACTACACGTTAAGAACTACCGATTTTTGAAGTGGTATCTAGCCAACAATCGGCAATAATTCGGTATTAGATCGGTGTATGAAGAGTTTTAAGAAAATCTCATGCATTTTAATACAGTTGGGAAAAGACAACGTCTTACGTACGAAGCGTGCCAACTG
>Ga0126329_10000293_pt1 | contig 10410 bp, 4 predicted proteins | sample InaspJWI85metaG_FD_104915 | JGI IMG/M metagenome (GOLD analysis project Ga0126329, IMG submission 104915) | Marine gutless worms symbiont microbial communities from Oahu, Hawaii - Inanidrilus sp. 2 OAHU.JWI-85 metaG | ecosystem: Host-associated > Annelida > Digestive system > Unclassified...
AAAAATCGGCCTTTCGATTCACTAGTTGCCATGCAGTTTTTGCACTAAATAAATAACACAAACACCTCAAATACAGTGATTTTTAATTAAAATACACCATAATCCACGCAATTGAAAGCTATATTGTGTAGAACATCGACAAAAGCAGTTACGCAATGCATACTATAAAAATTACTCCTAACTTACTATTTGAATATCAGTGTACAAGCGGCAAATTTATCAGATTGCCAAATCGAATCGAATCGGAAAAATTGATTCGGTAGCGAGAATCGAATCGAAACTTTTTTTGCCTGAATTGGAATGCTCTAGCCTGTAAAAATCTGAGTGGTGGGGTGCTAGTGTGGTTATTTGTCTGGAGCGAGGTGCACACTTGCATATGGCCCAGCTGATGCCACTGCCACTCATTGTCTCTTGCTTCAGTAAAATCCAGATTGGTTTTACCTTTCTGGTACCGGCTCACCCGGATAGTCCTGGACAAAGGGCCGTTAAACGGGTAGTGTGTGTGTGTGTTTGCAATAAATTATGTAGTGCATGTAATACTATAAATAAACAGCAATTCAGCAATAACTACAAATGATACTATGATATCCAGACCTCTTGCTCACGGCTTGGCATTAGAAATATGCGGACTCGAAATGCATCACCTGACCACCGACTTTCAGACCAAGAAGAGTAACGGTTACTAGACCAGTCATAATCTGCAACATTGCGAAGAATTATATAAACATGTTAAAATACAAGCTTTGGTATAAAAAAGAAAAACAAGTCTGTGTTCAGCTACCTATGTACGCGGACAAGATGGCACTGCCCTCATTCACCCACCACTATTGCAGCAATTGATCAATGTCTCCTGCTTGCCAGACCCAGAGCAGCAAATCTGCTGCAGCACATGTAGTGGCCAGATGGGACAGACAGACAGGCGGATGCCTGACAGCTGCACAGACCCAGCTCTGAATACTATGCATACTATGTGGGCAGTGCCAATAACCTGTACTGGACTATATCAGAAATAGAAATATACACAGCTGTACAGAACACATCCTCCACCACTACAATTTATGCACTGACAATAAACTACATAAACTGGGGAAATAAAAATGTCAAGCTATTAAAGAGACAATGAAGATTGCTACAGTCCAAATGAGTGACAAATAAAATACAGGTACAAGAAAAAATTTACAACACATAAACAACAAATAGTCAGTGATCACACATCGGATAGAAAGAACATGTTTCATTCAACAGTGTTGCAGATATCAGCTGGTTGTGTGGTACAACCTTCGTCGTCAAGAAACGCTGGTGAGATGGCTTCGCTGTGGTTAGCTGCAGCCCGCATACATACTAACACACGGCCTCCATCGGGATTGCTTGCGTTCACCGAACCCCGCATCACAAAGTATGTGTAGCCGCTCTGTGTAACAAACAGTATGACGTTACACAGGGTGACCACTTTCCAAACAGAACTCATTCTCTGGCCTTTCCACCAACATCCAGGAGCAACTGAACTGAACAGATACAAGCAAATGGCAACAAAGATAACAGGACCCAAAGGACAAATCCCCTCCAACTTTCGGAGAACATGGGGAACAAATGTATTTGGTCCAATCCACTTTCTGTGACTGGTCATCATTTTCGCTGGGCACTGTGGGGAGCTTACAACGCTTCCCCAGACCTCAGAGCTGGATATAAGGGGAGAGGAAAAAGGAGTGAGGAAGAGAATAGGTAAAACATGGGTGGAGACATACAGAGAGATGGAGAAGGAATGGAAGAAAAAAGGAAGAGGATCAATATTCACCCCACCTCAGGTCCCCTCAAACATTTCAGCGGTGGTTGCGATCATGTTACACTGTTGTTAAGACAACACGAATGCCACTATTTGCAGCATGAATCTACACTTTGACGTTTGAAAAAGCAAGGTCACTGCTATGTCACTTAATCAAGTGCCTAAATGATTAGCAAAACCAACAGTAAGTCTGAGTATTGAAGGTCAATTAGTTCAGTTTTCAAGGGTCAAGATGTTTCCCTGACCTTTTCCTGACTTCACTAAACTTAAAGCAACTATGGGTACATTCATATCAGGGAGAAGATGCCAGAGTATTGCTGAACGGTGCTACCTACCAGTCTCTGTTCTGCTTAAACCATCTCCTGGCCTTCCCTACTCCACAACATCACACATCTGTCTGTCTGATGAGAAATACTTGACTTACATTAAAATGCATACTACACCATGAGTCAAAAAAACAAGACACTAAACTTTTCCCATAACTTCCCCAAATGTTAACCGATTTTCAAAATTCTCTCACTGGCAGACTCAGTGGTAAATTTGCAACAAACTCACATTCAAATATCCAACCACATCTTAACTATGTCGCTACACTACCTTGTGATATATCGATGTTCAAAAAATCGCCATACTCAAAAAATAATTACAGCAAACTGCCATGTAAGACTAGGTCACTCTAAAAACTCTTTTAAAATATTTGACTGGTAAAATATTTATTATTTAATTTACTAACAGCTACAGAACTGCAAGCGTGCAACAAAACTAACAACACAGCACCGCTGCTACTATTGTATGCTACACACCGTATCATTCTTGCCGAGGTTTTCACATAACTTCTTGTTGCCAGTAGCTTCAACAATCTTTTCACCAAGAAATCGAGCAAAAAGGTAAAAATTGTAAAAATCGGCTGAGTGACCATGAACTCCAACATAACGTGACAACAATAGTTTCTCTGTATATCACAACAAAAAAACAGCAGACAATTTATCCATAAACATTTTTGCAAAGAAAACATCGGGAGCCAGTCACCTGGATTTACTGATAACCAATTACTACAAAAGGTGCTAAACAGCAACTCATTAAAGCTTTATGAACATTTCCTTCAGTCTTCTTTGACCTGCTGTAAATTTTAATTTGTAATCCATACATCTTCCATTCTCTTCCTTCCTTAAGAGATGACCACATCACCTCAAGCCTATTAACTCGCAGCACAACAAATATACCTACTATTATCAGTGTCTTGCTAAGGTAAAGACAAGGTTTATTAAACTATATAACTTTTACGATCTACATACTATACAGCCATATTTTATTTTCAACAAAATTATAAAGCACGCTCATGTCAAGCATAATTTCTCAAGCTGTCAGCAGACAAATATTAACAAATGATGGCAAACAACTAAAATAACACTAAACGTATTTAAAATAAAAAAAAAAACTAAACTGTACCAGCAGTTCCTGTGTAGTTTTATTTTTTTTTATTCTTAATGTCAGAACAATGTCAACATTTCTAACTGTGGCTCTTATTTTGCTGTCCCATTTCTGCTCCTATGCATTTTTCTGTGCCACAAACTCCTGTTCTGTTCTAATGATGGGTTAAACAATGTGCAATGACCTACATTTACTTCCTTCACTTGTTCGTCAATTGGAATCTTTCAAGCACAGGTTTCCATAGGTTAAGTGCCTTTCCTCTCATGTAACCCTTCAGCGTCAAAACACTGAAGGAACTGTTGGTCATTTTGTAAGTATTACATTTCAAACGATGAAAATAATTACTGTGCCAGTAATATGTGATGAGATACACTCATTTGGCAGAATAAGCAGACTTACTGTTATCCCTGAGCACTTTCACCATATCATTGTCTTTATAGGTGGAGTTGAGTAGTTCACAGTCAGGATCAACCGTGAAACAGTATAGAAGATTGGCCACCTAGTCACACGGACAAAGATGACCATTTTATAGCCATAAATATGGTACAGTCTGTTATCTGGCACCTTAGGTCCAAATGGTCCTAACTAATTTGACACAAGGCTGCATCACTGCCACACACGAACTGTTCCATTGTATTTGCTACGTGGTGCCAATATGCAACCCCATCTAATACATGGTTCCTTGGACCCAAACATGTCTGCTCCCCCAAATATCTGGGTCACTGAAGCACAATTAATGGCTGCAGCTGCGGAGCATGGTTATGGGGGAGGGGTGACTGGGATAGAATGCGTTTGTCAGCACTACAGCATCTGCTCACTGTGCTCAGGAGGTGAGCTTGCCAAGTGCCAAGCTCGAGTTAATGATCCGCGTCAGCGAATTTTTGGGGAGCGAGCCGTCTGCGTCAGTCCATGGATCTCAAGATTTCTTGTGAATCTGCTTCCGCAGACAGATGCGTCCGCCATCCACACATCTCTGATGACAGTCCAGTTTATCATGCTCTGAGCGTCCACCTTTACTGACCTAGGTTGATAATGCGTTTCCACAATCAATATGCCGCAGTGAAACTTTCTAACTCCAGAGTTGAGGACAAAGTTCCAGAGGAAGTATCCTTATTTTTGGAGATACCCTAATTTCCTTACAACAGAGTGTAGGATAGGTGGAAGGAAGATCTCATGCCAAAAGCCTGCTCGATTCGTTTATCCATTTTGACAGAACACCGACAGACATAGACAGACACAGACACAGGGCCATAGGTAGTACCCACACTAGCATAGCGTTGTGTGGGTAAAGAGCATAGTAAAATACTGTCTTTCAGCAATTTGTTTTATCTCCTGAACAGCTTACTTCCTTAAAGTAATGCATGAAATATATAATAGCATAGACGTCATCCTTCATCCTACGCAACCAATTTTGATAGCAACGTAAACAATGGATAAAAACATGTTCGACATCATGATCAAATATTTACATTTGAAAGGCTCGACTAAACTGACTCAAAACTGTAGATGTCTTTTAGAGGATACAGTCATTTAAATGCAATATTTAACACGAAACCATTTACATTTTTTGTCTGCTGTTTGCACTGCTGGCAGAACAGACTACAAAAAATGGATAATGGACAAAACAAAACTTGCATCAGCCTAGCAACGAGGATTACACCAATTACCATTACTGGTAGGCATTTCGTGCATTACTTTAAGGTAGCAAGCTATTCAGGAGATAAAACAAATTACACACACATACACACACACCTGTTTAACAGCCCTTTGTCCGGGACTACACAGGTGAGCCGGTACCAGAAAGGTAAAACCAATCTGGATTTTACTGAAGCAAGTTGCAGTAGTATCAGCTGGGCCATATGCAAATCTGCACATCGCTCCAGACAAATAACCATGCCAACACCCACCACTCAGTTTTTTACAGGCCGGATGCCCTTCCTGCCGCCCAACCAACAGTGTCAAAGCACTGAAGGCACACACACGCACGCGCGCGCGCGTGCGTGTGTGTGCCTTCAGTGCTTTGACACTGTTGGTTGGGCGGCAGGAAGGGCATCCGGCCTGTAAAAAACTGAGTGGTGGGTGTTGGCATGGTTATTTGTCTGGAGCGATGTGCAGATTTGCATATGGCCCAGCTGATACTACTGCAACTTGCTTCAGTAAAATCCAGATTGGTTTTACCTTTCTGGTACCGGCTCACCTGTGTAGTCCCGGACAAAGGGCTGTTAAACAGGTGTGTGTGTATGTGTGTGTAATTTGTTTTATCTCCTGAATAGCTTGCTACCTTAAAGTAATGCACGAAATGCCTACCAGTAATGGTAATTGGTGTAATCCTCGTTGCTAGGCTGATGCAAGTTTTGTTTTGTCCATTATCCATTTTTTGTAGTCTGTTCTGCCAGCAGTGCAAACAGCAGACAAAAAATGTAAATGGTTTCGTGTTAAATATTGCATTTAAATGACTGTATCCTCTAAAAGACATCTACAGTTTTGAGTCAGTTTAGTCGAGCCTTTCAAATGTAAATATTTGATCATGATGTCGAACATGTTTTTATCCATTGTTTACGTTGCTATCAAAATTGGTTGCGTAGGATGAAGGATGACGTCTATGCTATTATATATTTCATGCATTACTTTAAGGAAGTAAGCTGTTCAGGAGATAAAACAAATTGCTGAAAGACAGTATTTTACTATGCTCTTTACCCACACAACGCTATGCTAGTGTGGGTACTACCTATGGCCCTGTGTCTGTGTCTGTCTATGTCTGTCGGTGTTCTGTCAAAATGGATAAACGAATCGAGCAGGCTTTTGGCATGAGATCTTCCTTCCACCTATCCTACACTCTGTTGTAAGGAAATTAGGGTATCTCCAAAAATAAGGATACTTCCTCTGGAACTTTGTCCTCAACTCTGGAGTTAGAAAGTTTCACTGCGGCATATTGATTGTGGAAACGCATTATCAACCTAGGTCAGTAAAGGTGGACGCTCAGAGCATGATAAACTGGACTGTCATCAGAGATGTGTGGATGGCGGACGCATCTGTCTGCGGAAGCAGATTCACAAGAAATCTTGAGATCCATGGACTGACGCAGACGGCTCGCTCCCCAAAAATTCGCTGACGCGGATCATTAACTCGAGCTTGGCACTTGGCAAGCTCACCTCCTGAGCACAGTGAGCAGATGCTGTAGTGCTGACAAACGCATTCTATCCCAGTCACCCCTCCCCCATAACCATGCTCCGCAGCTGCAGCCATTAATTGTGCTTCAGTGACCCAGATATTTGGGGGAGCAGACATGTTTGGGTCCAAGGAACCATGTATTAGATGGGGTTGCATATTGGCACCACGTAGCAAATACAATGGAACAGTTCGTGTGTGGCAGTGATGCAGCCTTGTGTCAAATTAGTTAGGACCATTTGGACCTAAGGTGCCAGATAACAGACTGTACCATATTTATGGCTATAAAATGGTCATCTTTGTCCGTGTGACTAGGTGGCCAATCTTCTATACTGTTTCACGGTTGATCCTGACTGTGAACTACTCAACTCCACCTATAAAGACAATGATATGGTGAAAGTGCTCAGGGATAACAGTAAGTCTGCTTATTCTGCCAAATGAGTGTATCTCATCACATATTACTGGCACAGTAATTATTTTCATCGTTTGAAATGTAATACTTACAAAATGACCAACAGTTCCTTCAGTGTTTTGACGCTGAAGGGTTACATGAGAGGAAAGGCACTTAACCTATGGAAACCTGTGCTTGAAAGATTCCAATTGACGAACAAGTGAAGGAAGTAAATGTAGGTCATTGCACATTGTTTAACCCATCATTAGAACAGAACAGGAGTTTGTGGCACAGAAAAATGCATAGGAGCAGAAATGGGACAGCAAAATAAGAGCCACAGTTAGAAATGTTGACATTGTTCTGACATTAAGAATAAAAAAAAATAAAACTACACAGGAACTGCTGGTACAGTTTAGTTTTTTTTTTTATTTTAAATACGTTTAGTGTTATTTTAGTTGTTTGCCATCATTTGTTAATATTTGTCTGCTGACAGCTTGAGAAATTATGCTTGACATGAGCGTGCTTTATAATTTTGTTGAAAATAAAATATGGCTGTATAGTATGTAGATCGTAAAAGTTATATAGTTTAATAAACCTTGTCTTTACCTTAGCAAGACACTGATAATAGTAGGTATATTTGTTGTGCTGCGAGTTAATAGGCTTGAGGTGATGTGGTCATCTCTTAAGGAAGGAAGAGAATGGAAGATGTATGGATTACAAATTAAAATTTACAGCAGGTCAAAGAAGACTGAAGGAAATGTTCATAAAGCTTTAATGAGTTGCTGTTTAGCACCTTTTGTAGTAATTGGTTATCAGTAAATCCAGGTGACTGGCTCCCGATGTTTTCTTTGCAAAAATGTTTATGGATAAATTGTCTGCTGTTTTTTTGTTGTGATATACAGAGAAACTATTGTTGTCACGTTATGTTGGAGTTCATGGTCACTCAGCCGATTTTTACAATTTTTACCTTTTTGCTCGATTTCTTGGTGAAAAGATTGTTGAAGCTACTGGCAACAAGAAGTTATGTGAAAACCTCGGCAAGAATGATACGGTGTGTAGCATACAATAGTAGCAGCGGTGCTGTGTTGTTAGTTTTGTTGCACGCTTGCAGTTCTGTAGCTGTTAGTAAATTAAATAATAAATATTTTACCAGTCAAATATTTTAAAAGAGTTTTTAGAGTGACCTAGTCTTACATGGCAGTTTGCTGTAATTATTTTTTGAGTATGGCGATTTTTTGAACATCGATATATCACAAGGTAGTGTAGCGACATAGTTAAGATGTGGTTGGATATTTGAATGTGAGTTTGTTGCAAATTTACCACTGAGTCTGCCAGTGAGAGAATTTTGAAAATCGGTTAACATTTGGGGAAGTTATGGGAAAAGTTTAGTGTCTTGTTTTTTTGACTCATGGTGTAGTATGCATTTTAATGTAAGTCAAGTATTTCTCATCAGACAGACAGATGTGTGATGTTGTGGAGTAGGGAAGGCCAGGAGATGGTTTAAGCAGAACAGAGACTGGTAGGTAGCACCGTTCAGCAATACTCTGGCATCTTCTCCCTGATATGAATGTACCCATAGTTGCTTTAAGTTTAGTGAAGTCAGGAAAAGGTCAGGGAAACATCTTGACCCTTGAAAACTGAACTAATTGACCTTCAATACTCAGACTTACTGTTGGTTTTGCTAATCATTTAGGCACTTGATTAAGTGACATAGCAGTGACCTTGCTTTTTCAAACGTCAAAGTGTAGATTCATGCTGCAAATAGTGGCATTCGTGTTGTCTTAACAACAGTGTAACATGATCGCAACCACCGCTGAAATGTTTGAGGGGACCTGAGGTGGGGTGAATATTGATCCTCTTCCTTTTTTCTTCCATTCCTTCTCCATCTCTCTGTATGTCTCCACCCATGTTTTACCTATTCTCTTCCTCACTCCTTTTTCCTCTCCCCTTATATCCAGCTCTGAGGTCTGGGGAAGCGTTGTAAGCTCCCCACAGTGCCCAGCGAAAATGATGACCAGTCACAGAAAGTGGATTGGACCAAATACATTTGTTCCCCATGTTCTCCGAAAGTTGGAGGGGATTTGTCCTTTGGGTCCTGTTATCTTTGTTGCCATTTGCTTGTATCTGTTCAGTTCAGTTGCTCCTGGATGTTGGTGGAAAGGCCAGAGAATGAGTTCTGTTTGGAAAGTGGTCACCCTGTGTAACGTCATACTGTTTGTTACACAGAGCGGCTACACATACTTTGTGATGCGGGGTTCGGTGAACGCAAGCAATCCCGATGGAGGCCGTGTGTTAGTATGTATGCGGGCTGCAGCTAACCACAGCGAAGCCATCTCACCAGCGTTTCTTGACGACGAAGGTTGTACCACACAACCAGCTGATATCTGCAACACTGTTGAATGAAACATGTTCTTTCTATCCGATGTGTGATCACTGACTATTTGTTGTTTATGTGTTGTAAATTTTTTCTTGTACCTGTATTTTATTTGTCACTCATTTGGACTGTAGCAATCTTCATTGTCTCTTTAATAGCTTGACATTTTTATTTCCCCAGTTTATGTAGTTTATTGTCAGTGCATAAATTGTAGTGGTGGAGGATGTGTTCTGTACAGCTGTGTATATTTCTATTTCTGATATAGTCCAGTACAGGTTATTGGCACTGCCCACATAGTATGCATAGTATTCAGAGCTGGGTCTGTGCAGCTGTCAGGCATCCGCCTGTCTGTCTGTCCCATCTGGCCACTACATGTGCTGCAGCAGATTTGCTGCTCTGGGTCTGGCAAGCAGGAGACATTGATCAATTGCTGCAATAGTGGTGGGTGAATGAGGGCAGTGCCATCTTGTCCGCGTACATAGGTAGCTGAACACAGACTTGTTTTTCTTTTTTATACCAAAGCTTGTATTTTAACATGTTTATATAATTCTTCGCAATGTTGCAGATTATGACTGGTCTAGTAACCGTTACTCTTCTTGGTCTGAAAGTCGGTGGTCAGGTGATGCATTTCGAGTCCGCATATTTCTAATGCCAAGCCGTGAGCAAGAGGTCTGGATATCATAGTATCATTTGTAGTTATTGCTGAATTGCTGTTTATTTATAGTATTACATGCACTACATAATTTATTGCAAACACACACACACACTACCCGTTTAACGGCCCTTTGTCCAGGACTATCCGGGTGAGCCGGTACCAGAAAGGTAAAACCAATCTGGATTTTACTGAAGCAAGAGACAATGAGTGGCAGTGGCATCAGCTGGGCCATATGCAAGTGTGCACCTCGCTCCAGACAAATAACCACACTAGCACCCCACCACTCAGATTTTTACAGGCTAGAGCATTCCAATTCAGGCAAAAAAAGTTTCGATTCGATTCTCGCTACCGAATCAATTTTTCCGATTCGATTCGATTTGGCAATCTGATAAATTTGCCGCTTGTACACTGATATTCAAATAGTAAGTTAGGAGTAATTTTTATAGTATGCATTGCGTAACTGCTTTTGTCGATGTTCTACACAATATAGCTTTCAATTGCGTGGATTATGGTGTATTTTAATTAAAAATCACTGTATTTGAGGTGTTTGTGTTATTTATTTAGTGCAAAAACTGCATGGCAACTAGTGAATCGAAAGGCCGATTTTT
>Ga0126329_10000295_pt1 | contig 10396 bp, 13 predicted proteins | sample InaspJWI85metaG_FD_104915 | JGI IMG/M metagenome (GOLD analysis project Ga0126329, IMG submission 104915) | Marine gutless worms symbiont microbial communities from Oahu, Hawaii - Inanidrilus sp. 2 OAHU.JWI-85 metaG | ecosystem: Host-associated > Annelida > Digestive system > Unclassified...
GTTGCCTATACTGGCCGATATCTCCGGTGTATATACACCGTTGAGCATTGCATCTACTCAACGCTATCCTATCCAGTATAGGTACTTAGGGTCAAAAATGGGTGCAATCGATTACTTACCCAAAAGTAGAAAAATGATCCAGTTTTGAACATAACGGTAATTTTGCACCCAGTGACCCTTGTTGGTTTCAATGGGGACTCTGAGGCTGAATAACTTTGACAGCTCACCACAGGGAAGCACCGAAATTGGCATGCTAATAGCAATAGGCCATTGCTATTTACATACAAAATTTCAGCTTCCTAGCTTCGACTATTTTTGCGGTCTTTGCTTTTGGGGTAGATAGTTTTTATTGCCGATTATTATTTGATTGTCGATATTGTCGGCCATCTTGAATGTGAAAGCGAGGCTGCCGACAGTAAGTAAGTAAGCCGATTGTCATACGTTATCGATGCACATGGATCGTTTATTGTCGGACTCTGTCGTCAGTTATCGGCTTCCGTTGTCGTTGGTTGATCGATTCTTCCACCGGACGTTGTCGGATTTGATCCTCCATTGCGGATAGCCGTCGCTATTAGTGTTGATCGCGAATAGTTGTCGCTATTATTATTGATTGACTTTAGTTGCCCGTAGTTATTACTGTTGCCGATTGACTTGCGTGTCTTTGCCGATAGCGAGTTAGTTGTCGGAAATTTAGTTGCCGATTTAAAAATAATTAATTTTAGGTTTCGCCGCCATATTGTCTCGTGCAATAAATAAGTAAATATTTGAACTTGAATTTGATTTTTGGTGTTGACTTGCATTCTTATTTGTCGGATATGGCGTATCCATACACTCGTTCGCGTGCACGTAGCGAATTAGCGGACAGCGACGTTGAGCCTAGCGACACTGCCCCGTCGGCGGCGACGTGTCCTCTTCCGCCTAGCATATTTCTGGGACCTAATGTTGTGGCCGCAGAGAGACCCGAGTTGGTGTCGACTGAGTCGGCTGGGCCCGTGTCTGCCCCCACTCTCTCTTCCAGCGGGAGGCCCTCCCTCCTCGCGCAGTCACGGTATGTCAGGGTCTGCGGGTCCTTTTCAAGTGGTGGTCTCCGCCCTAGCTACCCCATGTCCCCCAGCGGTCTAGCAGACCCGCCTGATAGTAGCATGCATAGTGGCAGCCAGATGTCGACTGGCCTAGCTACCGGTATAGTCGCAGCGGAATCAATGCAAACTGACCAATCGTCTACGTCTTCTTCGCGGCAGCCGCCGGCCACCGCCGCCGCCGAGACGGCTGCCGCTGAAGGTCCTACAGTGGCGCCAACGTACGATAGACTCACGCGACGCGCCCAGTCGTTGTCGGCGCGTACATCTAGCTTTCATTCATTGTCGCCGCCTGTTCTTTCGCCGACATATGATGTTGAACTGCCGCAGTCAGTTCCTCTTTGTAGGGAGCGAGTGGCTTCGTCACAGCGTGCTGTGTCGCAGCGTGCACCTAGCTTGTCGTCTAGCCAGAGTACGTTTAGCTATGGAGCACCTAGCCCCGCGGTAGGCTCGGGCAGAGAAGTACAGTACCCTGCGGCTAGACCGTCGGTGTTTCGGCCTCGCTTGATTGACATTTGGGCTGATGCAGTCCCGACGCCCCTCCCGCGTCCGGCTGCTGCTAGTGTTGATCGTGCGCGCCCAGTCGCGGCTAGTGTTGATGTAGGTCATATGTCTTTGCCGTATGCTAATGTTGATGTTAATGTTCGCCGGCCTGGGTCCGCGCTGGCCCACGCCTACTTGAGCCGGCGACGTCTATGTTTGTAGGTGCGCCCTAGGCCCACCCAGGTAGCCTTGATGTTGCGTCTTCACGTACACGTATGCGCTCGGATACTCCTATGCCGATGAGCGATGTAGGTCAGCGTGGCTCAGCTAGGCCTATGCGTATTGATGTGCCACGCCCACTCGACTTGACTTTAGCTATTGCTAGTGATGTTGCGCATCCGTATACACCACTGTCTGTTGACATAGCTAGGCCTACGTATGATCTGTCTGTGCCTACTGCTAGTAATGTTGCGTATACGCTGCCGCCAGGTAACGTTGATGTAGCTGGGCCCGCGTATGGTCCAGCCCCGCTTACTGATATCGACGTTGCGTGTACACCTGGCCCATCGTCGGTTGATGTGCCTAGGCCTGCTGGCGCTAGTGTTCATAGGCCTATGCCCCCTATGGGCGTGCGTCAACCTAAGTCGTCGGTGCCGGTAGATATAGTTGCGTCTTTGCCTGGCCCCGCCCACGCGTGCTGATGTTATAGGCCAACAGGGTCTAGGCAGACCCACGTCGGTTGATGTTGCCTACTACCTTGGCCCACCGCCTACGTCTGTTGATGCAGTGCGTCAGCCCCAATGGTCGTTCATGGGTGCTGATGTTATTAGGCCTACGCCCACTCGTGCTGACGTTGTGCATCCGTCGTCCATAGGTGTTGATATTACTAGGCCTATGCCTGTTGGTGGTAAGCACTTACCGTCTCTGGGTGCCGGTGTTGTCGGGCCTACGCCGGCCCACGTTGCTTACCCGCCTAGTGCACAGCTAGGTAGTGGCGTTGATGTTGCGTCGCGTACATCTAAGCCTACGTTGGCCGATGCTAGGTTTGGTGTACCTAAGCCTAGGCCAGCGCATGCTAGTCAGTATGCTGCCGTGTGTACGGGCGTACAGGTGCAAACACCAGTCGAAACTCTTACGGCCCAGTCGTTGTTGTTGTCGGGTCGTCGTACTGCGTCGCCTCAATCGTCGTCTCACTCTAGCGTACATCAGTGGTTGCAGGCTTCTGGGACAGCCGCACTTCCGCCTAGTCCGGCTGAGTCTGTCATCTAGTAGCTCTGAGCTACAGCAGGTATTTGCTTCTGGTGCTGAAGCAGCAATGGTGGTGCCGCCTCCTGCTCCTTCGTCGCGTATGTCGCGTGCGTCTAGGCGTAGTGTAGCTTCATCGTTGGCCATGGAATTGTTTGGTTATTCCAGGGAAATGACCGGCCATGTGATGCAGATGGTAGGGCAGATGCAGGACCAGGCCCAGAACCAGTTGAATCAGGTAGTGGCCCAAGCAGAGGCCCAGCGGGCTGAAGCTAAGCAGCTTGAGGAGGCCCAGTGGGTTGAAGCTAGGCAGAGAGAAGAGATGCTGATCCAAATGAAGATAGCCACCAAGCAGGCTAATGCAGACCGTGAGAAGGGCCAGTTGGAAGCCACCTAGACCAGGGAGCAGGCTTTGCGGAAAGAAAAGGCAGAAGCAGAGGAGGCTACTAGAAAGCGGGAACATCTCTTTATGGAGCATGAGTTTAAACGGCAGAAGGTTTAGTGGAGACTAACACTACCCTTCAGCAGGAGAAGCTAAAGGCGGATATGAACAGAGATTGCCAACCTGGAGGCCATAGAGAGAAGGGAGGCTGAGTTCCAGCAGTTGCAGGAAAAAGAGCGGGAGCGTGCTAGAGATGCGCAGTTGAAGTTGAGAACTGGCTGCCCAGGAGATGAAGGAGCGTGTCCACCTAAAACGGGAGCTAGTAAAGCAACAGCAGCAAAATCTGATACTGCAGAAGCAGCGAGAAATAGACCGCCTGGAGATGCAGGTTGACAGAAATCTATTTCAGCAGAGGCAGGCTAGTTCTAGTAAGCCGGCCCCTACGGAGAAGTTGGCCACGGTACGGGAACAAGCTGCAACTCCGTCGCCCGAGGCTGCTGTTGTGTTGACCGACTCCGATACGCCGCCGCCTAGTCAGAATAGGCCTAAACCAGTTAGGCGTCCGCCAGTTATGATTGATGTTGGTATGCAGGTGAGCCCTGTGCCCGCTAGTGAGCCACCTGCTTCCAGTGCTGTGTCGGTAAGTGAGGGTCCGATACTTGGCTTGGCTGCTGGGGTACCACTGCCCACTAGTCATGGCCCGTTAGTCATCCCTAGGGGCCCGGTAGTTGCTGCTACCCCACAGCCACTGGTTAACCCGGATGTGAGTAAGGCCATGTACACTGCGGGTGCCCAGCCCGTAGGTTCACTGATGAGTAGCAAGCCCCTTGGTGACCCAGTGTCCCACTTGCCTACAGGCTTGGCTACTTACCCGCCACCGCCGCCAACCGAAACAAGAAGGCACCGCCCCGCCAAGGTTTCGCCGGTGCCAAGCAACTCGTCCACCGAGAGTACCTCCAGTCGTGCGTCTTCAACTGGCCGTACCGTCCGCTTCCAGGACCAGGTGGACCACGGAGCAGGTAGCCAGGGCTACGGATCATCCGGTAGGAGCCGTTGGCAGGGCAACCAGTCCCCAAGGTAACAACAACGGTTCCCGGCCATGGGTGGATCGCCGTCCGCCAGGGCAAGGGACCCCTCGACTTTAGCCCCCATCGTCGGGATGGTCGCCACGCCAGGGAGGCCCGCGTGTTCCGCTGCCGCAATCAGGATGTCAATGGATGCCAGGGCAAGGGGGCCCACGTTTTCGTCCCCCGGCTTAGGGCAATGCAGGCAACTGGAGGCCCGGTTGGCGGTCATCCTTAGGCGATCGAGGTGGTCAACCGCCGGTTCAGCAACAGTATCCACCGGAGCAGCGACGCTGGAGCCAGAGTTCAACCAGTCAGCAGCCACCGGCTACTGTCAACACGCCGCCGCCTCGTCGTCGTGGATGCTACGTGTGCGGCCATCCGTGATGCCACTCCGACTTCCATGGGCCCAATGCCGTGTCTCCACAGGCACCGCCGGCCATGGGATGTTTTGTTTGCGGCCAACGCGGATGCCACTCATCCCGCCACGCGGCAGGCATCCAGCCACCAGCACCGAGTGTTCCGAACCAGTCAGCGAGACTAGCTCCGGGACCGGCCGTGAATACAGCCAATCCACAGTCAAACTGGCAGCGGGACTCGAACCAGGGCGAGCAGGCCCCGCCGGCCAATGTACATCCACGCCGTCAGTCAAATTAGGCACAGCCTGTGTCTCCGCTGAGACGCAGACTGACCTGTTGAAAGTGGAGAGAGGCCAGCCCGTCGTTAACGTTTTAGACACTGCTGAATGTCCGTTCGTCGATAATATACCGAATTGTTTTCCCTTGGGCGATGACTTGGTCTTCGCCCGGTCCCCCTGGGTCTCCGATATTGTTGAAGGGGTCCGGGTACCGATGTTGCTTGACACAGGTGCAGAAGTGACGATCCTCAGCACCAACTTTCTGCATCGTCTCTTTCAGGGACAAGAATTCCCCGACCGGAGAAGGAGTGTGAGGTCTCTGGGGGTAATCACATTGCCGTCAAGGGACCTGTGATGTTGACAATAGAGATTTGTTGTCAGGTGTTACATCACCCTGTTTATTTTTGTGATGGTGCTACGGCACCCTTGCTAGGGTATGATGTTGTTTCAGCCGCTTCTTTAGTCATTGATACTGAAGCGAGACAGGCGTGGTTTAAGCGCACTCTCCAGTATGGTCACGCCGAGCAGTTTACACCGCCTGCTACTGAACCGTCAATCATCACCAATCCGGCAACCGTTCGCCGATCGTCTACTACTGCGCACTACCGTCAACTCAACGGCCACCAACCCGTCAACCGTCTACAACGCCTCCACTACTACACCAACCACCGCCTGCTCAACCGTCACCAACTCGTCGTCTGTCCGTCGTCCGTCAACTACTACACCGACTACCGCCGACCCGCCCACTGCTACTCCATCCGCCGCCGGTCGGCCAACCGCTGCCCTATCAGCTGCCACCGCCTCAACTACCCGCGACACCTCTACTACGCCGTTGGAGACCGTTTGCCGTCATGCGAGTCCTCGAGGCCCTCTCACTACCGCCTCGCCGCCTCCTCTTCATCACCGACCTCCACCGACCTCGGTGACTGCACGTACGACAGCGACCGTTCCTCCAGTCTCCAATTCCACCGACTCTATCCACCTCGACCCACTTGCTCCAATGTTCACTCCTTCATCTACTACTACTCATCCATCCGTGTCCATCCTGCTGCCAGCTGACTCCACCTCTACCACGGATCCACATACGTATGCTGTTGACGGAGATGTGCCAAGGTGTGACGAGTTTTCACGTGGAAGACCGCCGAAGTTCGAGTTGCAAGAGGAGACTCAGTTGAAGGTGCCGGCACTATCTGCAAGCCTGAAGGAGTTGGAGCTACCGGAGCACGTCAACGTTCTGTTCCTGCAGACCGTTGAAGATATCGACCTTCCGGACGATACAGTCCAGGGTCTGAAGTCGTTGCTCTACGACCACCGTGATACTTTTGCTTCGTCTTCGTCCGACTTGGGGGTACTGTCCCTTGGTCGAGCACGATATCGACACTGGGAATTCTAGGCCGATTAAGCAGTCACCGCGTCGACCGCCGATTGCTGCCCGAAAAGCGGAAGACGAGATTTTAGATGAAATATTAGCGACCGGTGTAATAGAACCATCGAACTCGTCATGGGCTTCGCCTGTGTGTTTGGTAAAGAAAAAGGATGGTACCTTTCGTTTTTGTATAAATTACCGTCGGGTTAACGCTATGTCGAAGAAGGATGCGTACCCTATTCCGGACATTCAAGATGCGCTTGATAACCTGCGAGGTTCTAGGTATTTCGCGACAATTGACTTACTGAGCTGCTATTGGCAGCTAGGTATGACTGATCGCGCCAAGGAAAGGTCCGCCTTCTGTACCAGACGCGGCCTCTTCCAGTTTACGCGGATTCCGTTTGGTTTGTCTGGCGCCCCAGGTTCTTTCTGCCGCCTGATGTCGATCGCGCTTCGTGACCTGCTGTGGGTCGTGTGTTTGTGTTATTTAGACGATATTGTTGTTTTTGCGCGGTCGCCTCAGGAGCTGTTGGAGCGTTTAAGGATTGTCCTCGACCGTCTGCGAGACGTGTGTTTGAAGGCCAAGCCTTTAAAGTGCGAACTGTTCAGAACAGAGATAAAATTCCTCGGTCACATGGTGAGTGCGGATGGTATTAACCCACTCCCGGATAAGTTAGAGGCGATAAGGGATTGGCCAGTGCCCCACTGCCTTCAGGATGTTAGGGTGTATTGGCCTCCTACTATCACCGGTTTGCAGACATTTAAAAGGCCGGAAGGGATTCTAGCTCGTTGGGTAAAAACCCTGGCCGAGTTTGATTTTACCATTGAGCACCGTCCTGGCCGATTGCATAGTAACGTTTATGGGGTCTACAGTGCCTGGATAAGGTAACCAAGGTCCGGTGGGTGGACGAGCTCGACCGAGCGGACGAGCTCCCCGAACCTTTGGGAGTTCGGTGGGTAGTCGTCACCCCTGAGATTTCGGCCGATCAGATAAGAGAGTTCCAGGCCGAAGATCCTGACCTCGGGCCTGTAATTGACTGGATGACGAAAGGACAGATGCCATCCGCCGGCATCCTAAGACAACATTCCCTGCAAACCACGAATCTCTGGGGGCAGTGTCCGGCTGTTCATTTGTCTGATGGGATGTTAGTGCGCAAGTTGTTTGACACTAACGTTGCTCAGATGCTTGTACCGGATAGTTTGCGTAAGCCGTTGTTCGACCAGTCGCATTCAGGTCCGTTAGCTGCACCTCCCTCGGAGCCCAGCGAATTTTTCTTCAACTGAAGTCAGCCTATTACTGACCGGGGATGAAAGGTGATGTCATCCGATGGTGTAAGGAGTGTGAGGTGTGCGCCCTGTCCAAGGGCCCACCTACCCGCCGCCAGGGAAGGCTTCAAAAGGTGTTAACAGGCGCCCCACTTGACATAGTTGCTGTGGATGTGATGTCTGGTTTGCCAGCTACACCAGATGGCAAGAAATATATTTTAGTACTAACTGATTATTTCACAAAGTGGGCGTGCGCCTTCGCCTTGCCCGATGCGGAAGCGTCTACATGTATGCGGGCCATGTATGACGGTTTTTTCGCCGATTTCGGTTTGCCTCGCCAGTTGCACAGCGATTTAGATAAAAACTTCGAATCGAAGTTGTTTTATGAGTTGTGTTTGTTAGCGGGCGTGAACAAGTCGCATACAACAGCATTTCACCCGTAGAGCGATAGCCAGACCGAACGGATGAACCGATCGCTGCTCCAAATGCTGAAGACAACTGCAGACGATAACCCGGCCACGTGGTTGCCCACTGTCACGGCGGCCTATCGTATGACAGTGCATAAGACGACCGGCATGACCCTAATATGGCCATGTTGGGCCGTGAGGTAATGATGCCCGCGGCGCTAATAGCTCGTCCCCCGGAGGAGCCATACCGCACCACGGTGCCGTTCGTCCGAGATCTACGGGACACCCTGCGAGACGCCCACCAACGGGTACGCGATGCCACTTGGTCGTCCGCTCGAACGCAGAAGCTTTACTATGATGAGCGTTCGAAGCAGGCCGTGTTTACCGAAGGTCAACTCGTTTGGTTATTTTGGCCGATGCCACCGGTCCGCCAGCGATTCCATAAGTTACAGCGACTCTGGACTGGTCCTTGGCGGATTGAGTCGTTTAAATCTCCACTGGTGCTAAAGCAGACCGCAAAGCGCACTCGACAGACCGTCCACGTGGACCACTTGCTGCTGTGCAACACGCCACCACAAGCCGGACTCCCTTCCGACTCACAGACTCCTACGGATGGACAAGACATCCCCGACGGGGATAGCCAGCCCCTCCTTGGGATGGAAGAGGACAGCCAGTCCTAGGGGACTCTGAGTCCCAGACCCAATCTGCTTCAAGTACGGCGCCACCTGTTCGTACGCGACGGCGTCCAACAGCGTTGGAGCAGTATATACTAGATTAGAATTGTTGTATTATTCCACTGAGGTTGGGGTTTCTGGATGGGGCCTTCGGTTCGCCCCACAATCCCTTCCTATATTTGTAAATATTGTATTGTTAGTTTATTGTATTAACTTTGTGTCTCCGCATAATCTTTGTATGTTATGTTATCCGATTGCTGTAGTTAGCAATGGCTGTTATGGATTACCGCCTCGGTAATAAGTCAGGCATACTTTACCCCTGCAAATATTTGGTTTGTACAATAGAATGGAGCCGCTTGAAGGAGTTGGCCAAGGTGCACGGAAACGTCTCTTGTCGACCGGGCCCCCGCCACCGATTCCACCCAGGTCTCCTGTTAGGGCGAAGTCTCCGGATCCCCGCCGGTTTCTATTTGCTATAATTTGCATGAGGTGCGGAGTGATGCGCTCTTCCTTGCAGGAGATGCGCGTGCACCTCGGAAAATGTCCCACAGGGCGCGAAATTGATTTGCTGTGCGGCCACTGCGAGTTTAGAACTACGTCGTGGTCGGCCATATGCGCCCACCTGAATCGCTCTGGAATGCAGAAGGAAGCTGCCTGCCGGACGGAATATCGGATGAGCGCCCCGTCGCTCCCCTTGTTCTCGGCGCCGCTGACTTTTTTGACACCAACGACACTCCGGGATATCAGTACTACTGGAAGGCGGTATCAGGGACAGCAGGGCCTGAGTCCTGAGCAGCTCACGTCGTTCAGAGGTGAGGCTGCCAGGCTCAGGCTGGATTATCGTTTAACCCACTGCTCTCCATCCCCGGCGCGAGTGTCGTCACGCGCCAAGCGCAGTCATGCACTGCGCTCGACGCTGTTACAGTGGCGTACCCGTGTGGATGTTTCCCGTCCACCCGGGGAGGTCGACGTTGTGGGGCAGGATGTCGCCGCGGGGTCTGAGCTGCTCCCCCCGGTTATCCTAGCCCGCCGCGACCTGACCCCCAGGACCGCTTTGGGGATGTCCCCGTTGCGGGTCTGGGCCCCGTGTGTCCGAGTGACATCCAGCCAGTTGCTATGGAGAGTCGGCGCGACCTCGGCACACCAGGTGGAACAGAGCCCCAGGAAGAAGGGGGAACCTGGTCGCCTTCAGCGAGATCGTCCACGTCCTGGACACCTGAGAACCAGAGGGCTGTGGAAGCTCTTCTGGGATTCAGCCGACAGTAACGTTGGTGACAGCCCTGAGGAGTCCTTTCCCTCCGCAGCCAGCAGCCGTTGTTGATGCGCCGGCCGAAGGAACTTTGGTCTCTAAGTCGGTCGAATTGACCGTGGTTGCTCCACGTGTCTCCGCCGCAGACAGCCCGGCTGAGGTCGTGACGTCTCCAGCTCCTCTGCTTTCGTCGCCCCCGGCTCCCATAGCGGAAGTGAAGCGGGAACAGAACGAGGTCATCCTCGTTCCGGACTCTCCCGCCCGGGCACGTTCTCCGTCCCCTGCCGGTGGTTACCGCAGGGCGTATAGGCAGATACGGCAGCAGAATCAGAGCTTCCTGAGACAGCTTAGGTTTTGGGCGGAGACCGTCAGAGTCTCTGGCGACGAGCATTCTCGTTCTATCCCTAACGGTTCAAAAGTCATTAAGGGTTTAGTGTCCCGTTGGTTTGGCTGGGAGCTTCTGCAAAGGCCATTTCTTTAAAGGCTTCTAGCGCCTTACCCATGCATCTGAGAGTATGTGATATCAGAAATTTCGAACCCCAAA
>Ga0126329_10000296_pt1 | contig 10395 bp, 6 predicted proteins | sample InaspJWI85metaG_FD_104915 | JGI IMG/M metagenome (GOLD analysis project Ga0126329, IMG submission 104915) | Marine gutless worms symbiont microbial communities from Oahu, Hawaii - Inanidrilus sp. 2 OAHU.JWI-85 metaG | ecosystem: Host-associated > Annelida > Digestive system > Unclassified...
ACCTAGAGACTTCAAATTTGGTACATTGATTTACCATAGCAAGTCCCACCCTGCCGATGAAAAATCTTCCCTGAAAGGGGCGTGGTCAGGGTCAGCTGACCCGTTTTTAGAATTTCACACCCCATGTAAAATCTCCGCAACGGCTAACGCTAGAGACTTCAAATTTTGTACACGGTTCGGCCATGCGAAGTCTTAGTCTTGTGATGAGTGAGTGTTCCCTAAGTGGGCGTGGTCAGGGTAACGTGAGCAATTTCTGCGTTGTGGACTTAGAAAATTTCGCCACAGCAAGTCGTCAGTATACAGGTGATATACACAACTCGACCGTCGTCGGTTTGTTTATGACACCTGTAAGACAATGAAAGCCCTTAAGAGGGCTGCTGCCAATTTCACTGCTTTATTGAACAGAGGCACGATGGGTGTGAACAGTTTGCCTAAGACTGTTACCCGACGTGTCATGGCTGCGATTTGAACCCAGGTCCTGCACCCGAGTCCAGCAAGCTAACCATTCGGCTACTGATGCATTACTGCCACGCATTACTTAAATTACCGATTGTAATATAGGCGTTTTGTGAGCACTGATTTGTGGTAGTACAAGCACAACACGCCGACCCGCGTCGCTTATAGACGACATGCTCTGACGTCATTGGTTGCCATAAATATGATACAACAGCCCACGCCCCACTTATCTGTTAGCTGAATGGAGCAGCTATGTGACCTCTTTGTCCCTATCGTCCAATCACAGGCCGTGTGGGGACACAACACCTTAGCAACATGCCTTTTCAGATATAGAACCTTTATAATGGCCATGTCAGTTAAGGGACCCATTCTGCATCATCGTGCCAAATTTTGTCAAAATCAGTCGAACGATTGCAGAGATTTTTACCGCGCATCGCTATGCTAACGTGGTATATGCTATGTGAGAACTGTGTGGCTGTGTGAGAACATCAGTCTTTATATTTTTTTTTCATACTTAGTATTACACTTGCCTTCAGTGCTTTGATGCTGTTGGTTGGGCGGCAGGAAGGGCATCCGGCCTGTAAAAAACTGAGTGATGGGGTGCTGGCGTGGCTATCTGTCTGGAGCTAGGTGCAGACTTGCATACTGCCCAGCTGATGCCACTGCCACTCACTGTCTCTTGCTTCAGTAAAATCCAGATTGGTTTTACCTTCTGGTACCGGCTCACCTGGGTAGTCCCGGACAAAGGGCCGTTAAACGGGTGTGTGTGTTAGTATTACACTTAAAACTGTAATAATACAGAATAGTGGCTGTGGTGTAACGATTGACAGTGTAGCTGCTATGATGTTCACTGTTAGACACTACAGTGATCGGTATTATTTTTATCATTTTATGTACAGGTGGTGCCTTTTTCCAACTCACTGTCCCAAAGACATTTTGAAGCCTTTCACCAGTGAAGCAGGGTGTAACTGCAATGAGGCAGTTGCTTGGTTCCAGTTTGTCTATCCACGAACGCAGTCAGATACTTGGCCGAAACAGTTCAAACCGGTTGGTTGGCAGTGAAGTGATAGTTGTTGAATATCTGTTCATGTCATAGTTTTTAACTCAAGAAAGAATACAGGATAGAATAAGAAAACAAATACAGACAATGACAATATGGGACAAAATTATTTTATTGGTGATCCTGACTGAAGAATCAATTTCACAGGCTTCACATCTGCACGTGTGTATATTCATTGTCCGGTCTTAATAGCTAAGTTGTCAAAATTATGGTCATTTTCAACAAATGTTTAGTATATGATTGTGCGACATTTATGTGATTTACAGAGTGGTTTCCTTTTCCGGTCCTATGCAGCAACAAAATGCAAGTGTTTACATAGTAGCATAGGTGGTATGCTCACTTTCAAGGACAGCTATTGCAAACCAATGTTCAAATTCGTAAAAGGTGGTTAAAAATTGATATCACTTATTGTAACAGAATAACTGGCAATCATTTTAACTAATTAACCAAGCCAGTAGCTTCTGTAGAACCAGATACCACTTATGTCTGTGAACCAGACTGCTCTAGAACTAATACTAAGAGAGTTGTGAACTTGTGCTGCATTTCATGAGACTTGTGATGGTAGAGTAGTATTCCAGTACTACACTGTCTCAAAAAGTTCACACACATTTAACGAACATGAAGTGATTTTGATAATTTTTGGCAGAAATGTTACTGAACAAGTAAACAATCAAAAGATGCTTTATTTTTCTACCTAACCTAACTAGTGCTTTTTCACTACCTTATAAAACGCCGAAATGCAAAAATCGCAATTTGTACTCAGATGCTGACTGTGCTGTATTATTTATTGCATTGCCGGACTTCAGCCAGTCGCTGGCTCAATTTATGCACTCTTACTACTTGCAACTCTTACTCCATAAATCTAATAGTCTCACAGAGTGTTCCAGAAATAAATTTCCTACATAATGTATGTTTCGGATTTTTGATATTTTCAAAATTAACCATACTGCACCATCATCGAACGACCCTTGTACTACCATACATGCCGTGATGTTTCTACAACTTGAATAGGAGACATTTAATAACTGATGTGATGAAAATCTATCTAAACATTTGCCGTCACTGCTTTAATGGAGCAACAAAAAGACTCTTAAGGCTTTTAAAATGTGAGTTCTGAGGTAAGGCAAAGTGTGCCATACCTCACGTGGTGTATGTGGGGTGCTCATCTCCCATCTCTATCAGGCCTTGAGCCCATAGGTGGATAAACGACTGAAGTCTGTGTGACAAATGGCCTGTGCGATGCCTTCTGTGCCCTTCCCAGCCACAGGGCATGACCACCCCTTGACCAATACCAAATTATACTGCTTGTTGACATAGGCACAAGTGTGCAAACAACTTGCCCAAGGTTGTTACCTGAAAGTGGAATGACCGTCGTAAGATGTTGTCATGGTTATCAGTCTGAGGTGAGGCACAAATGATTTGTACATGGTTCATACATGCTGATGTATGATACATGTATGTTCATGATACTGCTGTTACCGTGTCATCTCGTTTCATTAAAATCACAATGGTTTTCATTTTTGGTGCCGGCTTACTTTGGTCATCTTGAAAACAATTGTCTCCTCAAGCAGTGGAAACAGTGTGCATGGAAATAGACCTACACAACTACACCTGTATGACATCAAAATGTGCATAGTTCAGCCAATTAGTGCTTTAGTGCTTCTATTTTGCAGTCACAAAACCCAAATTTCAGACTATTGTAACCTGTTTTGTGGTCTGGAAAATAAAATTATGTGGATAATAACTTGTGTTCTTGAGGCTTGCATTGTATACCCTACCACGAAGAGACTTGTTTATGCTGATGCAGTATTCTCAGCAGTCTGGGCAGTTGAAGTAGTAATTAATGGAGAGTATAAGTCCGTCTGCTCAGCCGTTTTGTTCTTTTGTAGTTTGTTTCCACATTTCTTAATGTCCGCACTTTCTCTAGTGCATGTGCTAGTACTGTGCGTACTTACTGGAGTGTCATGTGATGGTGGTAGATTGAGATACTTCAGCAGCCTGGTGAGACCGTCTTTGTGCCTGGTGGCTGGTGGCATGTTGTTATTAACCTTAACAGCACAGTTGCCATTACACAGAACTTCTGCAGCGTGACTAATTTTCCAGTTGTGTGGCACAAGACAGTTCGTGGCCGACCAAAACTCTCCCGCAAATGGCTTGTTACTCTCCAGGTCTGACGTCTGCTGTGTGGTCATGAATATTGTTACTGCCAGCGTTGTACAAAGCGCAAGCTGCGTATTTAGTTCTGTCATGTGGGCGATTTTCAGGTTTTTGCCCCACAGGGGGGGTGAAATTTGGCGTGGCGAATTCTACCCTTATCAGTGCAGGGATGGGGTGACTGTGAGCCCCAACAAACTGAAAATTTTACCAGTTTTTCCATATGTTGGAATATAAATGACTCCCAGCAGCACATCTCTTGCATGATTTTAACGAAATTTTCAGCGGTTATGCAGAGCTTCATGTTGGGTCACTTGGTGAAATTTGGGGAGATTCGCTCAAGCAGTTGCAGAGTTATGGTGGTTTAGATTTGAGGGGGTCCAGTTACTCCCAAATTTTCAGTGCCCCTGGTGATGAAACTATGTCATACCGCAAAACATTTTCGAGGTGCAAGAACATGCTTGACGTGCTTCATCGCCATGCCAAGTTTGGTATGGCTGGGACTAGGCACCCTGCCGGGGATGCGAAAAATGTTGAGTTTTGTTTGTTACCACCAGCACTGCACGAAACATGAGGGGGCAATTTTGAGGTTTTTCGACCTGCAGTGGCGACACGCTGCACCGATGGGTATGGTAGCTTCCAAATTTTAGGCGCTCCGTAGCGGCAAAACTATGCGTTTTGGAGATGCAAGAACGTGCTCAAGGTCCTCTATCACCGTGCCAGGTTTGGTGCTCAGACTTCGCACGCCGCCGGGGGAACCAAAACTGTGGTTTTTTGTTTCGTCTGTTTGTCCTTCACGCTCTTGAACGGCAAAGTTTGAGAGAACGACTTTGCCAAGAAGCCATTGGAACTTAGAAGTGATTTTTGATATCGTTGTATGGGGAAGGTTTGTAGTTGTGCAGCCACGTTCAACTTTGTCTCTACATTGCTAGATGGCGCCACCACAGGATGCCGAAATTGATAATGCTGTAAAATTTGGGATTTTTGCTGACAGGAAAAAACGATCCAGATGAAATTTGGCACACAAGTGTACATTGGGGGGTCTGCTTTCGTGTGCGAAATTTCACCATGATCGGTAAAGGGGAAGGGGGTTGGTACAGAAGCCTCCCAAATTTCCAAAATTATCCGAATATGTGTGGCTGTGCATGGTTATGTATGATAATACACTCCAATCACGGTAAAATTTGACGTGGTAGAGGACGTGATGGGTTCTCTCTAGCGTGCCAAATTTGATCCTGTTCGGCGAAGGGGAATGGGCTGGGGAGCCACCCCATATTTCTTCAAAATTTTGTTAAAATTGCGGTATTTTGCCAGGATTTGAGCCACTCAAGGACAACAGAATAAACCAGTCGTTTTAGGATGCAAATTTATTTAGGACGAAAAACGACTGTTTAAGTGCTGGCGGTCTGGCAGTGTCTAATTTGTTTCTAGTTTGGTATTGTTCTATATTTGGCTGTAATGTGATATTTGGCTGAAATGTAGAAAAACAATCAGCTCAGATAACACAGAAGGACTACACGAGCATGCTGTCAGTTGAATTCTTGTAAAATACTGAACAACTGTACGATTTGTCAGTATGAAAAATACCATTCGAAAAGCTTGCAATACGTGAACGACTTTCAGCATTATTGGTATCGATGCCAGTTGATTGGCCACGTGATTTCCTTTTAATCTTCTATTGTAACTCCGTCTCTATCTTGTACCGTTTGGAGGTATTGACAATAAAAATTATTTGCCCAAAATTTTGGTAGTCACATAACCTTATACTGCAGTATTCTAGCATGCTATATACGCTAGTACTTTCTACGAACAATCTGCAAACCAAATTTTAAATTGCTAGTTTCACTCATTGAAAAAGATATGATGAGCAGTCACGCTCACGCACACTTGGGGGACAATTTGTCATATCAAGGCTAATGCTTCACATGGCCAATCTGCCGACAAATTTTGAAGTCTGTAGCTTGGCCATTAGAGAATTATTTTCGGGGGGGGGTGTTAAATTATGAAATGGGGCACATGACCTTGACCACGCCCCTTTCCCAGATGGTTTGCCATCGGCAGGCTGGGACTTATTATCATCAGCTTGTGTACCAAGTTTGAAGTCTCTGGGATGTTGCAAAAAAATCAACAGCGATGTGCAAAATGTGGAAAATGTAGTGGTTTGGGGTGGCCAGGAGTCACTCAATGTCCTCAGCAATGTTACCATTTGATAGAGTGCATATGCCTTCCTATTCCACTTTAGTAGAAACTGTGTGTCTATCTTGTACCGTTTTCGAGATACAGGGAGTTATTTATGGAAAGTTGTGTATTTGCCTGCATTTTGCGCACCTGCATTTGGCGCCCCTGCTGGGAGTGATCCCGTTCGAATGATCCTACTGTACATTTAGCCGTTTAGTAGAACACTGACTTGACACGTGGACACATAGAGACACACGACTACAGCATATAACACACGTTCAGAGCTCGCGCAGTAAAAACTCTTAAGAAATAGCCAAACTTGAAAGAAACTTGATAAAGTTGTGAGTTATTGACTGGATATAGGTTGAACATCCAGAGCTGGTGAGAATGGCTGAGTCTGTTGACTTGACGAGACCATCAGCGTTAGCGTCTGACAGTTCCAGTGATGCGTCGTCAAGCAGCAGTTCAGACTCGGACACTTCTGTACCAGATTCATCGTGCAGCTGTGATTCATGCCAGAGAGTTCACTGTGCCAACAGGTTTGTTGCACACATGTACTGCTGTTAGAGTGACAGGTATTTATGCACAAACCAAACTTAGGTCAAGTATTTGCAACTATTCCTAAAATAAAGCTCTTCTCTTTTATCCCAGAAATTGGATTACGTAGTCATTCTTGTGTTTTTTTCTTGAAGCCTGTCCTTGCCGTCTTAGCCTATTTTGCTAGTCGTTACTACTACTGATTCATTTAGCGTCCATTTTCCAGCTTAATCCTCCTCCTCCTCCCTATTCTGCGAGAGAACCAGCTGAGAATTAGTCGAATGGTATTTCCAGTTCTCAACCTATTTCACCGTGGTACTCATCAAGAGGTGGCAGAGCTATGGAGTATGGCGAGCGCGGTAGTTCATGGTCATGGTCGGTGTCCGGATCCCATGTCTTACTTTTACGTTAGACAATTTACACCACGAGGTTCAGGTGCAGAACTGGGCCCTATCATCAATGTGTCAGCTGTAAATAAATGAAGATGATGTTTAATTTCTTCAGCCTGGGTTTACACGTCCAGTTAAGACATGATTTGCGAGGTTGAAAAGAACTACTGAACGATGATCACTGTTGGTGTCTCTAATGCCTGCCAAAAACTTAAGAACGGAAAGGTGCAGAACGTTAGTAGGCTGATTCAGGAGGGGACAATGGGGACCATGCCCCCCCCCAACTTGGCCTCCGACCCAGCATAGACTACCAAAGGCGATATCCAGGCGAGGCCGTCTGGCACCTCTAAAATGCAAGAAAACATTTTGGCGGCCGGGGCTGTGCCTGGACCCCGCTTGCAGACAGCGCTCCCCTGGACCCCTCGTAGCTGGTGGGGAGAGGGCTAGCTGCCCCTCCACAAGAACCCCACTTCCACTCTCGGCTCTTTGGACCTCGACCCTGACCCGAAATAGGACACTTGCCACCCCCCCTTAACATGACGGGCTGGATCTGCCTATGGAGTTGTCAGAAAGACCGACCGAAATTGGTTTTCGGTGCTATTCTATTATTCTTCAGTTAGAGTCTTAAGCCGTAGTGTCGCAGTTCATATTTAGGTCAACTCGCCGACTGGTCAAGTTGCCGACAGTGACTCGTTGGCGTGTTGACTGGTCGGTGAGTTTTTGTTGATGACAAGTTGGCAACTTGGCATGTCGGCTAGATGTCCACGAACCTTTCCACTTCCGTGTTTATGATTTTTTCTCCTATCGCTGTGGTCTGTCTTCGTAAATATATTGTTGTGTTAGGTTTACTGTACACTTTGTGTACAGATGTGATAATGATTCTGAGCGATGAATGTGCTAGTGTACAGTGATTTGAATACGTCTATTTGACAGGAAACAAAAGCATTCACGAAGCAGTTCACGGAGACGACGTCATGGTCCTACCAGTGTACCACACAGACGCAGCCCATCACCGTTGCCAAAGAAGACACGGAGATAGCTCTTTTTTTCTCAGAGAGTCTTGTGGGTGGTTCTTGCCGTAGAAATGAACGATTTTTGAGCGATACTCGGCATAGGCGCCGACTCCAATTGCTCCCCACGGCCAAAAACCATTGACGCGATGCCATTATTTTTGCCCCAAGGCATCCAAAAATTCAGCACCAGTTTGTAATAAAATCTACGGAGTAAGACATGAAAACGGGCCAATATGCAAGTGGCAAACTGCTTATTTTGAGTGCCCGTTTGGCTAAGAGGAGCTTACAGTGCTCCCCCATGTCCCCTAGCTGGATTTATGGGGAAGAGAATGGAGGGAAGGGATAGGTAGAAGGAGGATGGGTAGGGAATGGGGAGGAAAGAAAAGGGAGCGAGAGAAGGGGACGGGAGAATGTAAAAGGGGAAAAGCAGGAATATGTAAAAGGGAGAATAGCGGGGAAAGGGCAGGAAGGAAGGGAGATCGCCCCCATACTCATTTCCACAAGTCGGTGCCTATGATACTCCAGTGATCTTGCTAATTTGCTTCAGAAGATATTTGACTGGAAATTAAGTAGAATGAAGGTCATTTGTCATACTGAACGACAGTGCTGGCAGTGCGAAATGTTATATTCCTCATTTGGCCGGCAACGACGTTAACCCAGTCAGTATCTCGTAACCTCGCGTTACTACACTTACAAAAGAAGTTCAGTTGAAACCATGCGAAATGTTGCACAAGTGTTGGCTAAATTGCATTGGAAAAGCCTTGCAACTTGGAAAATGCGGCAGGGATTGCAATCAATCTCGATATCCCGCAACTCAGCGTCTCCCGATGCCAGGATTTAAACTTTCAACACGTTTATACTCATAGTCGAAGCTCGGGTCATATCCGCATCCAGTCAGAAATCATAACCCACATCAGAACTGCCTTAAGCTTTATTTTTCAACTCTCCAAGAAAGTTGCCAAATACAAATACGTGTCAAACTGCAAAATCGCATTTACTATCAAAACTTCTCTCGAAATCTATTTTTAACTTGCCAACTCAAGAACTGCAAAAAGTTACCAAGGCAGTTGCCTCAGTGGATCAGAACCTACCCACTGAGCAAACCCATTTTTCTCAACCAGCGGTCGGCTGTGAACGACATTAATTTTCAACAAACGTTGCAACGAGAGGCGTTCTGACACGCTTAGAAAGCAGTAAAATCGTTTTTCGCCAGGGCTGTGCCCAAGACCCCGCTGGGGGCTCGTACGACGTTCTCCCAGACCTCCTAGTCGGCTGGGGAGGGAGATACCAAACCCATTTCTCGACGCCTTGGCGTCTTGATCCTCGGCGCCTCGAACTCCACGCCTTCAGCGTCTCGGGTTCGACGCTCGCCATGCACCCCCTAAACTCTTTTGCCCCCCCCCCTTCCCTACTTGGTGGACTCTGGCGCCGGCGCTGCCGATAGGCCAATAATGATACTTCCTATGGGCCTAAGTGGTGTGTAGTAGCAACGCGTCAAGTTCAGCGTGTCTGTGCTGCACCATTTCCGACATACTAGGCCTACTACTTTCACAGTATAGCCAGTAGGCCTACGTGACTGCCTGTAGGCTACAACCCTGAAAAGTCTTTCATTTTCAAGTGTTTAAAAACAATTGGACTACCGGGTGAGCCGGTACCAGAAAGGTAAAACCAATCTGAATTTTACTGAAGCAAGCGACAGTGAGTGGCAGTGGCATCAGCTGGGCCATATGCAAGTCTGCAACTCGCTCCAGACAGATAACCATGCCAGCACCCAGCAGCGCGGTATATCTGCTGTCGTCGTCTGTCTGGTACAAGCCGGTATTATATCGAAACGACTGAATGAATGGAGATGGGTTTTGGCATGGATGCTTCCTTCAGCTATCACACACTGCGTTTTAATGAAATTAGGATATCTCCACAATAACGGCATGAACTGTCTAAACGGGGTCCAGGGGCAGGGCCTATAAGCAGTTGACAAAACGATGTTGAGGAACAGTGTAGGTTTAGGCCGAAGGGTACGAGGATTGTGAGGCGCAGCGCGCGGTGTAATTGGCTCAAATAGGTCGATACGTGTTGTGTAATTACAATACTAAAAACTGCAGTTTATCCACTGTGTTACAGCGACGGATCAAAACCCGCAAAAATCATTAAACAGGTGATCCATCACTTCGCCTGAATGTCAACGTGATGCTGAGAAATATGACCTTTTTAATGATTTTGCACCGTCGCCGTTAACACAATAGATAAACTGCAGTTTTTAGTATTAATATTTGCTGTTTTATTGTCAGAATTGTGTAATGTGTCATTGTGTAATTACAAACAATATTAAAGCAGTTTTTCGATTCGCTAGATGGCGGCGACCTGCCATATAATAGTCGAAAATTAAAAAAAATTGAACTTTACGCCACGTGCTGGGAAGCAACATGCATCACTGTGCCAAATTTAATCAAAATCGGTCAAAGGTTGCAGAAATATGGTGATTTAACGGTTTTCAGAATGGCATCTGATCATCACCATCATGTTCGTTTATTGGAGGTTGTCAAACGCAACCAACACAGAGCAGTGGCACAATATAATAGCCTAATTGTAGATTAGTATATATACAATG
>Ga0126329_10000297_pt1 | contig 10391 bp, 5 predicted proteins | sample InaspJWI85metaG_FD_104915 | JGI IMG/M metagenome (GOLD analysis project Ga0126329, IMG submission 104915) | Marine gutless worms symbiont microbial communities from Oahu, Hawaii - Inanidrilus sp. 2 OAHU.JWI-85 metaG | ecosystem: Host-associated > Annelida > Digestive system > Unclassified...
AGTCTGCCGTTGCTTTCTGCCGGGCCTGCGTTTACCTTCGTAGCGTTCACCAGATGGCGCTACCTGTAAACGGCAGCACACATCTGATTCCAGCTTACTACTCATTTTATCGACCCCGGAAGTTGGCTGACCTATAGCGGATGGCTTACCCACATTAGTGGTCACCCATCAGCTGCAGGTCGAGCGCAGGACAGGGCAGAGACCGACGTTCTACCACTGTGCCACGCCACCAACTTAATAACTAATAACTGAAGCATTTTTAAAAATGAAGATATTTTATTTTTAATATTTTAGTATTTTGTCTTTCAACGATGTATCACTGTTTTGCATTTTTTTGTACACGCAGAAAAATTTAACTGCCGAAGTACCAAATTGATTTTCGACCCAACAGCCATGTGTTGAACCCAACTGAATACAGAATCTACCCTGTGTCTTAAAAACGTCCACCTTTTATTTTTGAACAACTCTGTCAAAAATTAACCGATATTAATGATTTTTGGCAAGTTAAATCCTGAGAAAATTTGACATGAAAATCTTACAGGTTTGTCCACCTCACCTGTCAGATGTAGCTTCTTGGGAAATCCCCAAAAAAGTCGTTTTCAACAGTACTATTCATACATACTTTTGAGTATTTATGTTATCTCAAAAGAAAAAGAAACTGCAATCCACTTGCGCACCCCACCCGAAAATGTCACCACACTAACTTGTGAATTGCACAACTTTTTCATCTGACTGAAGGTTTGTTGCGTTCTTTCAAACGTTGGAGGCTCTGAAAAGATCCAGTTGTGGGTTGTCGTCGGTGGCTCTGAAAAGAAACGGTTGCGATGTGTAGCAACTGGAATGTCAGGCAAGCAACGTCACAGCAAGTGTTCAGAGTGACCACCTTCTGTGTTAATACATGCTTCCAGTCTTTTTCGACACTGTGTGTACTATGCGACTGCTGAAATTTAATTTAATTCAATGTAAATTTTCCTTTTTCTTTCTCCATGGTGGCGCAAAAAAGGCGTCGGACTTATCAAGAAGTCGGGAGTTTGCGAGTTCAACTCCCGGTCAACAAGCGGCTGCATAGTATCTGTAGGCAAGTTGCTCACACACTCGTGCCGCTGTCGCCAAGCAGTATCTGGTAAGTGGACGATGACGCTGTACAGATGGGAAGGCAACCGCAGGTATGGTGTCGCACTAGCTATCAGTTACAGTCTTTAATGCGAACTGTCTTTGCATCTAGTTCACGCCAATGAACTGACGATTACCAAGGCGTCTGAAGATACGCTTAGCCCCACCCGCCGCTTCCCGCTACCGCCCACAACGTGACGCAATCGATCGTGCGATGACAGACTTGTGGCGTTATTTGCCGACGCTGTTCAGCTGGCGACAATCGATCATGTACTTCATACGAATAGTACTGGATGACGCAGACACGGAAAGCCCAGATCGATCGGGGAGGTAAGCTCTCGTGACACAAAGTAAAGTGACAATCGTCTATGATCTGCAGAAGGGTTGAGTCAACTTCACCAGTAAACAATAACATAGACTGATCATGGAAAACCATGTACTTCATACGAATCCTAAGCTATATGAAACAGGTGTTTTCCACTTCAGCAACCCACTTTTACCAGATACATAACGATTACAGGGATGCAATGTCGATAGCGTCATTTTTGCAATTTTCGATAATATGTACTTTGTACTGCCAACTATCAGTTCAAGTTTATTTTATTGCCGATTATTTATCTATGCAGCGTACCAGGTAAAAATGATGTTGCCTTGGGCAAACATACAGGGTGGGCCGAAAAAACGGAGCTACAGACTCATGACCATAATTCTGTCAAATCTTAACCGATTTACAAATTTTTTCACCGGAAGATTCCTTAGTAAATTGCAGTTAAACGGATATAGACGGTAAAATAGACAACGATGCCTCCATAAGATGTGAAAATAATATTTATAGGAAAGCAGTTACATGTGCTATATAAATTAGTATCAAATATGGCTAGTTGAACAGTTGCTGCAAAAACAACACGGAAATATTTCCCCAAAAAAACGACAAATGACGATTTTCATACTGTTTTCTTTTATGGCCTAGGCCTATATCTCTGACCAAAGTGAATTGCCAGAATGGAAAACACCTGTTTCATAAACTTCAGTAGCCTATTTGTATAGAGCATCTAGATGGTTTTTCATATTCTACTCTCTGGGTCAGTCTATTCTGTTTTCTAGGGCCTTTATGGGATGGTGCCACCAGACTTCAGATACGATATCGACAGGATACTAGATGCTATTTTAGCGTGAACTCAAAAGCTGACATGAGTGGCTTAATCTGCCGCACGGAACCAACAACTAAAAAGTGGGAAAAACTAAGTAAAAACGGTATGCTCAGAAGCCTGGAGAATCCATGGTGTTAGTCCTAAAGATGAAGCATTTTGTGAACATTTCTGTGGATATAATTTCTTTATTTGGAAACTGGATATTGGGAATCCGAGTGCATCACTTGCTGCATTTACCGTTGCTTGCTGCATGGTTTTATGTCTTCCAATAAACTTGATACAATTTCCGTAAACAGACGTGCAGGCGACGTCGGTGACGTTAGTGAGACTGCGGTAACCTTTCCACCCGCAGCGCAAAGCGGCGCTGATTTCCCTCGACATAGAGAGCCAGCACGTGGGGTGCATCTGCACAGCGACCGTTATGATTGCATCTCTAGCGACAGATCAGTTATCTGGTGATTGCCCGCGTTATTCCTGCCGGCATTGCTCTCGGTGAATTAGTACTAAATGCGTTCGAACGCGTCGGATCGTAGAACCTAATTGTGAGTTGGCTGTCGGCTATACGTCCACATGTTTATTTAATTATCGTCACTGAGGTCTGTAAGTCACAAATGTTCACAAAAATAGCACATACAAGCAGACGCAATAGAAATAACGACGTATCGTTTTCTTCATCCATACACAGTACACATGGGGTGAAGTGACGTCACAAAATCTATGGCCACGATATCATCGCCATTTTGTGGGTATAACATGGCATAATGTGTGGAGTAAAGGGGCGAAGATTTATCGCGTTATTTAAATAAAATTCAATCCGTTGGTTTATAAAAATATCTATGATCACTAGCTTGGCAACAGAGCGTATTTCAGCGATATTACTGAGAGTTTTACCCACAAGATGGCGGCAAAAGCCAGCTGGCATCGAAATTACGTCACTGTCACCCTATGTATTTCATGGATCACTGTGCGCTAAGTCACTACTGAGATGAATAACGCACCCAAAATATCCATTAAGCCAAACGACTGTCACCTCCGCCGGTATGATCCTACGATATGAATAGCCGTAACTTATTACTTATAATTACACTGAATCATCAGCGTCCATTAATAATTGCAAAAATCAATAAATTTGAATTTCTTCGCCGTACGTGCTGCTCGTGGACTGCCTCGCAGTTCAGTGGCCACAGCCAGAGGAACTTCTGCCCATCAGCCTTGTGTGCAATATAGGCCTAGACCAGTTCTGGCTAAAGTCAGCGAGGTATTATGCCGAATGACTCATACGATCTACTAACATTGACAAAATGACCTTAAGAATCGGTGTTGTTTTTTTTCACACAAATACTAAATAACTAAACATACTACTAAAATGGTGTGGCTCGGTAGCAGAGTGGTTTTTACTTTTAGCGTGCTGGACTCAGGCGCAGAAGGACCCGGGTTCTGTTAAAGTTGCCCTAAAATGTCTTATTGTAGTCGTTCTTGACGAAGTCGATTTACCGTATTGAACTTTAAAAGTTGAGCATGTAGTCACATTTACGGCCATTTTCAGCAACATTTGTACTGCGCATGCGCAGAAACGGTTATTTACATGTATGAACTTCCGGTGTAAATTTAGACACCGCGGTTCCATTCGCCGATCCAATTTTTCTATTAGACTACAAACTTTCAGCGATTTGGCGACGTTTTCCGTAGATTTTTGCATTTTATATGCTGAATGTCAGCCGTATTTCTATTTTCGGTTTGTTTGACCTACTGACCTAGAAAGTATACCACACGCGTCGACCCCTACGTCGATAATTCCCAACAAGTTTGAGTTATAGCGTTTTTGTATGCTGATACGTCACGTGACCTTGTGACCTTTGCCCTTTTGACATTGAACAGTTGAAGTACATGGCGGGTCACGTGACCAACCTTGCTACCAAGTTTGAACTTTGAAGACCCTACGCCTATTAATTCTTGACTTATGAGTCATAACGTTTCCCCTTGGTTACCATTGAGAATGCATACGCGGCCACTGCGCATGCGCCAAATCACGTGACCCGTGAGTAGGGGGTCAAAAACAGTTAAATTTTTGGAATCCCCGACCCCGATTTGCCTATTCACTATGCAACTTCGGTGGCTCTACGATGAAAGTAATTAAAGTTATCTGCGAAAATAATTCACGGACCTGTGTTAAAAGACGTATGAGTTTCTGCGCATGCGCGAAATCACATGATCTGTTAAAGGTACCCTAAATGTCTTATGGCAGTCGTTCTCGTCGACATCGATTTACAGTACTGGACTTCAAAAGTTGAGCATATAGTCGCATTTACGGCTTTCCAGCAACATTTGTACTGCGCATGCGCAGAAACGGCTATTTATGAACTTGGTGGTATCGTTGTGCCAAATTTGGTTAAAATCGATGCAGTAGTTTCGATAATGTGACACTTTCAATATTTTGCCCCTTTGACTTGAAAACACTTATTCACGCCCCTAAAATTAGGGTTTTGGGGAGATTTTACCCATAAAATGTGGAGCAATATGAACGAAACCCCCAAAATGCACATCCGTGCGCGAGACCGCGTCGTTTGAGCCATCAAGCGTGAAAATCCGTCGACGGGTCTGACCTGCAGGCAAGTTCCCGAAAAAAGTATAAATAAATATATTTCACCCATTTGCTCAGAAGCCCCCCGTGGACGGATTTGCACCAAATTTGGCATAGCTGTATGGGTCGCTGACTTACCCGGTAATCACTAGCAACAAATTTTTTGGTGATCGGTCAAGGGGTGCGGACTCTGTGGGAGGTCGAAAGTTGCCTCTCTCATTGACAAAGCCAGTCGCCATTTACACAGGGCTGGCGCTACCGAGCAGCCCGTGATTATTTACGTTATCTCAGAAGAAGGCAAATTGCAACTGTTGTATTGCAGCTTAGCTGTTTACTTACTGCTATTTAGTGCGTAGCCCTATTCTTTTTTGTGATCTCTCTGCTCAGTCATTTTGTTGTAGACATGTTTTGTGTTCCAGCAAGACAATGCGCCAGCTGCCAGCATATCGTGCTCGTTACACTGTAGAGCTTCTGCGACGAGAGACACTGAGTTCATCAGTCCTGACATGTGGCCTACTAGCAGTCCTGACCGCAGGCCGTTAGATTATCGCGTCTGTAGCGCATGTATCGAGTACCATTCCGCGATACGGTCGAGTTGCAGCAGCGGCTTGTTGCGACATGGGCTGAATTTCAGCAGAGAGCGGTCAAGGAAGCATGTATCCATGCAGAAGATGGCCACTTTGAACACTTGCTGTGACGATGCTTACCTGACATCCCAGTTACTACCCATGACAACCGGTTCTTTTCAGACCACCAACATTTTGAGGAACGCAACATACCTTCAACCGGATAAATAGTTTTGTATTTCGCAAGGTGAGTGCGGTTACATTTTCAGGTGTGGTGGGTAAGTGCGTTACAATTGGTTTTCTTGCGACCGATCTTCGCCAAATTTCCAGGGTTGGTCGAACTATGGCTGTAGATGATAAATCTGAAATTAGTTTTTCGATTCCTCAGGGGACGTTGTCATGGCTACCAGTTTTTTTGGCTAACGTTGGGCTTTGCTTTTGCGTCTAGTTTGATTTAATGTTGCACGTGTCAGAGTAATTTAGCAGTTTTTTTCGTTAGTAGTAAAGGGCTTGTGAGTCGTGCTGCCCCGGGGCCCGCCCTGGCTCGACGCCACAGATATGTGTGGCATCAACAACACAATTTCATTTCATTGACGTCAAAGATAATCTAGTTCGGACATTGTACTTTAAAAGTGAAGCAGCTTCATTAGTGTCATGCTTTATTGGCCTGCAACTCAGAAACTTTACTTATCTATTGGCACTGACAATGAAACAGGCATTCAAACTTTTTTTCAAAGGCAAACGTTAATGACGTCGATTGGCTTACCTTCTGAACAAGTCGTGAAAGAAGAGCTGGATGCGTTTGAGCGTGCGCGCAGCCATCACCGAGTCACGTCTGTGATGGGATGAGCGTGCTAATGCCGTCGCCAGCTGACGGACGGCACTCAGTCGCTGACTGCACGTCGCTCACTCACGCCCGCCCGCCCACCGGCCACGACCGCGAAACGACAAAGTGACTCGAGTCGACTTGAGTCCGAGTCGGTCGTCGTCGTCAACTTTCTGACAAGACCACTTCTGACTGACTCGGTTGCTCGTTCCGTGCCGCAGGCACAGCCCTCAGCGTTGCTGCTGCTGCTGCTGCTGCTGCTGCAGCGACACGACAGCTGTCATCAGCGTCAAGTGCACTACATCGTCCCTTCTCAACACCACCAGCGCCCTCTACACCGACCATCTCACGTTCATAGTCGCTCTGTGAATTTCGCATTCAAGTAAACGTTGCCTTCGTCAGTGAGTGGTCTTCAGAATGCCAGCTAAGTTTCGGTCTCTGGCAGCATCTAGTGCACGCGATGCGTCTAGACTTTGTATTTTTTTCGTTGACACAGCTAATGTTACCACTATCTTAAAGCATAGGCCCAATTTTACGGGTGTATTGCTATTTAGTTTAGTTAAGTTTCGCTTATTTTTTTATATTTGATTGTAATGTTTTCCTTTTGATGTCACATTTTGCAACGAAATAGCCTATATTTCGTCGCAAAATAGAAATAAGAAAATAGAAATAACTGTGGCATTGGAAAGACCTAAGTTCGATGACATAAATTGCCCCAAAAACACAGCTTAGTTATTGCTATTTCCTAATTTCTATTTTCAATATATTTTTTAATACATACGTAACATTATGCTGATAAGTCAAAAGTTGTGACCAGAACCTTACGTGGACGATATCGTTCAACCACGTGTGTTACACACATGTTAGCAGGTAAAACATCTGCATTTACAGGCTACATATGTAGCAATAGGCCGCATCGGTTTAACTGTAAAAGTTAAACTTAAACTGACAATCATGAAAACAAGTGTCAATTTAAGCAAAATACCGACAAAAAAAGTCCGCTGACTGAAAAATGATGCTACTGATTAATTATGTCAATGTACACCTGTTCTTTCATTATTTATATCTTGACATTACATTACATAACTTGTTGTTTTTCCATCGATTTTTTTGTATCAGGATGTTCAGAATTCGGTAGGCTACCGAATAAGAACGCAATGTACAGAACTAAGCAGCACGGCGGTACATGTCAGTGCATGACGCAACCAAGCCAACGTATCGGCTGGTAAAAGGACTATAGACGGGTACGGGAGGTCTGAATACATTCATCCGGTGCACACCTGCGCTGCTGCTGCTGCTGCTGCCGCTCTAGGCCTATTCATCCATGCATCAAATAAGCGCACGTCGACGCCCACAGGCGGCGGCTTCCATTCACTACGTGATCAGTCGATAGCTAATCAGCCTCAGATTAATTACGCCGCCGTGCATAGCTGCAATCACGCGATTGCTTCATGACCTCCCGTCCACTAGGCCTACCACCCACCTCACCTCAGTCTGCCTTCAATCCTTTCACAGCCATGCAGCCTCCGGTCTTTCTTGTTCCACGCCATAAAATATATTATTATTAATCTTCATAAGCTTATTTGTCTGTGCTATCGCCATTGTGGCATTACTGTGGTATGACAATGTTGCAAATCACTGGAGCCGTTATCTCATGAAACTAGTGCGTCAGAGTTCGCGCAGAAACTGAAAAAATAACAGCAAACGACTGCTTAAAGACGAAATTTTTCGGTCACTTATACATAGGGTGAAGTGACGTCACAGGATCTATGGTCACGATACGATAGCCATTTTGTGGGTATGAAATGCCGTACTGAGTGGAGATAAGGGGCAAAGATCTATCGTGTTATTCAAATGAAATTCACCTAGTTTATTTAAGGAAGTATCCGTGTGATTATTAACCTACCAACAAAGCCTATTAAATCGATATTACTGTACCAAACATTTTTCAGATCTTTACCAACAAGATTGCGCCGATAACCAGCTGGCATAGATATGGAACTAAATGACGTCACTGTCATCGTATATGTACCATAATTTGATTTTAATTACTTTGTAACGGAGAAAGATTGAGTGATCTGTCGGAAGGCAATATAGTAACAAGTAACGTCAGCTATAGCATAGCGCCGCGTAAGTAAAAACTTGTTGCGTCGTGTTTTGTAACTCACCTCCGAAGATTATGTTATACTTCTGTTGGAACACTTTGGCTGGCCAATTTTACTTTATTCTTTGCTTCGAAATGTGTAAACAACTGGTTGCAAAGCCACATAGCGAGCGCGAAGTGCGAGTCTATAACGGGGATCTGGGGGCGGAGCCACCAGCGGAGTCCAGGGGCACCGCAGAGCTCATGGTCAGGGGGTCAGGGGGAAGCTGAAATCTCAGAAAATGTCACCATCCTTAAATTTCATTTTAAATATAGATAGTTTACCTTAATGAACGAAACCCCATAAAACTGTTCTTCAAGTCAACAATATTAAATGTCAATATGATTATCTTACCGCATGGCGGATTAAACAATTATTATTCATGCGAGTATACAATATAAGCCGATTTGTGCTAATCCGATAAGGACTCCGATGGCCTTGCCTCGCCACGCTCGCCTCGCCTCCTGGTGAATTGAGGGTCTTCGATTCTTATCCGCCTACGTGGTGCTCGGCGACGCAATGGCTGACACGAATAACGTGCAAAAATGTACCTGCAATGACTCAGGTTTAATACGATATTTCGCCAACAAATGGCGCAATTTGTGTGCTAAAATCACTGTTGACTTAAATATGCACGTTTACCAAATTGCTACAGTAATCGTAGCAACAAGCCGCATCGCAGCCGCCGCAAACAATTTGCGTGGTCCGACCGGGACTATGAACTCGTAACGTCTTCAATTAGAAGCTTTACCAATTGTGCTATCACGACGAGTTTATATTATAGGTTATACTGTTATACTGTTCTATTAAAGTGTTAATAGCCGAAGTAGCATACACCGTAAGAGTGCATGCCGACAGGGGCGTGGTGACGGCCAGTACCAGCTGAGCAAGTTTGGCGGCCCGAGCGAAAGCAGAATTGGACTGTGCCACACTGTGGGTCTGTTTTGCCTATATGCCTAAGCCTTAGGCCGTGGAGCTATTCCTTATAACGAATAGCTCTTGCTCAGTTAGTCACATTTGATATTATTCCCGTATTACTAACTATCTGCGGTAAGGTAGCAACATAGCTAATGTGTGGTGGAAAAGTGAAAAATAACAAAAATCGGTGCATGGCTAAAGTTATCCCCCAAACAGTTTAGCCTTAGCATTTATGGAATGTCAGTCATTTCAAATGTATCTAACTTAACAAGGAAAGGTGACAACATAGTCAATTTGTTTTGAAAAATGTTTCAGTATGTTTATCTACAGATTGTTTCTGATGACTAAGATTGCATAATATTTAACGTAGCTATAACAAAAAAAATCATCAGTATAAGATGGCAACAGCGTTTTTGAGTACAATAAAACTGAAGCTAATTTACAAAGAATATTTAACAGCTACATAAAAACTACAACCTGGTCTTTATTCCCAGAAAGTGTAGGAACATTTTGGGTTTTTTCCTCCTATATGGAAAGCAGCCGAGGTCATCCCGATACCCAACGTTCACCCTCCCACTTCCATTCAAAACCTGTTTCATTTTATATTGAACAGTTCCTATTTCCTAAGATATGGAAAAAGTGCAACTTTTTGGGCCATCCAGTTTCATCAAAATTTACAGCCTAGTTTCTGAGATGACAATTTAAAGACATCAGTTCATGAGACAGTTGCCAGTACAGAAAATCATTTATCCTTTGTACTTGCGACGGTTAATCGAGTGATAAAACATGACCATTGCCTAAAATGATACTCTTTTAATAACTATATTGCACTGTAATATATATTTTGCCTTAAAATATCTGGAAAAAATGTTTTCCTCTGTGAACAGCACCATATTGGCGTTCATCAGACCCCAATGGAAAAGCAATGATATATCACCATCTCCAACATTTTAACTGGTCATCACTATACCGTATGGATAGTTGCCAAACTATGGTTCAATATTTTTACTCGGTTATTATCTCCCTCTTAGACCAATATTTACCCCTTATCCCCCGATCCACCTATAGCTGTGATAAACCATGGGTCACCGC
>Ga0126329_10000298_pt1 | contig 10382 bp, 8 predicted proteins | sample InaspJWI85metaG_FD_104915 | JGI IMG/M metagenome (GOLD analysis project Ga0126329, IMG submission 104915) | Marine gutless worms symbiont microbial communities from Oahu, Hawaii - Inanidrilus sp. 2 OAHU.JWI-85 metaG | ecosystem: Host-associated > Annelida > Digestive system > Unclassified...
CAGTGGCATCAGCTGGGCCATATGCAAGTCTGCACCTTGCTCCAGACAGATAACCACGCCAGCATCCCAGCGCTCAATTTTTTACAGGCCGGATGCCCTTCCTGCCGCCCAACCAACAGCGTCGAAGCACTGAAGGCAGTACCTACCTGCAAAATACCAGCATTCGTGGAAAATATTACGTGTTCCATTCCGTTAGTTGTTTGAAAGCAGTGACAATCATACTATTATTGGTTTTATCAAAGAAACCCATTTTTACAGCCAGTTGTAATTTTCATTGGTTCGGTTCAGTTTTTAATTGTAGAATATAGACTGTTTGGTTGTATTTTCATTTGTTATTACATGATTTTGTTGTTCATGGTGCTGAATGGTCCATAATGTGCTGATGTGCTTCAAGAAAGTACTCTTCATCACAGCTGGGGTTCTGCCAGTTCATTATTTCTTGCCAGGAGAATCCTTAGTTGTCTGAGGGCTGGGAGGGTGGCAGCCATATCTTTGGTCTTTCCCCATTTACCAGTTACTTATCTGTGCCACAACAAGGTCTTGAGGCTCTATGATTTGGAAAAAGCTGGTATGCTTACTCGCCTCTGCTGCTGCAAGTGTGTTATTGCCTGAGTCGATGTGGTGCCGTTATTTTTCAATTGATTTCTTGTGTTGTTTTTGTTTTTAGTACAGGAGTGGCATTTAGTAAGTGTTTTATTGTACAGTTATGGCACTTTATACCACAGTGCGGTGCCAGCGTCTGTTAAGAGCCATAAACCTGATCTTTTGGTTGGCTTGGCTCTGTTTACCACTGCTTTGTATATTAAACTCCACTTTGTGGACAGGTACTGATTTTCTTATCAGTTACGGTAGCTGATAAGAGTACTTATTGTCCTGCTCCAGTGTTTGACTTTGGAGAAACATTTTATGTTTGATATTTATTATAGCTTATTATACGTTTTCTTACCTGCATAAGCATGTTCATAATTGTTATATCGTGTGTTTCTAACTGTTGACAGAATTAATATTCTAATCCGTGCTTTTCACAGTAGACCAGTACCTGCTGAAACCCGTTTCCAGGACAACCAGAGTAAATCAGTACCATATAAGGTAAATGATTCTGGATTTTGATGAAGCAGGAGATGGTGGGTTGGTTGGTGGTGGCACCAGCCAGGCCATGTGCAAATCATGTGCACTTCGCTCCAGGCAGATAGCCATGCTGACGTCTCATTACAGGCTGGGTGTTCTTGCTGGTGTCCAGCTAGTGGTATCACATCACTAGTGGCAGAGTGTCTGACATTGCTGCATTAACGACTCTTTTAGTCATTCAAGTTTTGTATCAGTTGTAAAACAAGGTGGGTCGAAATACAAGAATCTCTTAAAATTTTGTGTTAGTCACTTCACAGGTTCTGGAACACCAGTCTATATAGTAAGTAAGTAAGTTTATTAAACAGATTGGCAGCTACACATTCTTGTAACACTGTAAGCAGCACGCTCCAGCGTGACGTAAGAAATATATACTCCACTTTTCTCCATTGAAGAACAGTGTATCTACATTGTATATTACCGAGTATACAAAATTTTTTTGCCCACATAACGGCTTATAAATGTTGAGTCATGGTTTGTATGTGGCCCTTCAGTTAAATACTGGCGTCTGAGCTGAATTACTGTCACTGCTGGTTTGATGAAAGAAAGGCCACTATAGTCCAAAGGTACTTCTGGCAGGTAGCCTAACCTGAAGTAACTCTGGAAATGAACCACAGTTAAATCAAAATCATAAGTGGCAGTAGTAGTAATGATCATTGATTAGTTTTGTGGCACTACCGATTGCATTGTTTAACATGTGTTTGTACATTTGTATAATAGCAGTGTATATGTAAGTATTATGTATAAAAGTATTTGTTGTATAAATGGCATTAGTGGCACAGCTGAAATTTGTACACTTTGCTTAGTTTTTTCTTGTTTTGTGAGCATACTAATTGGCGTACACTGCCAATTACTATTGTTGGTGATGATCTGAAACAATATCAATAATCTTCATTATGCAAAACGTATTTAAAAAAAAACGAATGTGAATGCTGAATTCCAAAATTAATTCTAAATTGATACGGACAACACAGTGCTTTATTCAGGATGACTTAGTAGTACAGTTAATACTGTGCAATGTCTCGAAAGTTAAGCACAGCAAATCATATTAACTGGCAAATGAATACTTAACTCCAACAAATACTTAACTAATGTCATTTCACAACTTAGTCACCGTTTGCTCTAAGAGAAAGCGGTTTAAAAGACTGAAAAGAAAAAAATTCACGATGTACTAACCTCAACAAAAAACTAAATGACACCAACAGCGACGACAAAATGCAACAAACCATCATAAAATGTTCAATAAAACACAAGCTGTGCCAACACTAAAACATATCCTACTATTTCTGCGCAATATGAATCATATATGCAACAGCAGAAATGGGATCTGCAACTGAAAGCCCACAGGACTAGTTAACTTTATATCAAACGGAACGGGACTTACACTTACATCGACAGAAACTAGCTAGCTACAAACAGCATCACAGAATTATGGACACCTTATTTACATGTCAAATTACAAACATGAACCTGTATGACAGTCCACAGTATTTGCATCTGACAATGACAACAGACAGCTGAATAAGGACAGAAACACCAACGAAAATATAACAGTTAAATTAAAAGACAAAACAAAAACTGCCAGACAAACACGAGACGAGCAGTTTTAATACTTAACCTAGATGTTTAAAAATGTACAAAAGCGAATGCTGTACTTACACAAACTACTGAAGGCATACAGCTGTATGTTTGTTGTTGCAGTAATAAAAGATTTATGAATAAAACGTTAAAAGAAAAAAAACTTATAAAACTAGACAGACCACATGCTAAGCAAGTTTAGAATAAGATAACAGGAAAATACACATATGCAAGCCGAAATGCACATCGCCATACAGCAACAGTCAACAAGAGTGGAAAACTGCACGATCATAGTGCTAAACAACAGTTAGTACGCTACCGAGAAGTGGTCGCCTGCTGAATTCTAACACATCAAAGCGTTACATCAAGCAGTGCTTGTAGATTGTCGAAATATGGATTCAGTTGTGCACAGCAGTGGCATAACAAGGGTATTCGTCCCCAGTGGCAAAAGCAATGAAGTATTCCTCCCAAGTCATTACGTGGGTCTGATGCCAACATGGTTGTGCCGAGCTGCAACAGATTATCTATTGCCTAAACCAGTTGGCAACCAAAATGGCAACAGTTTGTGGCTCATTCAGCAAATTTTATCAAATCCAATGTTTGGTTGTTACTAGTTAGTCATAAAATAACGGAGAGGCTGTTTTGCGCCCCCTTACCTGCTATGCCCGGGGGCAACTATCACTCACTCCTCTGCCTGCCCCCCCCCTAGTTATGCCACTGGTCCACATCACAGCAGGCATCATTTGGTGGAGCCCGGCGAGCTAGCACGCGAACTGGTGGCAGCTGTGTCTTTCTTGCCCCGCCTCGACCCAGTGCGTGTTGGAATCCTCGACTGTGTCCTCGTCGAGCTGCCAGACCCGCTCAGTGCCAAGTCCGAACTGCTTGAATGCAGTTTCTGGGGCGGTGGCGGGGTTGCCGCTCGTGGAATTGCAGACTCTGTGCTGCTGCCAGTGGCCGTCGTGGGCCGGCTCACGCCGTCGGCGCCCCTCCGATCATCACCGGTCGGCATCATTCTTGGAATCCGCGACCCAGCGTCCCCGGAGGACGGGACCGGTGGCGTGGCGGGAACTTTGAAGATGCCTCGGCTCGCTGGTGTGGTCGAGCCGCCACCATCGGCAAACGACGGACCAGCCTCGGGTCTCTTATCGGGCTGCGGCCTGGTCCGCCAGCCAGGAGCCGACGATGAAGGTGGTTCTCTGGCCACCGTCCTTGGTGATTTCGGCTGGTACTGGACCCGGCGTTCGGCGGTGGACGGCTTGAGTACTGGCTTACGCTGCAAGATGTCTTCAGCAGCCCGACGCCTCTGCTGCTGAACAGCCTTGCGAGCTGTTACTGGCCGTGGTGGTACAAACACTTCTCCGCCCATTGCAACATGGTCGCTTGTCTCTGATATCTCTTCTGACTCCTCCTCGGCAATGCTTGACGTACAGCTGGAACTGCTGGCATGGCTGCTGCTTCGCACACTTGCTGTACACGCGCATCCATCACACACATCAGTAAAACAACTGCATAAACGACAATGAGAATGATACTGCTCCAATAACAATCTCATAATCAATTTACAGCCCTGATTATGAATTTATTATCAGTTTTCCAGTTAGTAATTTTTAATAACTACTCAATGGGAGCAGGCACAGGGTAAAGGCTTAAATATGCCACTGTAAGTAATTTCATAAGACCTGAGTAATACCATTCTATCACGTCATGCAAAGGTCGCCTTGGGATTCTGAGCGAGGCAAACTGGCCACACGCCAGTAATGAGAACGGAAACGCAGACCTCTGCAGCAGAACAGATGCCATCAATGAAGCTAAACTGGAGTCAAAAGCCATCCATTCCACTTCACTTTTTCATTTCTGGCTACAAACTTATCTGTTTCATAAGTCCTTCCCACCACATACTCCTTTTTCTCCATCAGGACTGCCGCCATGCACTATGACTCGCATGCGATCGTCTTTGTTAATCATCTTTTCTATTGTTAGTTCTTTTTCACTATCTTCACTCTGTGCTATATACACTAAGCTGGCTGCCCATCAGCACACTAAATATTTTTACTGCATCATATCACATCTAAAAGTCAAAGAGACAAAAACATACAAAACAGGCATGGACAGAGTGTCTACCAGGACTAAGCAGGTCTTGTCCGTATCTGACAACAGGCCGCCTGCCTGCTGCCACGCCCCCTCCAGCAGCACCACCACCAGCGCCACCTGACATGATCTGATGAACCTCGGCGTCTGGGTTGACAGCTCGCCTCACTGGAGACTGTCGCCACGGAGACCCACCACGAAGCGTCTTGTGACGTACCTGAATAGCATCATCGTCATCATCAGAGATAATCTACACTGTCTACCATCTAGATAACATTTATACCTGCTTTGCTGTTGCCTTCAGTACTTTGACGCTGTTGGTTGGGTGTCAGAAAGAGTATCCGGCCTGTAAAAATAGTGATGAGGTGTTGGTGTGGTTATCTGTCTGAAGTGAGGTGCAGATTGTTTGCATACGGTCCAGCTGATGCCACTGCATCCCAAAACCCCGTCATCTCTTGCCTCATTTAAATCCAGACTGGTTTTACCTTTGTGGTATCGGCTTACCCAGGTTGTCCTGGAAAAAGGCCGTTAAATGGGTGTAGTAGTTTTCTCAAAGATATAATAAACTGAAATGACACTGGTAATGTCAAAAGTACACATATCAGCTGAACAGCTCAGCGATGGGGCCTGTTTGTCTGTAGCATGGAACAGTTCGCAACTATGCCTGTCACTGACTGCTTTTCAAACAGAAACTAAAAGCGCATCTTTTGGGGCAATGACAAACATCATCTCGTGCTACTGTGGAGCTTTAGTGATGCTGGTGCCACAATACCGGTGTCACAACTCACTTACTTACTTCATCAAGCCACACAGGAGACCTACTATCAGTCATATAACCACAGCAGAGCAACAAAAGCAAAAGAAAATGTTATCCACAAATATTACATAACTAGACGTCGACGGCTTGGAATGCCTCCATCTGAGCACATACGTATGCATATATGGACGGACAACCCAAAAACATAATGCCTCGGTCCCCATCTATTGGACGGGAATGGGCAAATTTTTTTAGGACAAACGTTACCTTAAAACAGCTATTGTAGTTCGTTCATTACCTTGACTATAGGAGCTGAGGTAGGAGATGCAGTGCGATTCCATGCATGAACGTCTGGCAGTTCGCCATAGCTCTTAGTTGGAGTCTTACTGTGGAAATGTGACATGGCTTGACTAGTGCCGGGCCGCAGAACAAACTGTTCACGCAGTTCTGTGTTGGTTCGACCTTTCGCTGTCAACCACAAAACAACAGAGATTTCACGGCCGTTGTAGGCTGCAGTGCAGTTGTGGGATCTTAAATAACATAAATAATAACCACTATAACATCACCATGTAACACACATATATCATCATTATGACTGCCATTACATTGCAACTTCAAAGGTGGTTACGTTCACAGGTTAGACAGGATATTGTCAAACCCTCTTGCCTGCATGACAAACTAATTTCAAAGCTTGCACACTAATGATTCAGACGCAAATTATCCAACCAGACTGGAAACTGAACCTGGTTAATCTGTATCAGACACACAGTGGGTATTGTATCACTAAGTGCCTCTGAAGTTATGGCACTATACAAATATTTATTATATTATTAAGCCACATAAACAGGCATCATTATCAGAATGTTGCCTTGTGATGTTGGCTTGAATTCAGAAAACAGCTGAGCAACACAGAAGCACAGCGACAAAGAAATACCGGTAGATGCATACTTCACGGAAAACAACGCGTTTAAATACATGCAAGGAACACAAACAAGACCTAATTTAAACATAAGAAAAATTCTGTTACTGATATTATGGTTTGTAAACCACTTGCACCAACGTTGCTCCAAATGATCTTTTTTTGGGAGACATGGCCTAAACTGCAACTCCAGAAAAGAAGACTGACGACACTTAAAAAAACTGAAAAAGTAGCACAAGCTACAGAAATTAAATATATTTATGAGTATACCTATTATTATTATTACAATTACCTATGTGTCCCTTCAGTGCTTTGATGCTGTTGGTTGGGCGGCAGGAAGGGCATCCGGCCTGTAAAAAACTGAGTGGTGGGGGTGCTGGCGTGGTTATCTGTCTGGAGCGAGGTGAAGACTTGCATATGGCCCAGCTGATGCCACTGCCACTCACTGTCTCTTTATTCGGTAAAATCCAGATTGGTTTTTACCTTACTGGTACCAGCTCAACTGGGTAGTCCCGGAAAAGGGCCGTTAAACGTGTGTGTGTGTGTGTGTGTGTGTGTGTGTGTACAATTACCTATCTCAATATGTTAGTGCAGTTGATACATCAGCTTTTATAGTAACTACGCTTATGAGAAACAAAAACAGCTCAGTTAGTGACAAATCAGCCAATTTATGCACAACTGAACAGACAAGTAATACACCAATACATGGTATAAGCCAGAAGCACCAACATGCACAACCAAGCAGCTGTTAGTGAGAGCACAGCAACAAGTATATCATATCCAAGCATGCACAAATATACATACACGCCATTTCAATGGTCATTTTCCAGATGATCCTGGCTTAGTCAGTTTCCCCAAATTTTCACAATCCAGTTACTTTAGACGTCAACATCTTGCTGGGATAAAACAAAAATTTCACCAGTGATCTAAGTACTTGAGTTGGGACAAGACACTCAAGTATAGACCTGAATCCATATTTCTGAACTCTGATGAACTGGGTGGAAATGGACTGGGCTAAGACTAAGAGAACTCAACTAAACCACTGGCTTCTACACCTGCTTAACATCATCCCATTACACCTTCCTTGGGAGTCGCCTCTGTCTAACGTCATCTTCATATTCTACGTGTCCACAACATCTCACTCTACCCTTTGCAGCGGCCAGCAAAAAAACATTCCTAAGCCTTACTGGTCATTTCATCTGGCCGCATATCAATAAAATAAACAGATATCTAAACTGCATTCTCCATACAACAACGCCATGCACCAGCCTTGATAACAACATCAAAAGCTGCCATATGCACATGCCAAGAACATATACTGTTCACATACATCTTGGAGTGTAATATCGTCTTTTAAAATTAAACCGACGGTTACGCCAACAGCCAACTGAGCAATATAACATATAACAACTAAATAGAACTTAAAAACTTAACGTCTGCATTAAGTGTGTTGCATGCCTATATAAATACTCAAACAAATTATGATATCAGTCCGTTGTGAAACTGAATATAGAAACATTAACTGAGAATAAACACAAAAATGAACTCTTTAAACATAGATATTTAAGTACCCATAGACAGAAATCAGTGGGCATTTAGAAGAACATTTCATACCAAAACTCTGTGTACACAATACAAAAGAAAGAGAACGGCTATCCACTCAACGGCTGTCCAACTGGATGATGTAAATAAAAATAAAAGTCGACACACAGACAACGGCAATCAGACACTACTCACTGATAAGCTGGGCATGAAGGCTGCATACTGATAAATTAAGCATATGCAATTAATTTATTAAGTCAGAAAAATGAGTAAAGTAAACTAAGTCGAAAGTTGACACGTACGTAGCCCACCACACCACAACTATTAATTACTGACAAAAAATAACTAAGCAGTGAAACAACAAGATACCTTGTCATGGGTCATTTATGACAAGGAACTATTTCTTCTATATGAAGAGAAATGGTACACTGGCCCTTAACAGCCCAACTGATACATCTTGTACAGTGACAGCAGTGCTCTCACCTAGGTCCTACGCCCTCCAACTGAACTAACACAACAACCTAGTCATTAAATGTCAGTGCATCAATCACCAAACTGCCCATCTCTCCATTAACGACTGGAGACTTATAAACAACTGTCATAGTACTAGTAGCTGTATTGTATTTCTTGACTTTGGTAACTCTGGCATATAAAGTGCATCTGCAGCATTCGCATGACAGTGTCACTATAATCAGTAATTTTGCAGTAGTTGTAGAATTCTGCAGAAAGAGCAATACAATGCAACGAGATACCTCGGCATGGGTCGTTTTTAACAAGGAACTCATCGAGTGCAACCCAGCCACCGCCCACTCGCACCATCACCGTGCTGCGGAGGATTCGCACCAAACGCAGCTTCTGAGATTCACCAAACTGCCAGCCAACAAGTGACCAGTAATACGCAGTGATAAAGACCACTAGTAATACACACACACACACACACACGTATAACGGCTATTTTTCCAGGACTACCCAGGTGAGCCGGTACCAGAAAGGTCAAACCAATCTGGATTTTACTGAAGCAAGAGACAGTGAGTGGCAGTGGCATCAGCTGGGCCATATGCAAGTCTGCACCCCGCTCCATACAGATAACCATGCCAGCAACCCACCACTCGGTTTTTACAGGCCAGACGCGCTTTCTGCCGCCCAACCAACAGTGTCAAAGCATTGAAGGTAATCAGAATCAAAGCACTTAAGGCGGTAAAGACCACTAGTAATAACAAGGCAATAAACAGTTTTAGAGTTTTTGAAACGACTGTTTTCTACAAAAAATTCCCAGAGTTATCACAGATGACCGGCATCAAAATGTTGACATCAGAGCTGAAGAAAAATTGACAGTGACATCGTGTGGGTTGGATGGATGGAATGAATAGTACAGTATATGAACCTGCAAACTATCAGATAACTTACGGAACTTGTCACATTATCAAAAACATTATCGTTATCACAAACATCGACGACAAGGACAAAATTAAGATATAATGATGCCTCCAAATTAATGGCCATTTTCCAGATGAACCTGAGTTAGGTGTTTACCCTCAGTAATCTGCCTTCAGAGCACCGATCTCACAGCAACACACTGAATCCGATGATTGATGACAACTGCGATGTCGGCGGTAGTAGCAGTAACTGTAGCAGTACAAAAGACAGTCATCATAAAAACAACTTACGCGGTACTGTCCGTCGGTGATCTTGTGCATGCGATACTGTTTCGGACAAACACACTTCTTGACATGTCGATGTAACTCGTCCTGAATCTGCTCCTCACACGCATCACTCTTGCTCCTCTGCAGCACATGCACCAGCACAGCAGCAAATACAACAGAATCGAAGAACAGCAGAAATTCAGTTCTGCTTAATCGATTCACCGGGAAATTTAACTAGCCTCTCTCCAACTCAACTAGAAATCGACAGCAAGACAGTTGCAGAATGCCTCCACTGGCAAGTGTAAATGCACCAGTACACATGCATGCACAGACAGATCGCAAACTTAATGCCTTGGCACCCATAAGTTGGACAGCAGAGGCATAAAAATGAAGGAATCTTAGCCACTAACTAGTACTTTGGCATCATCAGGGTTCGCCGCAGCATTATGCACGTTACTGCATCGCACTGTACTGCATTAATCAACTGATCTATGAAAATCACAGTTTCGCTGTCACTGTAGTGCCTTCACTCATGCTATCGTGCATTACAAGTTGTTGCGGCGTGGCATAGTGGTTAGCGGTGTTCGTCGCATGAACGAAGTTAACACACGTCGGGCCCGGTTAGTACCTGGACGGGTGACCGTCTTCGGGCGGGTATACCATCTCGGTATGTAACAAGCCAACTAGGTCAACTCAGCCTTGCATCCCTCCGGGGTCGCTTAATCGAGTA
>Ga0126329_10000299_pt1 | contig 10382 bp, 8 predicted proteins | sample InaspJWI85metaG_FD_104915 | JGI IMG/M metagenome (GOLD analysis project Ga0126329, IMG submission 104915) | Marine gutless worms symbiont microbial communities from Oahu, Hawaii - Inanidrilus sp. 2 OAHU.JWI-85 metaG | ecosystem: Host-associated > Annelida > Digestive system > Unclassified...
ACCTCATACATGGTTAATTGGGCCCTGCACCCGAGTCTACACCCCAAACCGGCATCTGGATCGGTTCAGCCGTTTTAGCGCATCTCTGAGCTCATGGTTATATTCAACAAACACATGCACAGAGCACGCTGCATCTGTAGCAATAGGCCGCATCTTTGCTGTCTGTGCATGCAATGCGGCCTAATCAGAGTATTCGGTAGGCTAAGTTACCTAGCGGTCGCGCCCTCTAGCGAATGCAACCACAGTGTCGACTGAGTGAGTGACTAAGCCGTATCGCACGTCAACAAGCGTGATACTGCGCACTGTGCACGTTGTCTGTCTGTCTGTCCCCGTCCGTCCGTCCGTCCGTATGTTACAGCTGTCACTCATACGTTGATGATAGCGTATTGAAAAGGCTCACCAAAGCAATCATCGTCAAGTCTGATTCACGGACTCATACCAGTAGTGTAGCCCTAGGTCTGTGCCGTTTATAATAATAATAATAACTACGACAATGTTTATGGTGCTATCATCATGACAAAAGTCATTACGAGAGTTCTCCCTGTTCATTTGATGAATATAAACTGAGCGCCGGGTGGCCGCTAACCCTCAGACCAAGCCAACTGACTTGGGCTGTCAGTCCGCCGAAAATTGGCTGCTACCATCCACACCCACCATCGCATAGGCGTCAACGCCACCGGGGACGCCGGGGACACGTCCACGCCAATATTTGGTCAGTCGGGGACGAAGTGTCTTATATTCCCGGTAAAGTTTGTCAAGTTTCTGCTGTCGCATGTTAAACGACTGTGCAGTGAACCTATGAACACGGCGCGATGCTTCGATTAACTCAAACAAAGACACGAAAACTCTACCCATTAACCACAATTATCGTCATTTTCGCATGAATTTTCGTTTAAACCTACTTCGGCTGGTTTTGCACAGACTTCGTCGGAATCTGCAAATTCCTTTTCTGACATTAATGTTTCACAAGGTAGTGTGGCAACATATGCAAGGTGTGATGGGATTTTTAAATAACCATTTTACTGCAAATTTAACAAAGAAACTTCCACTGAAAAAAATGAAAATCGGTTAAGATTTGACAGAATAATGGCCATGACTTTGTGGCCTCACTTTTTTGGCCCACCCTGTAGGTGAAAAGTGGTCGAATAGGGAACGAAAGTGGGCCGAAAATTATAATAACACAATAAATTTATTTTTAAACTGCAATCAGCATTTTGGTAATTTCAAACCATAACAGTTTCCGAGTGCTGTTTGATAAAATGATTCCGTATATTTTATTTGAAAGATATATTTCTATTTTAGCATTGGAAATGGCCAGCCCAAGGAACCAGCACTGTGCCAATTGTATCGCCACACTTTCGTTTCCTATAGATGTGAAAGAGTAGTTATATCTACTCTGGGCAGGATTTGAAATACATAAGCAAGTAAACAAACGCAGTGGTAGTGAGTAAGTTTATTAATATACACGTGTCAAACAACCACACGCTACAATTAGCTACAACTCAGTAGAAGCACTCCAGTCAGTAACCGCGAATGACTTCGAACAGTCCTTCCAGTCGAATGCGACAATAAAACTAATATAGAGGACTTTTCAGTCAGAGTCCGACGAAATAAATGACAGTTGCGTCGATTAGCCTAAGTTTTTCTCGGACTGCTAGTATCTCATTTTATCGAAACTTTAGGACCGCATTTACGCAGATAACGTCGCATATATCACTGCAAACCAGCGGCATATTTACAGTCAACCAAAAGGCGGTGTTTAGTTATGTCTTAAGGGCCGTTCACACATACGCCGCGCGTTGCTGCGCTGCGCTGGTAAGACAAGCGTATGTGTGAATGCCACCATTCAAATACACTGAGTTACTATCTCTCGCGCAGCAACGCACGGCAACGCGCAACGCGGCAACGTGCAGCGTATGTGTGAACGGCCCTTTAGTCATGCCCGTTCAGTCGCTTTTGAATATGTACCTGTTAATTTCCAGTTAACTAGACAGCCCTTGCTCCAGGACGCACTAACCACTTTGACACAAAGAACTCGACAAACAATCAACCAGTTGAATGTTACTGATTTGTAGCTTTTAGCCACGCTTAGATCGCCTCCTCTCGTAACAGAAAAAAAACTTTGAACTCTGGCATGTGATCTTGAGCCTCAAATTCTAAGTTGACCTAGATATGATAAATACGAACCTGCTTGTCATAGATATATCTATTTAGTTTGATAGTTATTGTCCGCACACACAAAGACACACACACGCCCGACGAATGTTCTTACCGGACCACTAAATTGGTCGGCAGTAATTTTTTCAAAACTATTCAAAGACAGCCATGGTGGCATCACCATTATACCCCCCCCCCCACCGAAATACGCTAGTGGCGTAAATGCTGCAATGCTCAAATTCCCCGGCAACAATGTTAACACTTGCTGGTCCGCTCTGCACTGCAGTGAATACATACTACAAAGCAGTTAAGCGAGTGTCAGTCGCGGGAAGCTATGACGCTAAAACCACAAACAAGCCGCAGGTCTAAGTAGGGATGAATGCATTCGCAAGTCCATGTACACTCGTAATGCCACTGTATCTTCCTACACTGTGTCTAAAAACGACACTGACTTAGCATGCTATACATGTAACTCTGTAACACGTGGAAAAATACATTAACGTTTCATAGCTTACTCTCTCAGCAACATTTCTGCGGATAATTATCAAAATCGGTTGACGCACGTCGAAGTTATAGCTTGTCATATCAGCGTCGTTATTTTCAGACAGAGTCTACATGTAGACAGTGGCGTCGACTTGTCCCCAAAAATGGTTGGGTCCCGTTCCTCACATCCCTTGTCCTCACTCGCTTTCCATTTTCCCCCTTCTCTCAACCCCTGAATCCAGCTAGCGAGTCTGGTTAGCGTTGTACGTTGTGCGGGGCTGAGCGATTTTCACCGGGTTACTAACTTTTCACGGTGACAACTTGGTCGGGGTCACTAACGGGTTGGACCCCCAACAGACCTCACAAATGGTCGGGTCCCGACCCAAGGTCCGGGTGGAAATCGACGCCTATGCATGTAGAGTGAAACGTTGAAAAGTCTGTATTGAGCCTTCTACGGCGGCTGTAAACGTGACACTGCTCGCATTTGCTGCTGACCGCCGTGCTGCTGTGCGCCGTGCTGTGGCGCCCGCCGCTGTCGATCGATATCTCCTGCCCGTGGGGCACCCAGCAGCAAACCCGCCGCACGCTGCTGCAACGGTCGATAGATGGGACAGACAGACGGATGGACGGACATCCGACCGTTACGTATAGACCCTGCCGGTATACTATGCGAGTAGTGACAATGATTTCAGTCGGAGCAGAGAGCGCGATGACCTAGCTAACAGCGCGATGGCTGCAAGTCGACGACGTTAAGGCCAGCACTATTCACATCAATCGTCGACGACGACGCAGCACGAGATCAGATCCTGGCGCCCGGGACGATGCTGGTCGGCTGCGGCGGCGGCGGCGGCGGTTGAGCAAACAGTACGCCCTGGTAGACGACTCCATTCACCTCCATGCTCGCCACGATCGACGTGTCGAACTCCGCACGACCGTCGTCTACAATCGACAACAACGCTCTCATATAGACCACACACGCCGCCCCCGCTGTTGCCACCTGCCAAGTTACTTTGAGCGCCCGAAAAGTAGTTCCGTGCGTCCGTTGGCCTGCAACTGGTATTAATGCGCACAGTTTATAGCCAAGCCCAAGGCTGTGTGTACATAGCTGCGCTTCAGCTGGGCGGCGACGTCGAGTTACATTGGCTTATGAGCAAATATGACGTCATCCATAAAACGGGAAGTATACAACGTAGGCCCTGTCACTACGCCACCAGAGGAGGACCGAGCCACGGCCATAGGTAACACGTAAAAATTGGTGAAGGTCGGAAGTGTAGTTTCGAAGATATGATCGCAGACAAACACAGACAGACAGACACGCTCATCACGATACTCCGCTCTCTTATTGGGGTGGAGTAACCAACCGCCAACAGCGCGTCACACTAGAGGACTTAAGCTTGTTCACAAGCTAAACTAAACTGAACCAGTGGCGCCGAAGCCATTACGCACGAGAGGGCACGTGCCCCCATTTTTGGAAATCGATAGGCACGGGGAGCACACAGAAGGGGCAGGGTCCCTATATGGTGAAGGGAAAGAAAAGCTAACCCGTAAATGAAATACTGCATATTACGTTTAACTCGATCTCTGAACACATGCAGACTCCAGTTCGCGAACTGCTATTCGTGAACTATACGACCCAGTTCGCTGCATCTGCAGCCAATCAGTACGAAGTAGGTCGTGCCGGACTTGGTACTATAACTGCATGGGTCGACTTGTTCAGGTCAGTTAAGTTCAGTTCGGTTCGCGCAATCTTAACAGTCTCTTCGCGATGCACAAATGCCAGCACAAATGTCGGCAACTTGACGTTGTTATTGTACAGCATGATTCCAACAAAATATACAAGACTAGAAAGCGTAAGCAACGCCAAGCCACTGCAAACCGGCAGCATGCCACACTCACCTCCAACCCTCCCCACTTTCCCCATCCACTGCTCGCCCTCCCCATCACTGCCCGCTATCCCCATCTCTTTTCCCGCCCTTCCTCTTTCTACCCCGCCCCTACCTTCTCCAGGTCGGGGGGTGAGCATGGCATGCTGCCGGTAGCCGAGTGGTTAGTGTACTGGACTCGAGCGGTTTCTAGTTTTTCTTGTTGTAACTTTTGCCTAAAACATGTATCACGAAAACCAGCATGAAAATCTCTACAAACGCTAAAAATTTCGTAAAAATTGTTCAAGGGATGCGCCGGTGCAAGGCGTTTATATTCCGAAATTTGATTTTAAAATTCGTAAAATTTTCATTTCTTTGGACCACACGCCGCACCAGTGGGATGAAATTTGGCGTGGAGGAGTCGACCTTCGGCCAAATTTCACCCCACCGGTGCCGCGTGTCCCCCCTGCGGGGCGAAAAAAAACTCAAAATCGTCCTAACAGAACTAAATAACAGCGCTCTGCGCGCAATGCTAGCGGTAATAGCAGGAAGGGCACCTGGCCGTATTCATTCCAACGTTCCATTTAACCAAAAAGGTTCTGTAATAGCAGAACAAGCGGAGGAAGAAAACCAAGGGTGACTGCTTATCCCGGTATGCCTGGTAAACGGCCGTTAAAATGGAGACGGTTATGGTGCAATTATGTTAGCAGTTTCGACAGGAGTAAGCGAGTAGATTAGACTATCCATTAGTTGTTGGGTTCCACCGCCAGCATGATGTGCTAGATGCGGCCTGTTGGTACAAATGTCGCGAAAAGCGTGGTCTGTGTGTTGTACAAAATCGGATAACCGATCGAAAACCCACTTTTTTGGGGGGAAGGGCAGACTAGTGTGGGCCCAAGGAATACCGTCTATTAGATTTCGTCACGGAAAGGAGAACGACTATGTCTATTGTCAAATTACTTTGGACACTTGTTAACATTAATGTAATCAGAACGTTTATGCCATCAGTGCTTTGATACTGTTGGTTGGGCGTCAGGAAGAACATATGGCGCACAAACAGACACATAAGCACCCATTTCACGGCCCTTTTTCCGGGACTACCCGGGTGAGCCGGTACCAGAAAGGTAAAACCAATCTGGATTTTACTGAAGCAAGAGATAGTGAGTGGCAGTGGCATCAGCTGGGCTATATGCAAGTCTGCACCTCGCTCCAGACTGATAACCACGCCAGCACCGCACCACTCAGTTTTTTACAGGCCGGATGCCCTCCCTGCCGCCCAACCGACAGCGTCAAAGCACTGAAGGCTAAGAAGAGCATCCGGCCTGTAAAAAATTGAGTAGTGAGGTGTTGCTGTGGTTATCTGTGTGGAGCCAGGTGCAGATTGTTTGCATAAGGTCCAGCTGATGCCATTGCATCCCAAAACCCCATCACCTCTTGCCTCATTTAAATCCAGACCGGTTTTACCTTTCTGGTACCGGCGTACCCAGGTAGTCCTGGAAATGAGGCCGTTAAACGGGTATAGTAGTAGTAGTAGTAGTAGTAATGAGAACGTGGTGTCGTACTGCGGCTGGTGAGCTTGATGTGCGCAGCACCGACGCCGCTCGTTCGTCCAGGTATGAAGAGATGTGCAGGTGGAGGCTGCGCCGGCGCCGCTGCCGTCGCTACACCAGACTGCACGAATCCGCCGCCGCCGCCACCGCCACCACCACCACTGCTGCTGCTGCTGCTGCTGCTCGGTCCCTGGTACTCGGTCGACCGCGACCTCTTCGTGTCCTCGACTTTCATCGTGGCCGGGGCCGCGGTAGTCAGCTTGGTGTGCGAGCTGGCCGCTGCCGCCGCGGCCGCGGCCGCCGCGACCCGAGACGACGCCTCCTCGATGCGCTTGACCATCGCGTCGTGCATGGCGCGCGCGGCCGACTCCATCGCGCGGGCGTCGCACTCGGCCAGGGTGCGCAGGTGCGCGCTCGTCCGGTGACCGCCGAGCGACATCGCGTCACTACCATCTATCAACCACACGCAGTCGAGTCACCGCGTTACTTGCTGTATAGTAGTTCAGCAGCAGTAGTAGTAGTCTATTAGACAGCTCAGCGATCCGAGGACCGAATCGCGTTACACAAACTGGTAAATAGACACGTGCACACAAAAATATAAAGAAACAGTCTGAAACACAATAAACAATGTACAATATGCAAACTCAAACTCAAAACTATCCACTCAACAGTAGCAACATGCATACAGGAAGCCATTCACAACTAGGCTATAATTACACAGATACGGACTATTGAACAGGAAGTAATGCAATCGAACAGCTGTCAGCTTGAATGGTAAATGGCAATTATGGCCTTTATTAGTTATAACAGCTAGCGCGAACGTTTAGAGCTTCGCGGTCTAAAAATAGCAAGACAGAACACTCAGCGTACAATTCATTACATGTGTACGCTACCACTTCAACCGTAGTTGCTGTACTATCCAAAGTGATTAACAGACGACATCATAAATACTCACTGAAAATGGTTCTCGTAAATAATTTAGCTATTTTTAATTTTTTGTTAAGCTTTATCGTCAAGCAAGCGCCAAATAATTAAGTAATATGACGCTCTGGTGACATCTGAAAATGATTATTGCTGTGAGTAAACCGCGTCACGTTAACAGCGTAGATCTATACTTTGTGCATACTGTTTCGGTTTCTGTTTAACATCGCACATCAAGATACAAGCAACTGTAAAATCCTCATGGTTTGCAGAGGCTTGATGTGCGGCGTGAAAATGTTGCCATGCATAAGGAACGAAAGTGTGCCGATACAACTGGCACAGTGCTGGTTCTATGGGCTGGCCATTTCGACATCGCGTCACTACCATCTGTATATTTATATATTTTTCAAATAAAATATACGGAGGCAATTTTATCAAACAGCACTCGGAAACTCTTATGGTTTAAAATTAACAAAATGCTGATGCACTTTAAGGAAAACTTACTGTCATTTATTATAATTTTTGGCACACTTTCGTTCACTGTGCCTTCAGACAACCCTCATCACTTTTCGTTACCCTCGGTAACAATCCTCATATACACTGTGAGTCAGAAAAAAGCAAGACACTGAACAATTGCTCATAACTTCACCAAATGTTAATCGATTTTCAAAATTTTTTCACGACCAGACTTACTAGTACATTTGCAACAAATTCATGTTTAAATATTCCACAACGCTTTGAGCATGTTGCTACACTAGCTTGTGAAATATGAATGTCAGAAAACTACCGACAATATGAAAAATGTATTGATAAACCACAAGGTAGTATAACTAAACATTTAACGTGTCATATTTTGCTTTAATACACATTTATTATTCAGTTGCTGGTGAAAGAATTTTTAAAATTGGTGAATATTTGGCAAAGTTACGGACAAAATGGTTGATTGCTTCATGCGCCCCATTCGCCTAGCCCTTTTTACTCAAAGATGCAGAACTCGCCACATAAGTAGAATAACTTGCGCATGACGGACAGAAACTGCTTCTAACTGTTGCTATGTTAACAAGCAGATTCATTTGACTTTATTATTAACAAATACCAAATTTCTGTAGACCAATTTTGGCTTACTAACAGAGTGACACCATCAGCGACTGACCGACTGCTGATCATGTACGGCATTTTGCTGAGACATCTATTTCTTTGTTGCAGCAGTTGTGTAGATCATGCGATTTTTATTATGGCTGTTGTTAACATCTTTCTGTTAGGGAACAAATTACTGCTTATTTCATCAGACAAATATTTCGAAAGTTTTTTTCGAGTGGCTAACAGATTACACGGCGTTTCGCTACACTCACTCCTTGAGCGTGGCGATTTTTTGAACATAGATATTTCACAAGGTAGTATAGCGACGTGACTAGGGCGTGGTAGAATGTTTTAATATGAGTTTATTGCAAATTTACTGCTGAGTCTAGTGGTGAAAGAATTTTGAAAATCGGTAAACACTTGGCGAAGTTACGGACATGACTATGGTGTCTTGTTTTTTTTGACTCACACAGTGTATATTTATGACCAACGTATTTTACCGAATTCCTATTTGCAAGAATACAAGACGTGATCGTGATTTTATATCATACTATATTTCTCTTTCTCTATATTGCTCTTTTTGAATGCATTTCAAATATCTGTAAACTTAATCTATTTGTCTTTTCTAGCTTGCATATTAACGTCATGCAATGTTAAATAGAAACTGAAACAATACGCAAGAAGTATAGATCTATACGCTGTTAACGTGACGCGGTTTACTCATCGGAATGATCATTTTCAGTATAAAGAGTGCGACAGTGGATCAGTGCGACAGCTATGCTTGCTTGCTATTTTATCATCCATAATTTTCGTCATTATTATGCGCCTGGAAGTAATATTTGCGGTTCTGTCGGTAATTCTAGTGAGAGTGTTTGTTCTAAGTGTCACAGACGAGACGGCGACGAAACTGTCAAAAATAATTCGCAGTTGATAAACAGCTGCAAGTCGACGCGGCGTAGTATAAACATCAGCTCTGTTAGCTGTGACATTTCGTAGAGGAAACGTCGATCTCGACATTAATTCGATACTTCTCGGACCTTCGATTAGCGGAAGTTGTTGGTGGAAAATGGTCGGAGAAATGAAAGGCGAGACGCCGACAGGCGACGCATGATGCCTCATCGAGCCGACCTCGGCTGAGCGCGCCGGGAGTCTGTGGGATACATTGATGCGCGCGCGCGCACGACCCGGGTCGACGTAAACAACCATTAGGAGAGAGAGAAGAGAGAAAGAGAGACATGTCCGCAGCATGGTCTGCAGCTGTCTAGTGCCGACCGGCGCCTGGTGATGGTCGGTAGAGCCGCGTGGCTGGGTGGGTGGCAGTGGTGGATAGTGCGGTGGGTGGTCCGTTAACGATACATCACAGCCAAGTTCGCAGCTCAACGATAATTATTACGCAAACGCGTCTCTGCAGGTTAACAACTCATCGCCAAAAATATTAACTCATCGCAGACTGTTATGAATGACGACACACAGCTAAGCAAACTGCAAATATAAAATATAACAATGAATTAAAATAAAATATGCCTAATGCTGCTCTTAGCGTTTGACTTTGAAATCATTGCCCTTCTATTAAACCTTAACTTAATTTGTAATTGTTGCGCTTCAAGTATTTTACGATGACGACAATGACGATGATGATGATGATAAAAATCCGTGACGCAATCAGTGGCGACAAGAACCTTCCCTCTGGCACGACGAAGCCTAGCGCCGCCACTGAACAGGTTAATTACTGTTTATTATGTCTGGTATACATGATTGTGCCAGTGAAATAAATCGGCTGCACGTGAGATTAAACGATATTATAAATGGAAAAAAGCAACAGTAACAAATCAAAGCAAACATAAGTTATTAGATAAAAAAATAAAATAAAACCACCATAGTAGAGTCCAGTTATTATCTTTGTGTTTCACGACACGGTTACAAAAAAACAGATTGCGAAAATTATTCAGTACTTTTTGTTCTAATAAATTCATCGTTTTCATTTTGCCTGTTGCCTTTTATCTCAACTATCGGTATTCTTGCTGCACGTGACCATCAGCTTTTAACGGATTCTGCCAGGCGTGTGCAATCATTCACGATGATTTGTTGTGACACTATTTTTACCGTGCGATAATAAGCAGTCTAGAGAGTAAACGTTCTACAGCAGCGATCTCGACGCAGCTGTTGACTGCAGACACGGTGAATATTGTCGTAAAGAAGTGGTGAAGAAGAATGGATGGCGGGAGGCGCGGGCGGCGCGCGGGGCGTATCGTGTTGATACTGCTCCGGCGGCGTGATTATTTATCACTGGCTGCAGTCGGTCGTCGACAGCGACTGACGTCACTCTCTC
>Ga0126329_10000300_pt1 | contig 10336 bp, 9 predicted proteins | sample InaspJWI85metaG_FD_104915 | JGI IMG/M metagenome (GOLD analysis project Ga0126329, IMG submission 104915) | Marine gutless worms symbiont microbial communities from Oahu, Hawaii - Inanidrilus sp. 2 OAHU.JWI-85 metaG | ecosystem: Host-associated > Annelida > Digestive system > Unclassified...
ATAGGGTTTGAGCTCATCAAAGATAGGCTGGAGAATTTCCTACTCTTCATCGATGAGGTCGCTCGGGTACCTGATAGGAGCTTGAGTCTTTTCAGGAGTCATATTGGAATCCGAAGTAGAAATACTCACACTTATTATACTACCAGAAGATCTGTTTTTTTATCATTTAAAAATCAATAGGTTAGATTTTAGGCGGCCTCTAACAGATCGGTGCGCCGCCGCCCCAGCCCGTACTCCCGGTCGATCCGTCCACCGCTGTTGACGATGCGCTGCAGGAACGCCTGCATCAAAAGCTGCGGACCGACCTCCTTGTAGTCGAACCGTTCGATCCAGATCTCGCTGTTTCCCCGGAAGAACTGCTGGAAGCCGTTCAACAGCTTGGAGAAATCCAGGCGTCCGTCCCGGTCCACATACCAGGCGGTCTCCTGCGGAATCCGGGCCTCGGCAATCCAGGTAAGGGCGCGGGGGATAATCTCCCGGTAGATGGGGTTGGCGATCTCGACCTGCGGGCGGGTGCGGATCAGTCCCAGGTCCTGCACATAGAGCTGGTCGTCTTCGCTGGGCGGCATTGCTCCGGGTTCGATAGCGCCCCTCAATAGCTCGCTGATAATCCGATGTACCCGGGGCTCTCGCAACTTGTCAACCAGCTGATCGAGATGGGTATCATCCCGCCGCTCGATGAGCCGCTCCCGGGCAACGGCCCTAGCGCCCAAGGTAATCGGCCGGCTGCGGTCGCGGCCTGCCGCCATTTCAAAACAGGCCTCGTAGCCGAGGGCATTGACCAGCCACGGCTGACCGCCGGTCTGCTCGCAGACATCTCGACCACCCCGGCCTCGAACGTCTGCCCGGTCGCCTCGGTGTGTTGGGCATAGAGGGTAGCGATATCCCCATGGCTGAAGTTCCCCAAGCGCAGGGATTTGGATTTGATGTTGAAGGCGCTGCCGCCGGTGATGACCTGCTTGTCGCCATTGTGGATGCGGTAATCCCGCACGCCGCATAACAGAACCGTCTGGGGGAAGGCGCCAGGACGATCCGGGTAGCCGGCCTGGATCTGGCGCAGCAGTGAGATCAGGGTATCTCCCACCAGGCTATCCACCTCGTCCAGCAGCAGGACGATGGGACGGTCGTTTTCCTCCGACCAGCGGGAGAGCAGTCCTTGCAAGGCACCATGGAGGCCAAATTCATGGAGCGTTTCATTCACCCATTCCCGCGGTCGCTGGTCACCTAGGTACTGGCGGGCATTTTGAGCAACCCCGCTGACAATTGTGCGCATGCCCGCCTCCACATCCCCGCGCGCTGCCTGGGGCGGCTCCAGGTTCACATAGAAGGCGGTGTAGTCCTCTTCCACGTTGAGTTGTTCCATCAAGGCCAACAGGCAGCTGGTCTTGCCGGTCTGACGCGGGGCGTGGAGCACGAAGTAGCCTTCCTCTGCAATCAAGCGGTGGATTTCGTCCGCATCCCAACGCGAGAGCGGAGGAATGTTGTAATGTTTGTCCGGCTTTGTAGGGCCGGCGGTATTGTAAAGTTTTCACGCATCCTCCTGCGGGTGCAATTTTCCCCCAAGCGGTTGACTTTTCAGAACGCTACAGACTTGGCGCCACCCCTGCAAGGGTAGGCATGACTGCCGCCACCGCGATCCGACTGCCGGTGCCTTCCGTTCCGGAAGCTCCCGCAGGGTGGTAAAAATCCGGGTGCTTGGATGCCGCCGGCCCGCATATCTCACCAGGACAGCTGGAAGACTCTAATTTTCAGCTTGTTCAAAGGGATCTCCTGATCCATCTATTAGCCCAGTTAATTCTCGCATCGAACATACTGTTGGTGCACCGCACAAATATTGCAGTAAGATAGTAAGGGATGAATAGCGCCGTCAGGGCCTCATCGGCTCACCGGACGCAAGGTCGGGGAGGCGGCACAAAAACACCGGGAGAGAATGCAAAATGATTATCGAAGGTAAGACAGCAGTCATTACGGGTGCCGCCAGCGGTATCGGAAAGGCGACCGCGGAGGATCTTGCCAGTCGCGGGGCAGAGGCGATCGCGATGGTCGACATCACCGATAACATCGCGGACGTGACGGCGGAGATGAACAAGAAGGTAGGCAGGGAAGTGGGACGGGCCTTCCAGGGGGATGTTACGGACGAGGCCTTCCGCAAGGAAGTCTACGATGCGATGTGCGGCAAAGACGGCGTCGTGAACATCTGCGTGCCTTCGGCCGGTATCTTCCGCGACCGCCTGTCGGTCATGCTCGACAAGAAGACCGGCGAGCCCGACATCTATCCGGTCGAGTTGTTCCATAAGGTATTGGAGGTCAACCTGGTACATCCGGTGTACTGGGCATTGGAGCTGGTTGCCCGCATGGCCCATAACCGCAAGGTGAACGGCAAGAAAAAGTGGCACCCGGACGAGACGATTCAGGGCACCGTCGTCTTCATCGGGTCCGTCGCCTCCCAGGGCAACAAGGGGCAGATCTCCTACTCGTCCACCAAGGCGGCCCTGGAAGGCGCTGCCCAGACCCTGATGAAGGAGTCGATGTTCCATGGCGTGCGTACTGCCGTCATCCACCCGGGCTTTGTCGATACCCCCATCCTTCAAGGCATGCCGGAAGGCTACATTGAGAAGTACATTCTGCCGGACATTCAGCTCGGTCGTTTGATCAGGCCGGAAGAGTTGGCCGACGCCATCTGCTTCCTCATTTCCAACTCCGCGGTCAGCGGCGAGCTTTGGTGCGACGCCGGATGGCATCCGCCGGCAGGGACTTGATACACGCCGCTCGCGATCTCTAAGGGGCCAAAGAAAAGTCCCTGCTACAGGATGTTTGGGGATGACGCTCACAAAAGGTGGTTTTCGAGCGCTTCCCTTTTCATGCGCTTACGCGCACGAACATGGCAGGGTGCTTCTGCCCCGCACGGCCACCTTGGACTTTTCGGGGTGGCCTTTTTGATAAACCAATGCGATTTGAAGAACATATCTGCTTTCTTTCCCTTGTGTCCGGCGTCGAAGCGGTGCCGGTAGCTACATAACCTTTAAGAGCCGTGTCTGCTATTGCGCCTCGAATACGAATCAACACCCCCCCCAGACGGCCGAATATGTTCTTTCCCGCCAATCGCCTCAACCTTAACGGTAAATGACCATGTACGGATCAATGCGAGATGTCTTGAAAGATCTACCCGACGTCGGCACCAGTTGGATGCGTTACATGACTGCGCTGACCCGTTCCTTCAACCGCGAGCAAACTGAGTTTCTCGACAGCTACCTGATCGCGGCCCAGATCGCGCTGCAAGCGGCCAAGGATAACCCCATGACCTTGCGCGATACATTCGAGATTATGCAGCACAAGTCAGCCCTAGTGGGAAAAGGGCTGATGGCCACGCAGGAGAAAATGACGGATTTCACCTTCGACCAGATGAAGGAAGCCAACGAGGCCTTCTTCAACACTATTCTCAATAACGAAGGGGAGAATCTGGCGGGCTATCTGAAGCGCGAAGCGGAGATCATGGAAGCGGTCGCCAATTTCCCGGAGCAGATCGAGAAAGTCAAGGACGACTTCGGGTTCCACTTCAACACCTCGGCCTACCGATTGATCTATGATACCGGCTCCTTCCTCATGTACCAGGTACTGCCGATCAAGGAAGGCGTGGAAGTACGGGATGATCTGAAACCGGTGCTCCTGGTACCGCCCTATATGCTGGGTCAACACATCCTTTCGTTCCTTCCCTACGAAAGCAAGAGCTACGCCCACAGCTTTGCCAACGAAGGCATCCCCACCTATGTGCGCGTGACTAAGGATATCGACCAGAACGATATCGTGCAGAGCATGACGCCGGACGACGACTGCACCCAGACCCGGGAGCTCTGCTCTGTGCTCAAGGAGAAACACGGGAAAAAGGTCACCCTGAACGGTACCTGTCAGGGGGGCTACATCGTCCTCATGAATACCCTTTCGGGTACGCTCACGGAGGTCAGCGACACGCTCATCACCAACGTGGCCCCCATCGATGGCACCTACAGCGACGCCATCAGCGGCATGCCCAACATGCACCACGATTTCATCACCACTACCCTGCCGAATGGCTATAAGGTTGCCAACGGCTATATGCTGAGCTTGGGCATGCGGTTCGTCGCAATCGACCGCGAGACACCCTTGATCAAGGTATTGGACCAGGCCTCGTTGCATAAGGCGACCGATCTCAGTCCTGGTAAGACCGCGGCGGCCCTGTTTCGGTGGCTGCTTAAAGAACGCGTACACCTGCCGCTGGAAATCGCCAAGATGAGCACCTCCACCTTCCAGCAACCCATCTCCGAGGATGGCGTGTTGCCAGTCAAGCTATACGATAAGCCGCTGAAAGTGGGTAAACTGAAGGACCTGGGCATCAAGTGGTATCAAAACTATGCCATGAAAGACGACCTGGTGACACCGAAGTGCGCGACGGCGGCCAACCGGTTCCTGGAAGGAACGGATGTCATCGAGTCCGTACCCTTTCCCGGTGGTCACGTAGCGATTCTCACCAGCCCCTACAACAAGCGGGCTCCGGTAAACGATCGCTTCAAGGCAAAGGACGGCACGGAATACCGAGGACCGGTTAAATTCCAGCTCGATATTTCTGAGTGAGATATCTATCTCCACCGGAAACAAGAAAGGCGCCCAAAGGCGCCTTTCTTGTCCCCTTGCAGGCAGGTCAAAGCCGTAGGATGAGACGTAGGATGCGGTGAGGGTGGTGGCTAAATTTTAAGTGATAAAGTCTGCCGGCCACTACCCCGTCATTCCGGCAGGGATTGCCGGAATCCAGTCGCCAGGAATGGCAAAAGCAGTGGGGGTCGAATCGTTAAGCCGCACAACCATGTCACTTTGAATTTAACCACTACCGAGGCGCGAACCTCATCAATGGACGCCCGGCTAGCCACGAACCGAAGGGACCAGATCACCCACTCCATTTCCGCGTGCGTTCGGAAAGCGGCTCATTCATGCCCTTATCGAGGTTCCAATTGCGATCCCGCGACCTACCTACCCTGGCTCTCCAACAGCTAGTTGGACGTAGGAGATGGAGCCTTACGAGAGAGGGGCTTTGTGGGGGGGCATCATGCCTCGTCGGTCTGAGGCGAAGCCTCGCTAGTACCCCGTTTCACCTTATTTTGCATGCTCAGTGCAACCACGCTGAGCATGCAAAATAAGGTGAAACGGGGTACTAGGGCTGAATGTACTCAAAGAGCTTGACGACTTTGGTTACGCCGGGCACATAGCGGGCCTTCTCCACCGCCGCGTTCCCCTCCCCGAGGCGCACCAGCCCCATGAGGAATACGTCACTGGCCTCGGTAACGACTTTGACTCGGGTCGCGTCGAAACCGGGGAGGCCGACCTTGGTCAGCGCGAGCTTGACCCGGGAGGTAATCAGGGCATCCTCACTCGAACGTGCAAAGCCCACCGGCGGTCCGATTGTGACCTCGTTGACCACCTTTTTCACCTTCGGTAGACGGGCTACCTTGCGGGCGAAGCGGTCGCTGATGGATTGGGTCTCGGCCTGTCCGGTGAGAAGCACTAGATGATTATAGCTCGTGATAGCGATGCGGCTGTGGGCCTTGATGTCGGGGTTGCCCCTCAACAGACGTCTCGCCACGTGTTCGGTGTTCTCGTCTTCCAGTATGGTACGCGAATTGCGCCGGTCATGGAGTATCACGGCTCCCATCGCCGCAACGCCCCCGACCAGGACAGCACCGCATCCCTGCACTAAAGGGGCGATGAGACCGAGGATCAGTACTGCCTTCAATGCTTGCCCGTGCAGCGTTCGGATCAGCCGCAAGGTGCGATTTCGCAGGTCATTCCACATTGAATGCATTCCGGATCTGGTCGATGCGATCGTCACCGCCGGATGCTCAGTCCTCCAGTCTTCCCTGCTTGATAAGCACGATCTTGGTCGGGCTGGCGGCATTGATACGGGCCAGGGACAACTTACGATGGATCCGACGCAGGGAATCCATGCTGAGGATACCGGTCTTCCCCCGCAGGCGTGCTCGAGGGTTACCGGATAGCCAATCCAGCCGCGAGGCGAGGCGATAGGCATCGACTCCCATGGCATAAAGCCGCGGCAGCTTCCCGCTCAGACCGGCGGGAGACACCGCGTCATCCCGAGTCGGTTCCACGAGCCAAGGGATCTCGACGAAATTCAGTCCCAGCAAATGCCTGTCGCGCTCAGGATCGAGGCGCCCGTTATAGACGTGGGAAGTCGCATAAACCGGCACCGTATCGCCGATCTTATTTCGGATCAGAGGCCAAATCCGGCGTGCCAACTCCGCGTTGGCGACCAAAAATACGAAGTCCGAACCTGCGGCTTGCTTGGATAGTTTTCTAATTATACCCGCGAAGTGCGTGGCCGACGGGTCGAATGCCTGGAGCGCGACAACGCTTCCACCGCGGACTTTCCAGCTCCGGTAAAATGCATGGGAAACCCGGGTTCCCAACCTATTCTCCGGGTACAGAACCACAGTCCTGCGATGTCCCTTACCCCAGGCCTTGGCGGCTACTTCGGCAGCCTCGCCTTCCGGCGCGAGGGAGAACTGGTAGAGGTTGGGTAACCTGACGGTAACTGCCCGGTTCAAGGCGAGGACCGGGATCGGAAGCGCGGTCGAGCCCCCGAGTTTGGCCACCATCGGCTTCTGCAGAGGACCGATCGCCAAGCTCGCACCGTCTGTGGCAGCTTGCCACACCAGCGTATCGATCGGGCGGGAGGTGCTGTCGTAGAAGCGTAGTCCAGGCCGTTTCTCTTGCGGATCCGCAGCCTGGGCGGCGACAATCCCGGCGCGCACAACCTCGGCGGCTTGGGCGAAGCGGCCGGACTTGGGGAGTAGTACGGCTAAAGTCTCGTTACCCCGGTAGTTGCCCGTGACCAATCGGCTGGGCCCGACGGGGTCGTCGTCCACCCACCCACCAGCGCAGCCGCTGAAAGCGACGACAAGAGCAGCGAGCAGGAACAGGCTGGAGATGCGGGTAACGGCAGTCAAGTCCGATTTATGAGACATCTTGGTTCTCGACGCTGGTCCGGATGGTGGAGGAAATCGAATGCCTGATAACTCTAACACACTTTATATAGTGGCAACGCCTATCGGTAATCTGGAAGATATTACCGATCGTGCCCGCCGGGTGCTCGCCCAGGTCGACCTGATCGCCGCCGAAGATACGCGTCACACCCGCCGTCTGCTGACGCATTTCGGTATCAAGGCAAAGCTCTGGTCCTACCACGATCATAACGAGGCGCAAGCGGTCGAGCATCTGCTCGCTTCGCTTTCGCGGGGCCGGGGCATTGCCCTGGTCTCGGATGCGGGTACACCCTTGATCAGCGATCCCGGCTTCGTGCTGGTTCGCGCAGCGCGGCAGCAAGGCTTCAAGGTGGTACCCGTACCCGGCTCCAATGCGGCGATCTGCGCTCTCTCCGCTTCCGGTCTGTCCTGTGATCGCTTCCTATTTCTCGGTTTCCCGCCCCGTACTTCCACCAAGCGTCGCGCATGGTTGACCACCCTGATTGCCGAGCCGGGAACCCTAGTCTTCTATGAGTCCGGCAATCGTGCTGCCATGTCACTCGCGGATATGAGCACGGTACTGGGCGCCGGGAGGCGCGCCGTTCTGGCCCGAGAGCTCACAAAACACTTCGAGACCTTCATAGACGCCCCTCTCGGCGCACTTGCCGAGCGCCTGCGTGACGATCCGGAACAACGGCTCGGAGAGCTCGTCATCCTGGTGGAAGGCAACCGCCAAATCGGCGGGGCCGTCCGTGAACCAGAAGAGGAGCGCGTCCTCGCCATTTTGTCCGATGCCCTCCCCCTCAAACAAGCCACCACACTCGCCGCTCGTATAACCGGCGGCAACCGGAACCGGCTCTACCAGCGTGCTCTGCAGTGGCGGGAGGAATGAGAGCGGATCACTCACATCACTTAGCCGGAGTCCTTGCTCCTACGCCGCCGGCGACCTTCATTCTTAAGTAGACTGTCGGTAGTCGGGGCCCCCAGATCCCGGCGGCATAGTTCGGAAAGTCCCGGGGCGGGAGCGCAGCCCAGACATCCATAACCGATTGCACGATTTCCCAACCCTTCTCGACCGTGTCGGAGTGCTTATACAGGGTCGCATCACCGTGCATACAGTCGTAGATCAGGGTCTCGTAGCCGGTCGCCGGCTTGTTGCCGAAGTAGTTCTCATAGCAGAAATCCATGTTCACGGTGCCGACCCCCATACTCGGACGGGCACCTTGGCGCCGAAGCTCATGTGGATACCCTCGGCGGGTTGGATACGCAGTACCAGCATGTTGGGATCGATGCGCTCTACGTCCGTATCCTTGAAGATAACCGTCGGTGCCTTCTTGAATTGGATTGCGATCTCCGTGCATTGGCCGGCCAACCGCTTGCCGGTACGCAGATAAAAGGGCACCCCGGCCCAACGCCAGTTGTCCATGGTGAGCTTGAGCGCGGCGAAGGTCTCGGTAGGGGATCGGGGATCGACCCCCGGGGATGAGCGATAGGGGCCCTCACCTTCTCAGCGCCGGGCATGGTGCCGTCGCCGTACTGCCCGCGCACGGCATGCTTCAACACATCCTCCGACGACAAGGGCTCGATGGCGTCGAGCACCTTGTTGGCCTCGTCACGCATAGCATTGGACTCGAACGAGTTCGGCGGCTCCATGGCGATAAATCCGAGGGTAGTGCTTAATATGTAATGGTCGTGTGAAATCCCATCGAAGAAGAAAAAGATTCACCAGAGAGTTCATCACTACACGTTAAGCACTACCGAATTATTTTAGCCGCACATAAACGAGAATTCACGCAAACCGGGGCCGATTCATTTGCGTCCATTTGCGTTTATGTGCGGCTAAAAAACCGGCCGGGCGCCTCCTCAAAGCGCGCCACAAACATGCATCAAAGGCAGCCTTTTCCTCTAACGATAGGGATATGAAAAAGGACCTGGATACCGTCAATTCTGCTTCTCGCTATGACCGCCGAATTGGTAGCGCATGGCCGACAGGATCCGATTGGCAAAATCCGCTTCCCCGCGGGAGCCGAAGCGCTCATAGAGGGCTGTGGTCAACAGGGGGGCCGGCGTACCGGTCTCGATCGCCGCCATACAGGTCCACCGACCCTCGCCCGAATCGGACACCCAGCCCTCGAACCGGCTGAGCTCCGGGTCTTGGTGCAGCGCGTTGGCGGTGAGATCCAGCAACCAGGAGGCCACCACACTCCCTCGGCGCCAGACCTCCGCGACCCGGGGTATGTCAATAGTGTACCGGTAATGCTCCGGATTGCCGAGGGGGGTCGTCTCCGCGTCGATTGCCTGGGCATCGCGGCCGACCCCGGCATGCCTGAGGAGATTCAAGCCCTCCGCATAGGCGGCCATCAAGGCGTATTCGATTCCATTGTGGACCATCTTCACGAAATGGCCGGCGCCGCTCGGACCACAGTGCAGATAGCCCTGCTCTGCCGGATCATAGTCGTCGCTGCGGCCAGCGGTGCGCTCGAGATCGCCGGGCCCGGGGGCCAAGGTCTTAAAGATGGGATCAAGCCGGCGGACCGCCTGCGCATCACCACCGATCATCAGGCAATACCCACGCTCCAGGCCCCAGACCCCACCGCTGGTGCCGCAGTCCAGGAAGTAAATGCCGGCATCGGTAAGCCGCTCGGCACGTCGGATCGCCTCCTTATAGTGGGAGTTGCCGCCGTCGACAATGATGTCGCCCGCTTCCAGGCCGGGCAAAAGAGCGTCGATGACCGAGTCCACCGCCGCCGCCGGAACCATGATCCAAACGGCCCGAGGCCGGGCCAGCTTGGCACAGAGGTCGGTCAGGTCGCGGGCCCCGGTTGCACCGATATCGCCAAGCTTCCGGATCGCCTGAGCACTGCGGTTGTAGACGACGCACCGGTGGCCGTCGCGCATGAGGCGGGTCGCCATGTTGGCACCCATCCGACCGAGACCGATTATTCCGATCTGCACTATTCTCTCCCCTGTTCAGTAATAACCTTTGGTAAGAACGGCATAGACGTCGCATATGGATTCTGCGAAGTAGCGCAGACGTCCCCGCCTGCATTTTTCGATGCAGGCGAGGACACCTGCACTACTTTCGCGACACACTCCTCAAGAGGGTGGTACGTCTCGGCCAACTCCCGGTTGCTCACCGAGGGAGGATACGCCTGCAGCTCCTGACGAATCGCCGGCGTGATGCGTGCGTTCCTGTGCCATTGGAGAGTAACTATTCAGCAATGCCAGTCGAGGAATCGGAGGGCTCCCCTGGAATGTGGGGACGAGTGACTGAAAAAGAGCGGCGGAGAGTGTCGGATTGTTTGCGAAGCGTTGAGAGGTAGGAGCGG
>Ga0126329_10000301_pt1 | contig 10325 bp, 9 predicted proteins | sample InaspJWI85metaG_FD_104915 | JGI IMG/M metagenome (GOLD analysis project Ga0126329, IMG submission 104915) | Marine gutless worms symbiont microbial communities from Oahu, Hawaii - Inanidrilus sp. 2 OAHU.JWI-85 metaG | ecosystem: Host-associated > Annelida > Digestive system > Unclassified...
ACACACCCGTTTAACGGCCCCTTTTCCTGGACTACCCGGGTGGGCCGGTACCAGAAAGGTAAAACCAATCTGGATTTTACTGAAGCAAGAGACAGTGAGTGGCAGTGGCATCAGCTGGGCCATCAGCAAGTCTGCACCTTGCTCCAGACAGATAACCATGCCAGCACCTCACCACTCAGTTTTTTTACAGGCCGGATGCTCTTCCTGCCGCCCAACCAACAGCGTCAAAGCACTGAAGGCCAATTGTGCTCAATTAAAAGTAAAAGAAAAAGTAAAACAATTTGTGGAAGTCAAATATCACAGGTTCTGGCCGCCGTTTTCAGGTCAACTTGGGTTAGCCGTTTGCTGCATGATTTTATTCCTCCACTTGTTCCAAACTAAACCCTTGAAGATGGTGGACTTCAGTTTTTTACATGCTGTATGCCCCTCTTGTCATACAGTCAGCAGTGTCAAAGCACTGAAGAGATCGTCAGCCTTCACTGCAAAAAAACTAAAGTTTATGCTAACAGTGTCAAAATAACGTCAGTAAGACAGAAATAATGAAAACAATAGTGAATTTACAATGGATTTTTTCCATGAAAAAATTATGGTATACACTGACGTCTTGTCATACACTAACTTTGGTTACAATCACAGCAGTTCATCTACACACTGCCATTTATTTCACAGCCATTTTCACTTCTTTACTGAGGAAAAAGGCAGCAGCTGGTCGGCATAGTCACTCTATGTGTACTTTCATTTTTATAGAGTACAACTTTTTCATAAATGGCTGCTACTACTACTATACCCGTTTAACGTCCTCTTTTCCAGGACAACCTGGTTAAGCCAGTACCACTGGATTCAAATGAGGCAAGAGATGACGGGGTTTGGGGATACAGTGGCGTCAGCTGGACCATATGCAAGCAATCTGCACCTTGCTTCAGACACATAACCGCACCAACACCTCATCGCTCAATTTTTACAGGCCAGATGCTCTTCCTGGCACCTAACCAACAGTCGAAGCACTGAAGGCACGTTTTTCATAAATGGCATCCACTGTTAATTGATACAAGTTTTCCATTGCATGCTGAATAAGCTTAATCAAAATATCTCTGCTTATCATTGGAATATACCATGTGTTTCATTACAGTACAGTACTAGCGTTTCACCATTACATGTCTTGATGAAATGTTGGTTTGTGCGACTGTGTGCACAGATACGGCATATTCATCCCTGCCTGCCACACGGCCTGCTCCGTATGTGCCGCCAGAAATGAGGGGTGACCTCGTATGATGTCAGTCAGCTGGATGTCATGTCGGCTGCATAGTCTTCCGCAGCTACACAATGACACTGAAAGGCTGATATTGCGAGCATCTGACTGATATACTAGGACGGTTGAAATGTGAAACACTAGTCACTGAAGTCTCTGAATGACAGGAGCATAAGCACAGACTTCCTCGTAATAGTAGGAAGCTTATGGCGAGTGCGAGCCTATAATGGAGGAGGGTGGAGCCCCAGCGGAGTCCAGGGGCAGAGCCCATAGGGGCTGTAGGGGCTAAGCTCTGTAGTCAATGACAGGAGTTGCTGAACATGCATACCACAAGAAGCTCTGCTATCACAGACGGACTGCGTGATGCGCTATGTCAGTCAGAATCTTGTCAAGTGCTGCACAACTATAGAAACCGGTTGTACAACAAATCCACAACAGATTGAAGTAGTGGAGTTGGAGTAGAAAATGTTTAGGCATATTGAAACTTATCGTCAGCATAAAGAATAAATATAAAGCTCAACATGAAGTCAGTCCTAAACGTCCGACAACACAGCTAAACTTCATATTCTTGGCAGAAGTTATCAACATAGCTAAGCAGAACACAACTAATGATTTTCAAGATCATGCCTATTTTACAGTGTTTAATATTACAAAATACTGGCACATCATTCAAGCTCAAACAGCATACACAAATTACTAACATCTCAGTGCTTTGTTGGTTCAGAGTCTGGATGGGTATCCAGCTCATACTAATCTAGTTCCTGTAACACCAAGAGAGCTTTGAGGGATTTGGCGTATCCTCTAATCACAGAACGTCGACCGATGTGTAATAAACTATGTGCATCCAGCCACGATGCGTCCAACGTCGTAGATGTGGGCCACCACAAGCTCGATTGTTAATGAGTTCTGTTGACAATGCTGTAGACTAGCACAGCGTCACGCAGTAAAAATACAGTGATTGTTGCTTTCAACAGCTGATCAGCAGCAAATGTAAATACTTTGCCAATTATGTAATGTACAGTAAGTAAAGGACCAACAACTTCTGGAGTTGTTGAAGACTGCCTTGAAATTAACGTGTTGAGGTGAAGTAAACTGTTGTTCATTAAACAACTATAAGAACTGAATTACTGTAAGCACAAATTTGAAGTTGAACATTACTTGTGATCTTTATGAAACGTATCAGCACATTACAGCATCACGTACAAGCAAGTTCTACTACATCATTGAAGACTATGCTTTCTCGGTTATTTTTTGTTTTTGATGTACGGGCAAGTTCATTTGATTATGCCGTTAATTTAACTCTTACGATAACCAGCTTGTAAAGCTACTGCTGTACCATGATGTCTGCCAATGTCACTTCTATCATTACATGTGATGAAGTGAATTTCATGTTTTTTTTCACTGTTGCAAGTGATACAACACTCTTCAGTAGCGTTTGCCATTTGTACATAGTAATTCGTTATTGACGAAAATGTAGTTTGTTCAACATTGTTGCATGTTTTTTGTCTTACACCATCTAGTAACTACATACATATGATTGTCGCTCAGTGTATTATGTTTGATTTATAGTGCTGAAATCATTGCTTTTCAGAAAATGTGAACCTGTATGTCATTTTGTTTAGAAATGTACAGTGAAAATGGACATAATAATTCAGTTGTTATAAAACTAATATTTAGGGGCCCAGTTTACAAAATATCTTATGACAATCGTATATTGTTGTATTATTATATCTTATTATTATGACATACTATTAATCTTACATTATCTTACGATAATGCCAAAGTTATGATCAGATGAAAACCGAAAAAAAACTTTAAAAATTTTGTTATTGTTTTAAATTAGCTTGTGATCTTCCTAAGATAAATCTTAACACGTAAGTCACTATCGTTAGTTGAAAGTACAATGAACTTAAGATAGTCGTATGATAAGCTGTAAGATATTTAGTTAATTGGGTGCCAGGATAGCAAAACAAAATCAGAGGTTCCATTAGCTGTGCAAATATTACACGTCTTGCATTCATAATAAATTAAGAAAAGTGACAAACTGTATTAAATTTAGCATAATACTATATTTTTGCACTGTTCAGATGATTATGACATTTAAAACTAATCAGTGGTTGTAAATCTGATTAATTACAAGTACTAATTACACTGTTGAAAAATATTTAGTTACAGTAGTCAATTACTGCCAGGAAAATAGTAATTAATTCATAATTACCTTTACCACTGTTTAAGTGAAATAACTTTTAAGTAATTTAATGTAGTCAGAGTTTAATGATAACATTCAGCCAGAATAAAATTAAGCTGTACAAGTTACAGAAAACAATACTTTGTTCACTAACTAAAGGCTAAACAAAACCGACATAAATGGTGAAATGGCAATGGATTGTGATGCTAGCAACTTAACAGTTTATTGGCAGAATGCACTGCAGCTACTTTTAGATAGCTAAATGGAAACAGTTTATTTCTGTTCACTGCAAGAACACAAAAGCTGTGGTATGCTTAGGACAATTTTAATGGATTAACTGTCAGTGAGACAAGGCAAGCTGTGCATAAAACAATCACATGTTGTGACAATCATCGACATTCGACATTCTAGTAAAGTAATGCACAAATGTCACAATGATAATTACAAATACTTTGTGCAAACAGGTTTTAATAACAAACTATAACAAACAACGAGCTAATACTAACAATGGATGAGGTGCACATAAATGATTATTACAAATAGTATACATTTACAAAATATCTTCAAATTAGTGTGTTAATATCAGTTAATATGAATACATTTACTATCAATTCACGGCCATTTGATAATTATGAATAAAAAAATTATACAAAAATATATAAAATACAACTGGTAGCGAAGCAGTGATATACATATTTCACAGTCAAAACATTTACCAATAGCAAAGTCTCATCAAACAATGGCAAATATGATAAATCAGAGGCAGGCACCATAGCAAAATATGTGTATCTCAGTTACACAAAAGAACCACAGCAAAAGCACAGTCAAGTGATGCCACATTGGCTTTTCTTGGCACATGCAATATCATATTAGTGACTACTGACAATGCAACGACCACTCACTAGTTTGGTTTGTATCTTGATAACCTCTCCCCTCCACTCTGCTGAGTCCCTCTCTATACTTCATGATAGTGACAACACAACAACAGCCACCGTTTTACGGCCATTATATAGGTCGACATGCGTTAGCCGGCACCTCCAGTTAAGAACTGGAGGATTTTGTTGATGCAAAGTTTTACTGCTCGCAAGCCCTTGCTCATGGCAACCAGTGCATTCAGATTAGGGAGAAGACGTTGGAGTTCTCCTCAACAGTGTTATCTACACTGTCTCTATATGATACTGAAGTATAACATATGCTAACTAAAAGTTGGCAGCAAGCCAGTCAGAGAACGCCTCCATCCAGATGCACATGTACATCATGCAGACAATGCATGCACAGTGCACACACAGATGAACAGACAACTCCCAAAACATAACGCCTCCGAGCCCATCTACATGATGAGCAGAGGCACAACAAATCTAAGTTCCAGTTTATTGCAACGGTTGGATGGCTGGAATTTATTTGTGCTTTCATCACTACTTCATAATATCACAGCTTTAAATTAACAAAAAAAAACCAACAGCTAAAATGATTAGCAAATACAGTCCAATTACCAAGTACATGTACATGAAAGAAGTCTACTCCTGAAGCTGCCCTCCTGCTTCCCAAATCCCCATCTCTTGCCATCCTGTGCACCCTACTAACAGTGTTCTGTTCACATCTGCATGTAATGGGTTTGACTTTGTTATCTAGCTCTACTTATTTCAAGCAGAAAAAAACTGAAAATCCATGTCTGTAGGTATTTAAAAAAAAAACTTGTGAAGCTGGTAATAAACAGCAGTTCTAGACAATTCTTCAAAATAAATTCTAATACTTTTTTTCAAACTTATAAAACCATATGCAGAGAGACTGCTACCTGCATTCATCCTGATGAACAGCAACTGTACATATTTTAAAAAATAAATTCAGACTACTTTACAAAACCATATGCAGCTGCCAATTATAGCAGATCATACAAAGTAATTACAGTTTACACACAATCTACTGTGTTCATATGCCTTCAGTGCTTTGACACTGTTGGTTGGGCAGCAGGAAGGGCATCCGGCCTGTAAAAAAACATGAGCAGTGGGGTGCTGGCGTGGTTATCTGTCTGGTTTGAGGTGCACACTTGCATACGGCCCAGCTGATGCCACTGCCACTCACTGTCTCTTGCTTCAGTAAAATCCAGATTGGTTTTTACCATTCTGGTACCGGCTCACCCGGGTAGTCCCGGACAAAGGGCCGTTAAATGGGTGTGTGTGTGCTACTGTGTTCATTACTGTGCAGTGAAAACAAAGTTTCATGCAGCAACATACGACGTAATCGTTCAGTGTTACTGAGATGTGTGAAGAAACGTTAAAAGAAACTATCACGGTACACACAATAAACTATAATGGAAAGCATTAACGGCCACATTGATAAGCAAACTAACAAGATTTCTGTCACGGAAATTATTGGCATTATGGCATTTAAAGTTAAGACAGACAGGCAGAACTAATGTAAAGTTAGTACAAGCTGAAAAGACAACCATGTAATGACTACTACACTACACCCATTTAACAGCCTCTTTTCTAGGACAACCTGTGAAAGCCAGTACCAGAAAGGTAAAAACAGTCTGGATTTAAATGAGGCAAGAGATGATGGGTTTTTGGGATACAGTACATCAGCTGGACCATATGCAAACAATCTGCGCCTCACTCCAGACAGATAACCACACCAACACCTAATCACTCAATTTTTACAGGCCAGATTCTCTTCCTTATGCCTAACCAACAGTCAAAGCACTGAAGGCAAACCGTGTAATGACACTACTGTATTAACAATTATTGCGATGGATAAAAGTACTGAAGTGAATTATTCTTCTCAGCAGCGTCATAAGACCAGACTGAAACGTTTTGTAACAGAAACCACATTATATAACCATATAACTTACCCTCTCACCCAAACAACAATGAATTGAATATACAAGTGCAATGTAGTAACAGCATAAATATAAATATGGCACTTCAGAGTTCTGAAGTAAGAACAAGTATCAAATATATAACTAGCACAACAAAGAATCTATTTAAGTCATTGTGAAATAATACAAATATTCTCCGATATTGACATGTTTTCACCAATAAGCAATACACTGCACATACATGATGTCTGTAATTTTCAGCTCATTCTAACAAGTAAGTAACACAATTAGTGTATACTGCAAATAACCTAAAGTTATACATATCCACTCCAGTAAGCTGCACTTCACATGAATCAGATTTAAACATTTGGTAGAACACTGCACTGAGGATCTAACTGCTCACCACATCACAAGGAGTAATAACATCTTAGATTATAAGGCAATCCACAACAACGAACTCAGATGTAATGGTTTAATATTTCAACGAGATATGAAGACTTTTTTGTTCAAAGTATCAACCACAGGAAACAATTTCTGTGCAGAAAATGTATAGGCAAATTGAAACAACATCGTCAGCAAAAAGAATAAATGCATGTATAAAACTCAACATGAAGTCCTACATCCAACAACACAGTTAAATTTCATATTCTTGGTAGAAGTTATGAACATAGCTGCTGCAGAACACAGCTTTAAGATCTTAAAGATCATGCCTATTTTACAATGTTTAATATTACAAAATACTGGCACATCATTCACTCTAACAGCATACACAAAATACTAACATATCAGTAATCTGTTGGTTTGGAGTCTGGATGGGCATCCAGCTCATACTAATCTAGTTCCTGTAACACCAAGACAGCTTTGAGGGATTTGGCTTGTCCTCTAATCACAGAACAGTGGCCATTTAACAAAAACTACGAGTTACTGTATACAAGTGAAAATTGCAATAACAGCTGAAATACATGTACCTTAAAGAACAAGACCTATTGTAAAAATCACTGCCATTAATATATGATACATTTGAGACTACAAATCAAACAGTCAGAGCATGCTGATAAACAACCATGCAGTAAATTAATAGATCAAACACACACATATATACAAAGTGAGCATATAAAAAGGAGATTAATGTTTAAAGATATGTTGTTACTACAGAACGCCTTCATTCAAAAAAACCACAGTATGCACCAACTTACTGAACAATGTAACTTTCAAACTACTTTCGTGAAAAGCAGAGTCAAACAAGTCTGTATTGATCCTTGTCCCTCAGATCACAACGCAAGATGCTGGCCGCTGCTGCTGTCTGGCACCAGCAGGTATCAATCAATAGCCAGCAAGCAACTGCTTACCCAGTTATTGATCGATGGGACAAACGAACAGATGGACACTTGCCTGGCACACAGACGCTTCCGCTAGAAGCGGCCAGCGTTAATAATTTACTAAATGTCGATTAAAGCCGCTTTGCAAAAAATCACAATGCCCAACACTTGCTTACTGACTACTCATGTGCGTCATTCACTGTACTGTCATATACTTTCTTAAAGCCACATCTGTGTCCACAACCAGCAATTTGTGATCCATGACCACTATGTTACACATCAGATTAAATGATGATCTATCGACTTGCTAACTTGAAAATTCATATGGACATACATCAGAAAACTAGAATGTCAGTAACACATGAAAATTACAAAAAAATATCAAACATATAACACATACTGATAAACTACTGTGCACTGTAAAACAGATATACGTACTTTGTATGGAAAAAAACTAACATGTTGTTACTATACAGTGCCTTGTTTCAAAACCACACTGACTCAGCTTAGTCCAACAAAATTGTCTGCAAAACTGTGCAGAAAAAAATAAGCGCTTCAGTCACACAAACGTATTCAAATCATTTTCATCGGAATGGCCATACCTGCAAACTTCTTTCAATGGTATAAGTCAAGTGGCACTTTCAGAAAGCTATATCTCAATGGACGACTCGTAGTTCAAGAAAACCATCTAAGAAGGTTGTTGCACAGACAGAATGGCTACGAACGACATGAACTCATAACACTGCTTTCTCACATGTCTACTATGAATGACTACAACCCATTGAAGCATTCATCAAACAGATGACTCGTCACCTTCATTGAGCAAATACTGAAAGTCGAGGGCAGATGGCAATGGAGGAGCGACCACTAGTTGAGATGAGTAGTCAACTGCTGCACTGTGTCGAGCTGGCTTCTGCTTAGCAATGTCTTCCTCCAGTTTACTCCGCAGTGCCTTTACATCATAACGACATTCGCACATATACACAGTGTGAGTCAAAAATTTTACACTCGTAAGGTTTTCTGGAATTTTTTTTCCAAATGGCTCAGAATTTTTAACTAATATTTTAATGCCTATTGTGAATTTGTCTTACGCAAAATTACACAATTTTGTTTACTTATCTCTAACTTTGGGAAAGTTGCTATATTAAGCATAAACAGAGGATGGATTTTACATTTCACTAGAAAAATGTGAATTATCACGAAATCTCTGCAACAATAAGTCCAATCTCCATAAAATTTGGCAATAACACGCACAACATGTCTCTCAAGTGCACTGCTGTTAAAAGTTTGCATTTTATGGCAGAGGGAAACTGAAAATTCGCGACGTCTATTGATGACGCACAATAAGTCACCTCAAGCATACTGACCGTCCAACATCTTGTATTTTAAAAATTAAAACTTTCAATGGCTGGTGCACTTGACAGACCCATTCTGCATCATAGTGATAAATTTTGTGGAGATAGGTCATACCATTGCGAAGATATCGCAACTTTCGCATTTTTCAATTAAAATGTAAAAATTCACTGGATGGTCATGCTAAATACATGTATAGCAGAACGTTGTCAAAGTTTGCTTTAACTGAATACAATTTGGTAATTAGCTGAGGCAGACAGATCTGTAAGATGTTCACGTCAAACTTTCTCAGGATATAAGATACCAAAAATTATTAAAATCGGTCAATTTTTTAGAGTTATTCAAATAAGGTGGACGTTTTTTGGAACACAGTGTACATATGAACATGCAATAGGCGACTAAAATTTTGGTTGAAAATTTTCGGCCACTGGGAAGATTTTTCCAGAAAACCTTAGATGATACAGACAGTAAACTACTCGGAGAGGCAAAAAGACATATTCAACTATATAGCAAAGCATCAAAAACTCCACTAATTCTAACAAAATGTAATTAAGTTATTAAAACTTCAGTAATCTAACATATCCCCTAATGCAATTTTTCATTCACTTGTAGTTTTATGTACACAACGGTGTAAATTTTTAAGGCTGTGTCCCACAAAGTATTGAAAGAGATTTTTTTCTATTCTGCCACACAGTGGTAATGGGATAGGTATGTTAGCCCTGTGCATAAGGGATTTCCAGTTGAAACAATAACAACAAAACACTGTTTTTACACAAATCAGACGGCATATTAACAAAAACTAAAATGAAGACCAACAACCAAAAATGAAAGTAAAACCACATCTGGACTATATGCATTAATAACTCTAAAGCGATGACAGACATCGATGCTTTAATCTACATTAACAGCTACAAAATGACACTGTTGATTCTGTTCTGCATGCCTGTCTGGGCTTGAAAAACAACCTCATAATTCTAGCTCAAGTGCATCAGTGACTTACAAAGATCGCTTCTGGCATCAGCTCTTCAACCATTATCGATGGAAACAGACCAGTATATCCGTTGGACTCACCAAGCCACCAGCCATCATCCACTCCATGATGCTTGGACCGAACACAAATCAACTGACCTTCCACCAAACTCAGTTCTTCATCAGACTCGGCAGCACGGCTGAACAGCGCTTTCACCCACACGTCATCTAGCAACACACCATGTTCATGTTAACATCAGTTAATTTTCTGTGTCCTCCAGACTGACTCCATGGTCTCTCGACCACTACCATTTCTTATGAACAACAACAACAACGACCGTTTAACGGCCTTTGATCCGGGACAACCCGGGTAGGCCGGTACCAGAAGGAACTTTCACCCATTCACACCTATCCGAATCAACGTGCTTC
>Ga0126329_10000302_pt1 | contig 10321 bp, 10 predicted proteins | sample InaspJWI85metaG_FD_104915 | JGI IMG/M metagenome (GOLD analysis project Ga0126329, IMG submission 104915) | Marine gutless worms symbiont microbial communities from Oahu, Hawaii - Inanidrilus sp. 2 OAHU.JWI-85 metaG | ecosystem: Host-associated > Annelida > Digestive system > Unclassified...
AGCAAGAGACAGTGAGTGGCAGTGGCATCAGCTGGGCCATATGCAAGTCTGCACCTCGCTCCAGACAGATAACCACACCAGCACCCCACCACTCAGTTTTTTACAGGCCGGGTGCCCTTCCTGTCGGCCTACCAACAGCGTCAAAGCACTGAAGGTAGTGGAAACAGATAGGAATAACAAAAAAAATGGCGATGATGTGAAATCAGTAATATTAAACATTAGTCATGTGGTGATAAAGACTACTGTTCATAATATTAATGGGTTTTCAGTTCTCTGAACTTTTTGTGTCACAGTAGTTTAACTGTAGTGTTGCTTGTTGTCTTGTGGTATGTCACAGTGCTGCATAAACCATGTAGCAGATGTGGCAATGCCACAGGCCTCAGGCCTCAAGGGGGCCTCCGGAAGTAGAGAAAAATTTTCAGTCCGCCAGTAGTCTTTAAGTAATTTGACATAACTTCTGCAACAAAAAATAAAAATGGGCCGTATTGATATCGGGACGAAATAATTGCCAGCATGTCGTGTCGACTCGAGTGGCTGACTGTGATAGGTCTTTGTCTTGCGTAAGTAAGGGGGCTCTGGAAAATGATTGCCACGGGCCTTGGTTGGCATTAATCCGGCACTGGTATGTCATATTGCTGAGCTGGTGCTGATATAGTTTTTTTTGTATTGGAAGAGAAACTAACGGTTGTTGTCGTTGCTTGCAGGCCGTGACATTGGTGCTGATTACAAGCCACGGCAGCCATTCTATGCTACTACTGCAGCACTGTCTCCGATGGGTTTTAGTCAGACAAGACAGTCTATGACACCTCCGCCTGGACAGTCTCAGAATTTACCAATTGGAGGTTAGTACCGGTTTGTAGCTGGAGTAGTGAGTTAACTGTACATAATGTTCGCATTTGTACATTTTTCGTGCTGGCATAGTAATAGCTGGTGAGTCTGTGTAAATGACATGGCATCCTTCCATTAGGAATCAACAAAGTATGAGATCCAATTGCTGACGTTTCCTACTTAATGTCATTGCTTTGAATTTTCCATGGTGCTTCTGCACTGTTGGTTGGGCTTTAAGATTATGCCTCAGTTTAATAGTATGTACTCGTAAAACTGTCTACAACCTTTCCTGTAAAATTGTCTTATGATGACAGCAGTCACTCTAATCACAGCAACCTAATGCTGTTGTTCCTCGTGGCTTATGTATACACACTGCCAACAAAAAAACACAGCACACATTGCACTTTGCCAATAAGCCCACTTCCTGAATGGTTACTAACAAAACTGTGAAGACCGTTTAATTTTTACCGTGCGACACTATGCTAGCATGGTAGATGTGTCCATCGATGTGTCTGTCACAAGTTGGTATTGTGTCGAAACTGCTAAACACAGAATCACACAAACAATGCCACACTATAGCCCAGGACTCTAGTTTTCTGATGTCAGTGATCTCCGCAAAATTCGACTGGGGTCAACCCCTATAAGGGCGCCAAGTGCAGGTGGGGTGGGTTAAAATCGGTGACTTTCGACAAATAATTAGCTATATCTCGAAAAGGTACAAGATAGACATAGTTTCTTTTAAAGTCGAATAGGAAGTCGTATGTGCTCTATCGAATGGTGATATTGCCGATGACCTTGAGTGACCCCTAACTGCCCAAAACTACCCCAATTTGTACATTTTGCACCGCTTTTCATATCTCCGTAATGGGTGTAGTTAGAAACTTCAAATTTGGTCTGTAGGTTAATGGTAGCAAGTCCCAGCCTGCCGATGACAAGTCATCCCTGAAAGGGGTGTGGTCGGGGTTACGTGACACATTTTAGAATTTTGCACCCTTAAAATTTCTGGAATGGCTAAAGCTAGAGATGGTCCCTCGGCGATAGCTGAGCTTCTTAGTTATGTAACAATGCCAACAAAATATAGTAAAGTCTTATATGTTCTCTTAAGCACACTCCACTGTTCATTTGTGACTCAAGACAATCTCACTGCAACTGCTATCACATTCATTATCTAGTCTGGGTAACAGTTGCCTGGTGTCACGTTTGATCACCTATCTCATTTGCATGGGACAGTGGTCATGACATTGAAATGGCAGTGTACAGATGTAATTTTATGAGCACATGGTCTTGCAATGCGTTGTTGGTGTCATTTAATGGCATTGTGTATGAGCACTGGATGTACATTAATGTTTATATGTAGGTCTTGGTCTGGCTCGTTTCTACACTAACTCTCCAGGAGCTGATAAATTCCGACCAGCTTCACTGTCAGTTGCAAACAATATACTGAGTCCTGTGCTGAGACCAAGAGCTATGTTCTTGAAAAGGTTTGTTGATGCATTTGTTAATAGTTATTGTTGAAGTTGATGACAGTGTGTTTGTAAGTGATGAAGGTAGCACCACATATTTTGTTCAAGAGTGTTTAGTCTTACTGTGGTACAAGTTGATTGGAAATACATTTATGTGTTGCAGCACATCAGCATCAAAGGATGCAACGGGGCGCAGTCAGCTGCTGGAGGATTTCCGCAATAACCAAATACCCAACATACAGTTGTCAGACATTGCAAATCATGTTGTGGAGTTCTCTCAAGATCAACATGGATCTCGGTTGGTCTTTTGTGCTTGTTTCTACTGATAATTTAGGAATTTGTCATGGGTCATCATAGCTTGTCTCTTGTGTTTTTACAAGTTAAACTGAAATATGTATAACATCATTCCTGAGGGATCTGTGGAATTTTTTAATGAATGGACAGTGGAACTGTGAAAAATTGGATTGATTTTTAGCCTTGGTTGTTGACCAGCAAATCGACACACCTAGATAAAAACTGCTATACATTCTCAGAGAAAATTATAGTAGACTGTTGTAGATTATAGGCAACATCTTTAGGAGTCGCATCTTTTTCGGCTGTTTAAGTGAGTAATGTATTAATGCAGTTAACTTTGCTGTGTTTCTGTACAGTTTTATTCAGCAGAAATTGGAGAGGGCATCGCCATCTGAAAAGGCAATGGTATTCAATGAGATCTTGTCGGCTGCTTACAGCCTGATGACAGATGTATTTGGCAACTACGTCATACAGAAATTTTTCGAGTTTGGAACAAGTGAGCAGAAGCAGATGTTGGCGCAGCGTATACGCGGCCATGTCATGCCATTGTCACTACAGATGTACGGATGTCGCATTGTTCAGAAGGCTCTAGAGAGCATTCCATCTGAAATGCAGGTGCAGATAAGTTATCACATATATACGGTAGCTCAGTATTAGCAGAGCTGTTAGATGATAAGATTTATTACTTTGCATCTTGATGAATCTAATCCATTATGTTGTCTTAGTGTTACACTGTTTTGCAAAGACCGACTTTGAATGCTTTGCTATATTTTATGGTTTTAAGTTTATTGTATTGAACTTTGGCTCAGTACCCTGATGCTTTCAGCTAGATAGCCAGAATAGGAGATTTTCTGTTTTGCCCTAGTTTGTTGTACACTACATATGAATATAGTAGTGTGTGCCCACGAAATTATGCTGTTAAATATGCATGGTGCTGTAAAGAACATGGCTTGTGGCATTGAAAAGAACTCTAACACTATGACAGGATATTTGTATGTTCAGATAATGTAGGTATATAGCTATAATCAGTGGTGGCAATTTCTGCATGTCTGTGTTTAAAGTACCATTAATTTTTAACAAACTAACCAGTCATAGCCAATTGCATCAGGATATGCGACGTTTCATTGCAGTAAATTTAGTGTTGTACAGATATAATGAAGATGGCAAAATCGGAGTCATTTTTCCTTGGAGCAGTGTATATTTGCTTGCGTGAGTTTTAAAATTCATAAGACTGCATTGTTTTAAGAAAAACAATTATAATCTGTAGCTGTTAGTTTCGTTGTGAGAATGTTAAATGTTGGTGGATGTCAGGTGGAGATTGTGAAAGAACTGGATGGACATGTTCAGAAGTGTATTAAAGATCAGAATGGCAATCATGTGGTGCAGAAGTGTATTGAGTGTGTTGACCCAGTGCATGTCAATTTCATCATTGATGCATTCAAGGGCCAGGTTATTGTCAATATTCTAGTAATGAGCTTTGTACATCACTGTGGTCTGGTGGTAACACGCCTGGGTGCAGAGGCCATCAGGCTCTCGTGATGATCACTGCCATGGTGTGGGCTGCATACCCATACAGCAGTGCCGAGGTTAACTCAAGTCATCCATAGTATAGTAAATGAATAACAGCTTTTCAGGCTGAATAATAATGATAAATGGGAAAGGTGTGTGTGGACATTGGCAGCCTGCAATACAGACACACTCGTTGCCAAGTGAGCCGGATGAAATATTGCAAAGTTCACTGTTAAATTTCGCATGGAATGGTACACCATAGGCTCACTGGCACATGCCACATTTGACCCTAATGGGCTAAGGGGTTGAGCACAGTAGCCTCGTAGTAAAAAAATTGGTCGTAATTGCAGTATTTTGGTGTTTTATTTATGCAGGGCAACAGTATAATACAGTCAGGGTGAAATTTGGAATGGAACATACCTCAGTTTCATTCTTACATGGCATTCCCCTTCCCTTCCCTTCCCTACCTTTCTCCCCTCATTCCTTCCTTCACCCTTTGTTCCCTTCCCCCCTCTCACCTTCCTTTCTGTCCTTTCCGTTCCCCAGAATGGGTAGGTGTGGATATGGCCCTGCTGCTGCTGTGGCGTTGTTCTCTTGCGCTGCTGAGATGTTCTGGTTAAGACTTGATTTTGATTCATTTGATTTGGATTGTTGCTTTCTGACAGTGGTTTGACACGGTGAGAAGCCATTAAACAATTGGTCGTTGAACAACTAGTTGTCACTGAATGATGCGAAGGCTGTGCTAGAATGGCTGTGTGATGTGCAATTGTGCGTGTGTGTTGTCGTGTAGGTATTCAACCTGTCAACTCACCCGTATGGTTGCCGAATCATCCAGCGAATCCTGGAGCATTGTTTGCCGGAGCAGACGTCTGGCCTCCTGGAGGAAATGCACGAGCACACGGAGCGCTTGTTGCATGACCAGTACGGCAACTATGTTGTACAGCACGTGTTGGAGCATGGCCGTGCTGAGGACCGCAGTCGCATCGTGGCACAGGTCCACGGCAAAGTGCTGCCTTTAAGTCAACACAAATTTGCCAGGTATATCTCATGCCCTATTGTAGTGCATACATGTTGTCCTCCTGTTAATTTGTGTCACATGTTCAAATTCCTGAAAGTGAGGGGATTTGTACTTTCTGCTCACCCGATGAAAGTTGAAGTGTAGATGAATTACTTACAGTTTCTTCCTGTCTAAGACTGTTCAGCAGTCTCTAAATGTTTGCTTGGAGACCTTTCTGGGACCAGTGGACTTTAAAAAATGGCCGTTGAAAGAGCAGTTGTCAAAGTTGTTTTAGCAGTCCTGTTATTTACACAGATAGAATGATAGATGCATGTAGCAATGTGGCTTTGCGGTGAGCAAGTGGTCAGTGACTGTCATGGTAGAGTAAGTAGAGTATTATTGCTGATATATTTATTTGTTGATTTTGTAGTTGAAATACATCACTTCAGTGCTTTGACGCTGTTGGTTGGGCAGCAGGAAGGGCATCCGGCCTGTAAAAAACTTGAGCGGTGGGGTGCTGGCGTGGATATCTGTCTGGAGCTAGGTGCAGACTTGCTTATGGCCCAGCTGATGCCACTGCCACTCACTGTCTCTTACTTCAGTAAAATCCAGATTCGTTTTACCTTTCTGGTACCGGGTCACCTGGGTAGTCCCGGAAAAAGGGCCATTAAACGTGTGTGTGTTTGTAGTTGAAAACTTGAAATACTGTAGGGAACAGCTTGTAATATACGTGATGTTAAATGTAGTTTGTGGTTCTGATGTTTGTGTATAGCAACGTGATTGAGAAATGCATCTCACATGCACCTCGCTCAGAACGTGCATTGCTCATAGAAGAAGTGTGCAATGATAGCAATGGGTAAGTGACAGTTAGCCATGTCTGCCACTTCATTGCCTTCAGGCCTGCCTCAGTCGACCTTGTTGATAAGTAGCCTACTTCTAAGTCAGAACACAGTGCAAAAGAAACAATTATTTTTAGTTAATCATTCTATTAATTTTTCTTGGGAAAACCTTTATTTATCGAGACTAAATTTGTAGTAGTTTTAACATTATGAACAGCATGCAGGCACATTAGCTGACATATGGAGCTTTTACAGCAGCTTGAAAATAATGCTCCAGTTGTTGGTCAGGACAGCCTGTGTACTGTTCAGCCAGTACTGTTTGTCTTTCAGTAGGTCATTTATGTTATGAGTTGCATGGCCTGCTGACATTGTGGGGTCCCATGTCTGGTATGCAACTTCGTTAGGCCATGGTTACATGTGCAAGATGTAATTCTTTTAGCATGAAAGGGTTATGTCTTACATGTGACCAGATCTGAAATGAAAGTGAATTGAGCTGAGAATGTTCGAAAATGTTTGTGAGCCAATGCTTTTCAGCCAGTGAGTGCATAGTGCATAATTGAACATTTATGTTGGTGCAGGAAAGTGAACCAGTATTGGCTTGCCAGCAGCACTGTGTGTACTAAATATAGTCCTTCTTACTGATACCAGCAGTTTGGTATTATATGTTAACTAAGAGCACACAGTTTGGTAGACATACACACGTGAAATAGTGCTGTGGCTGTCTGCAGGCCGCAGTCTGCACTGTACACGATGATGAAAGACCAGTTTGCAAACTACGTGGTCCAGCGTATGATCGACGTTGCTGACCCACCGCAGCGCAAACTGCTCATCAACAAGATCCGTCCACACGTTGCTGTGCTGCGCAAGTACACATACGGCAAGCATATTCTCGCCAAGCTGGAGAAGTACCACATGAAGAACAATGCTGATCTTCCGCCTATTGGCGTCGCCACCAACGGCACTCTGTAGAACTTGTCACCATCATGATCTTCTGCTGTGTCTGCATGCATTGTGGTTACTCCCTACCTACTGTCGGCATATGTAACACACTTTCTGTGTTTGATTGATCGGAATTGTTATTGCCTTTTTTATATTTAACATTTTGATTTTACTTACTGCGATTTGAGATGGTTATTAGGTAAGCAAGTGATTTTTTGATGTTTAATCATCATTTCATATTCACATTCTATTAGTCAACGTAGTTTGATAAGTGTATGTCAGTTTTTATTATCGATCATTTGAGCTCATTTCATTTTTGCTGTGAGGTTTAGTTAATATAAATGTGTTCTTAATAATGAACTCTTTATTTTGAATGTAGGTTTCTGTAGTATATATCTGTTCTTTACAGATGAAGCATGTAGGTATTGTAATTGAATTCTGCCATATACACTGTAGCATATACTGTACATAAACTGTTTTTACCTTATGAAATTCTTTGTGCAAAGAATAGATGTGAATGCCGAATCTGCCTACCAGTATACATAATTATGTAACTAATGTACAGTTATTTGCACAGTTTTGCATAGATACCTGTAAAAATGAACTGTCACTTGTACAAAATGTGCAGAACTCGTTCAGAAATTGCTGCTGTACAGATATGTACACATTTGTACATTTAAAACGACTGACTGCTGTTTTACTGTATTGTCCGGCTTGTGTCCATGGCCTTTTAACGGAACTTATCCCATGAAACAGAAACAGTGGATCGGAGATGAAAGAAGTTGCATGATTTGTTGGTGTTCTACACTACAGTTGTTGTGGTGGTTATGAGTTGAGAGTGATTTGTTGGTGGCTGCGTGGTAGTATGGAGAAGATGCCAGCTGGCGTCACTAGTTAGTGTTGTTTGTTGGTGTGTGTTGTCGTTGTGTAGTATGATAGCATTGGTGCTGATGTTGTCATCCTCTGCATGCATAGCACCTGTCGTGTTTCCATGATTTCTATATCGCTGATGTAGTGGTGAGGTAGTACTCTGATGTAGTTGGTGTTTTCTTCCTAGTACTAATGTTGTATGTCGTAGTTTTAGCCATGTGTGTGTGTTCAAGTGTGCTTGCGGTTTTATTAGTAAGTAGCCTATTAGTATACTGAATAGTGTCATTTGCTTGCACTTAAGTTTCCATGCCAGTTTTCACTGATATTCAAGAAGATATCATGTGCTTACAGATGCTGCATTTGTTGGAATTGTCAGACCCTCTTGTATGCACTAGTAGTGTTCACAAAGTCAGAGGCATGTTGGCTAAATTAGACTAAAACAGTAGGGTGTAGTCTTTAGCCAGTTACTTTTATTTTTCGAGAGCATATAATAGAATGTACAGCCTGCACTCATTCTTGCTGTAAGCTGTGTTCCAACTCGAGATCGATGAACTCTTCAATCATTCACTACTAAAATGTATGTCAACTTGTATGATAAATTATAATAGTAAAGATACAATAAACCTAAATTGTTGAAAGCACCATTAGATCCCAACCATTCACCATTCAGAAAGTATATGTCCATTGGTAGGTGTAAATGTCGTACAGACTGCTGAACAGTTTTAAAATCAACATTTATATCTTAATATTACAGTGAGTCGTAACTTTTTCGATATTCAGCTGTTTGGTAAAATTACAGTATGCTTTGATGTGTACTATACACAACATCAGGTGAGTGTATCTAAATGTCTTGTGTTTGCTTTGCTTGCTTACAAATTGCAGCAGTTAACTTTGCACACTGGTTTACATCTGCATGCTAGCAATATGTTTGCTGGGGTTTACGTTATAAATGTTTGTAAATATTTTGCATTATAATTAATGTTGTTACAATACAAATGAATGATGTAATGCACTCTTTGTATCTTTGCATATTTTAGCGAGCTTTTTCATTTAACTGGACATGGTGAAAGTGCTTCATTTTCTGCATATCCTGTGTGTTATTTTAACATTTTGGTGTTTTCATCTATCTGTTATTTCCTGCTTTGCACTGCATGTAGGAGATATTTGTCATCTGATGTTGAGTTTAGCTCATCTAGCTTTATCATGTGTTGAACTCACTTCAACATTTCCTATGACAGACATAATAAATCTTGATGTTAAATGAGACAGTTAGGAGGCAGTTAACAGGAGACAAGCAGCATTGACCAAACAGATTTTGTGTGGTTTGGATGCCTTCTTCCACTGCCAGCAGTGTAGCCAATAGGCAGAAGCTAAATGCTGATTTCCGCTACTTGTTCTTATCTGAGGGAGCACAGATTGCTGTTGTATAATCGCTGCTATATGGGTCGGTGATTCGTAATGTAAAATTTAGTGATGTATATGCGGTTGCCTGTTATCATAGTGACTTTTGTGCTTTTCTATTCATTGTATGCTGTATAGTTTGCAGATGTTCAGAATTGTATTGTAAATTTTTGTCGTCTTTTAACAAAAAATCAGGTATTTCAGAAGTCCTGTAAGGCTTCACTGTACAAACTGTAGATTGACAATTGTAAATTATGTCAATAGCATGTCAGTATTTTGAGCGTTGATGCCATTAAGTTGCTATTGCCGTTGTCCTGACTAATTACAGTTTATTAGTTAGTTTTGTTAATAAACCCATTTCAGTTTAATTTTACAACTGAATGAGTTTTAACTACTTTTTGATTGTTTGTTCATCTTTGTGGCATTGTCTAGTGGATTTTTATATTGATGTTTTATTGTAACTGGATTGAATCAGAGCAACTTAGTGACTGGTGTTTATTCTGAACCTGTTTTGTCAGTTTGTCGTAAGTGCACATTTCAGTTGAATGCCGTTGCTGCAATACTTGCACAAGAAGTGTTGCATGAATTGGGGAAAGTGATTGGTCTTGGACTGTTTCAAGCAAACCCACTGTCATTGTCTGTAATTGCTTTTGTCGTTGTAACTATACCGTCTGTTCTGATAAATGCTGAGAATATCTTCGTTTGATACAGGCAGCTTGTACAGTGATGATGGTTGTCTTGCGTCATCTAATTACATGTAGTTTCATCACCTACTGTAGAGTGTCTATTAGTTTACTGTAATCATGTTTTGCACTAGCTTACACTAACTGAACACTGTGTACATTAATAGTTTAGCACAAAAGTATTTTACTATAGTATTTTGCATAATTTGTATAGTTGCATAAGTTGAGTGGTATATATAATAAACAGATTCTGTAGCTACATTTTGTTTTTGCATGCAACAATATACAGATGATGCACCGTAGTGAGTGGACATTGAAATATGATGAACCCGAGGTTCAAAATGTTGCATGAGGGTGCAGCCCGAGTGCGACATTTTCAAGTGAGGGTCATCATATTCCAGTGTTGCACGAACGATTAATAGATTTCAATTGTATTTAATAAAAATACATACGATAAGATGTGCATCACGTAAACAAAAACAACATAGTATATATATA
>Ga0126329_10000303_pt1 | contig 10291 bp, 6 predicted proteins | sample InaspJWI85metaG_FD_104915 | JGI IMG/M metagenome (GOLD analysis project Ga0126329, IMG submission 104915) | Marine gutless worms symbiont microbial communities from Oahu, Hawaii - Inanidrilus sp. 2 OAHU.JWI-85 metaG | ecosystem: Host-associated > Annelida > Digestive system > Unclassified...
ACGTCTCTACAGTTCACCGATGAGCAACTTCAGCGGGCGACTATTCATCGACAGTTAGCTAGTGTCGTGTGTTTATTGCGTACGGTAAATACTGCAGTATTTCGACTACAACTGTGTCAGACACTGCAGCGGTTTCAAACTGTTTTGTCTGTTGTTGTTAGTTTTGTGTTATTTTTCACAAGATTTGAACGTTACCATGTTACCTATGGCCGTTAGTTCGGTTCTCTTCTGGTGGCGTTGCGATACGTTATGTACTTCCGGTCTTACGGAAGACGTTATATATGCGTATCACGGCCAGAAATAGGCGGACGCGATAAAGGGGCGTATATTCAAAGTGACTCAACAGGGGTAGCATGGATTTGACAGCGCGGTCTATACTCAAACTGACTCACCAGGGGGAGCATCTGACCTCGGGCGGGCGGAGTCTGATATCTACAACTGCAGTCAATCGAACATTCACGTGTACTTTTAGCAGGACTGCCGTGGGGACGGAATTTCTATCTCCATACCCATGTCCACGGGGATCCCCAGACCTGATTTTTAGAGTTGTCCACGTGATAAAATCACTTCGTGATCAACGAAAGGTGGGGACTGCGGGAGTGAGGTAATGGTTAATGAAGATTATCAATGAAGAGTTTCACGACGCAACAACGTGGTCGTTTTGTAGCTGTTCGTCGTTGTCTCGAACCTCGTCGTCGTCGCTAGCGGCTTCTTCGTTGATACTCGCTGTTTCACCTTTCACACGCTGAGTCTGCGGCTGAGTCGGCCTGTAGACCACCGTGACAGACATACAGACAGAGAGACTCGTCTTCTAGATCTCCGTGACAGACAGACAAACAAACAGACAAACAGATAAACCGACAGACAGACTCGGCCTGTAGACCACCGTGGATGTCTCGACGATCGCCTTTCGGCCCGGTCTCGACGTCCTGGCGACGTCGTAGGATCGGAAACTGGCGCGGCTACGACTAGCCAGAGTCTGGTCCGTCGAGATCGCCGACCTGTCGACGGCCATAGCGGCACAGCAGACGCCGCAGAGCCGCCGCAGCACGAAGTCGTGGTAGCCGGTACGCAGGCTCTTGTTGGTCAAGCTTGCCAACTGCAGGGTTGCATCGTTGTAAGTTTTCAATGTGGTTCCAATTCGTAATCTAAAAAAAATAATCATAACCTCTAAAATGCGTTGCACAAAAACCATTATTCTGAGCACAAGCTTACGCTCAGAATTTAATAACTGTGTCATCGCTGTGACTCCATCTGTTAACCTCAACGGCTTTGTTGGTTGTTGCTCGTTAAATTTCGCCGAGAACGAGTAACTGCCTCCTCTATGCGTCAGATTAAGCTTTTGAGCACACGTCAATCGTATCGAATACGTATCGCATTGTTTTCCGGTACGCAGGCTCTTGTTGGTGAAGCCGTAGATGAAAAAGTTGACGCTGGCGTGCAGGTGCGCGATCATGATGTGAAGGTGCCAGGGTACTTGTACTGGTACTTGCACTTGTACTCGAGACTCATGTACTGGTACTGGTACTTGCGCAAGTTGCACCATTTGTACGTGCCAGTTCCTGGCAAATTTTTGCAAAAAAATCTTCCAAACTAATATATTTCATGGCAGGGCATGCTTTGATCATAGCTTACGTTAAATGAATGATTAGTTGGAACATCTCATTGGCACACACATTGCCAGACTTCAACCTTTGCAGTTTTAAGTAGAAACATGATATCAATTTCAAGTACTGGTACTTGAGACTCTGGTACTGGTACCGGTACTTCAGGTACTTGACTAGTTGAGTACTAGCTACAACTCCGGCAGGTGCGCGATCATGGACGCGTAGAGGTGAACTGACAGCGGAAACACGTCGAACTCGTCGGACAGAAGCACGACCGCGTACGGCGCCCAGCAGACGCAGAACACGATGAAGATAATCACTGCGACCTTGACCTTGCTTCTCTCTGTTGATCCCAAGGTCAAGGCCGCCAGAATCAGAAGTTCGGCGCGCCCGCCGTCGTCTAGGACATGACGTTACCGAAACGATGCAAAAGGGGCGTTAGCCTGCGCGCGATGATGCAACGACCAGAAAACGATGAAGATGATGACTATCACCTTCAAATTAAATCAAATCAAAATTTATTCTGGAGACATAAAAAGAAATATTTGTACAGGTATACACGTTACAAAAATTGACGCGGGTCAGGTAGAGGTATGCATGGGAATGGGGAAGACTGGGATCCCATGGGTCCCATGGGATTCCCATGGGAATGGGAGTAAGATCAGCGATGGGATGAGAATGGGATGGGAATGGGAATTAAGTGCATGGGAATGGGAGTTAAGACGTGGGAGTTGTCACTAGCAACTGTGATTAGTCTTCTGTTCTTACATAGTAACATGGAGTAACGACAGTAATGCGGGTGGTGCTACAGCCTGAGACTGAGCAAGTTGTGCTGAACTGAAGTAAACTAACATTGATAACATCGGCACTTGAAAAATTAATCGGACTACTTTGATTAAAATTTGCTACAACCTACTTTTTGCGCATAGTATGATGTGATGTCTCATTTGAGTTGCCGGGTAGGAATGGAAGGGATTCGGGAATTGCTGGATGGGAAGATATGGGAATGGGGTTTAAGTTTCAGATGGGAATGGAAATGGGAATAAAGTCATTGAAATGGGAGGGAATTGGTATGAAAAATCTGTTCCCGCACAACTCTAGTCTAAGGCAGAAATTTCGCACTTACAGAGACCCAAATACGTGTAGCCTACATGTACAGCCTACATGTACAGGAAAAGAACTGCAGACATTTCAAGCAATCAGTGAAAGAACATATGTTTAGGCTCGACCACTGTTTATTGTGACTAACTGTTTTTCGTGCACATTAGAAGCTCACTCACTTAGTTACTTACTTATTGTAGTGCATATAATAGCCAGATTGTAACTAATAATCAGTACGAATACTATTAAAATCAGCAAAGATAACACAACAATAAATAAATATCACACAACAAATAACTCAACAAGTCGACAAATGTTTGAAAAGTTTTAAAACTGCCAGGACTCTTTTAAGTGTTCATTAATGTGGCGTCTTTGCTGAAACGAAACTGCACGGACAGTGATTTCACTGAAGTTCGGTCTATTTAGTATAGTTTTGTTTTGCGTATTTGTTTGTCACGATCGTATTGATTGTATTTTTCCCATTTGCTATCACATCTGCGATGAAATGCAGCTTGCCGGACCTTGATCTGTCGGATCGTCTTGACCATCGCTGCCTGGGTGCTCCATGCGCCCATACTGGCACTGCCGCCGCCGCCGCGACCGTTGCGAGCCTGCAGAAGACGCAACTTGGCTTGGCGGATGTGCACGAAGATACGCCAGTAGCACAGGACACAGGCCGCACGTGTCTGCACCTTCTACTTGGAACTCTCTGTCTGCACACATTCGTTCTGTCGACACCCTATCCACCTTTAAACGCCACCCAAAATTCGATCTCTTCCAGTCTGCCCTTACCGTCTCTAGTCATCCTGTGCCAGCGCCTCGGATTCTTTTTCACGATTTTTGGCGCTACATTAATTTGTAAGTATGTATGTATGTATGCATGTACGTGACAGACAGACAAACGAACAGACAGACAGTAGCACAGGACAATGATGACGAACGGCAGCAGCATGCCGACCGTGACGTAGAACAGCGTGTAGTGGTGCGACAGGGTGCGGTCCCAGAGACACTTCTGCAGCTGGGAAGGTAACCGCGGGCCTCTGCATCGCCAGCTGCGTCCCGAAGACATTTCTGCAGCTGGGAAGGTAACCGCGGGCCTCTGCATCGCCGGCTGCGACCCAGAGACACTTCTGCGTCTTGCGGTCGAAGGTGTGCGCCGACCAGCCGGCGTGGCACGGCACGTCGAGCGCCAGCCCGACCACCCACGTCGCCGCCACGATGCCGTAGTAGGTGCGCCGGGCGAACAGGCGCCGATAGGCGGAGTGGTGGCAGATGTAGACGTAGCCCGGTTCCCAGATATCACTGTACCACAAGCACAGTCTTGGTGTTGGTCTCCCTCTCGAGAACAGACGTCTGGGCTCGGTCGAGAAGCCACAGTTTCGGGGACCGATTTACAAATTATCTTACGATCTATCATAAGATTATCGTAAGTTTATCGTTTATGCGATAGTGACTTACAACGCGCAAAGCTCTTTCGTAGGAATATCGCGAGTTATTTTTGCGAACACCATTTCATACAGATGATCTTACGATTTTGTACGTAAACGCACTCGAGAAAAACCTGGTGTTCTTCGTGAGATGTTTTGTAAATTAGTCGTCCGTCGTAAGTCGACCGTAACTTTGTCATTATCGTAAGACAGTCATAAGATTATCGTAAGATATTTTGTAAATCGGGACCTCGGTCTCGACCGGTCTCGGGGCCAAAATCTTGGTCTTGGTCTCCACAATTTGGTTTCGATTTCGTTTTCGGTCACGCGGGTTTCGTCTCGTTCAACGTCGTCACTGACCGGAAGTAGTAAACAAAGCCAGCTCGGGGATCGGAAACTGGCGGCAGATGTAGACGTAGCGGTTGACGCTGATGCAGCCGATGTTCAGCAGCGACACGACGCAGCTGGTGACGCACAGACCGACCCGCGGTTACCTTCCCAGCCGCAGAGCTGGTGACGCAGAGACTGGCGCAGAGCGTACACAGCCACCGACGACGCCTCCACACTTCGGCGGAACCGGCGGGACTAGTAGCAACCGAGAAAGCTCAATCATACTGGATATGTGCATCAGCCAGAGCGCCAAAAATCGCGAAACAAATCCGAGAAGACGCTGGCGCAGCCAATACGCCAACTCGAAGAAGAACAGAGAAGTTACTTCAACTTCAACGACGAGCAAGAGTCGACGACAGAAAGTCGACTTCGAAGAACGGACCAGCATAGATTTTTTTAGAATCTGTAAATTTGCTGGAATGGTTACGACGTGACCCGCCATGTTCAAGGTCAAAAGGTCAAAGGTCAGAGACGGCACACAGCCACTGACGACCGTTGTGAAACAGCGACGGACCAACAACCGCTCCTGGAAACACCGTATAAGTTATTTAGATACGATGAGCTATTTCAACGTGCGCTCATTTAGCTATGATGATCTTCTAGGCGACGTACAGTGGTATAGTCAAAACGCTTCTAGGCTACGGAACAGAGAGAAAACAAACAGTGAGCCACATGGTGTTGGTGCCGTCAGTTATTTAGTCAGCCGATGTAAGATCACGTAAACCGTTTCGTCTTCAGCGACTTTTTGACATTACATGTCGAGACAATCGACTCGATCTGTTAAAAATGAACCGATCTTGGTACTGGAATTCGTTTGACTAGAACCGTGCACAGTCTTAAGATAATGTGTTTGCTATAACAAACAATATTGTTTTAATTTGTGAAATTTACATTCTTTAATCCTCACTACTTTTTGCATTGTTTTTGTTACTGCACTCTGCAGCTGATATGTATTTATTGCGATGTAACTTGCAGATGGTCGTTTTCGGTCCTTCTTCTTACAATAAAATAGAATTGAAATTCTACTGAAATTCAACTTGAATTCAACTGTTGGATTGTATACGAGTAAAAGTATAAAAAGAAATCTTGTTGAATTTCGTCGAAATGTTCCCGACACTCCTCTACAAGACGCAAACATAGGCTACCACTCGCCAATCGCCCGTCGCACTTCCAATAATTCTTCCTCGTCACGTTTCAATATCCCTGCCGCCACGCCCATCTTTTGCTAACCGCAAAAAGCTCATCAGTCATCAATAACTGACAGAGATTATAGTACTAGAATGATGTTCAAAAAATTTACTGATGCTGACATATACATTTACTCTTATTCAGTCTTCCCGTCTACATGTTTAGGTTTAGGTTATTGTTATTGTTTAAGCTTATCACTGTACATTCTACCTAATTAGAATATATGTATTTTTTATTTTGTTTTCATTTTAGCATATGTATTCATTTTACTTTGTCTCGTTGCGGTTTGTCAACTTGAATTAAAGTCTTGATTGATTGATTGATTGATTGATAGCACAATCGTCTGGAAAATGGTCGACAGTGTACGTCTAACGCCGCTAAGCTGTGCAGCTCGACAAACTTAATGACCTCGCACTGATTTCCCGTTAACGACACACAAAGCTTTACAACGAGTTTATCTTGCTCGGACTCTGGCCCGAAAGATCAATTCGAAACCGCGCAGCGTAGACGCAAGTCACTCCTGAGACAGTGCTGTATCCTAGTCAATTATTCTGGATTTATTGAAGCAATGCTGTCGGCGACGTTATGTTAGGACTCAGGAAATGTGATGCTCGAGGAAACAGTGACGTAATGCCATGCATTTTTAACTAAGTCACTTGGCACCAGATTGTTCACTGGGAATTTCTTCCTACTCGGCGTTCCTTCTCGCACTGTCGTATCATCACCAAGCCCTTCGCCGCCATCTCAACCACTCTGACGTAAAGTTATGCAGATTAATTATAAATTACTCTTGTATTTCTAATGTACTCAATCTATACGACCAAATGGCGAGCGAGTAGGCAGTTGTATTCTTGATACAGATGCAAAAAGCAGATATCGATCACACTACAGTTTTCAGTTTTTAAAGTCAAAGCATTTTCGAATTGCCCAGCAATTTCAGTGAGTAATTCGTTTAGGAAGAATTCTGTTCATACTGTAATATAGGCGGTTAGCTCACACGTTATCTAAGACTAAGTGCAAGTCGTTAGTGGAATTATCGGTCTGAGCCGACAGTCGATTTCTGACGCTGAGCAAAACACGTGTCCAATTCTTGGACGTATCGACAGGTATACAGTAAAGGTAGCCCATAGTCGATTACCGAGCGTAGGGTTCCGGAGCCTGCAGGTGACGTTAGTCATAAACCCGGACTGCCATTACTTTCTGCCAGGTCTGCAGTTACCCTCGCAACCCTGCTACCAATTTCGCTGCTTGGTGAACAGAGGCAGGATGGGTATGAACAGTTTGCCTAAGACTGTTACCCGACAGCGTCGCAGCTGCGACTTGAACCCAGGCCCTTCTGCGCCTGCGTCCACAGGTATACAGTATCCGAGGACAACTCATTAGTCAGACTTGTTGACAACGTAGGCTACTTTTGGGGCATTGACGTCATCTACTGCTATAGATGAAGTTGCACCTGCGACTACTAAAGGTCGCTAACGTTTCGATTCTTCCTTATTGGTAACCGGACACTTCAGACCCGAGACAGATCGGCACTGAGACATTTCGGCACTGTTCAGGTGGGTCCGAAGTGTCCGGACATTTCGACACCACTACCGACGTGTCCAAAAGACACTTTGAACCTAGGTACCGAACTGTCCAGCCACATGGTCCGAAGTGTCTCAACCCAATTTTGTGGTATCTGTAGCATGTCTTGAGTCCAATGTGTCCGTAAGCCTCCTTGTTAGCACTGCCCGCATAGTATGCGGAGCAGGGTCTATGTAACGGTACGGTGTCCGGTGTCTGTACGTCCGTCTGTCTGTCCCAGCATGGGCTGATAGGCTGTACGCACCTGCCACGGCTACTGGATTAATGACGGCGGTGACGATCAGATCGGAACAGGCCAGGTTCACGATGAAGATCCTTCCGACCGTCCTGGCGTTGCGGCGTCCGACCGAGCCGCTCAGAGAGCCGATCACGAGCAGATTGCCGAGCGTGCCGACCACTTGCACGCCGGTAGCGCCGATCGACCGATACATCGGCCAGCGTGCCGACCACCGACGCCAGTCCGATGACGCTGATGTAGGGCAGCGTGAGAGTAGGTGCGCTCGACAGTAGCGACCTAGTGCTGCCGTTCAACGACGATGCCAGCTCCATCTGGTTCTGCAAGCAACAACGTGTGTCTACACTGTGAGTCAAAAAAACAAGACACTATACTCTTGTCCTTAACATTGCCAAATGTTAACCGATTTTCAACATTCTTTCACCATTAGACTCAGTAGGAAATTTGTAACAGTCGCGTTTAAAAACCCCACCACACCCTAAAAGTGTCGCTACACTACCTTTAAAATATCTATGTTCCAAAAATCGGGATGTTTGAGGAGTAGGCCTAAGTAAAGCAAACTGTTACGCAAGACTTAAGCCACTCAAACACTGTTTAAAAATAAATGTTCGGAGAAATAAGCGTTATTTACTTCACTAACAAAAAGTTATTACATTGGCCATATAAAAAATCCCATGACCGACTGTACGCAACTGGGCCACAACAAAGAAAAGCTGTCGCAGCAAAATGCCGTACATGATCAGCAGTCGGTCAGTCACTGATAGCATCAGTATATCGGTCAGTAAATCAAAACTGGTGTACAACAGTTTGATATTTGTTGATAATAACTCACATTAATCTGCCTATTAACACAACAGCAATTAGTAATAGTTTATGTCCGTAATACACAAGTTATCCAATTTATCTGGCGATTTCAGCATCTTTGAGGACGAAAGTGCAAGGCAAATGGGGCGCATGAAGCAATCAACCATTTTAGATGTAACTTCGCCAAATGTTCACCAATCTTAAAAATTCTTTCACCAGCAGATTGAATGATAAATGTGTAGTAAAATAACTCATCACACCTTAAATGCTTGGCTATACTACCTTGTGATTTATCATTAATTTCAATACATATTTCTGATTGATGCCATTTTTTGACATTCATATTTCACGAGGTAGGCCTAGTGTAGCGACATGTTTAGGACCTAGTAGAATATTTCAACATGAAACATTTGTTGCAAATTTACTACTGAGTCCGTCAGTGAAAAAAAGTTTGGAAATCGGTAAATATTTGGTGAATTTGTGGGCAAGAGTTTGGTGTCTTGTTTTTTGACTCACAGTTTAGAACGGCTTGCCTTCGGCAGAACGTCGCATGTCAAGACAGCGTTGACAGCACATTGTCGTCGATCATCGCGCACTGTGACTAAGTCTAATTGTTTTCACTTACTTACTTATAGTTAACAACGACATGATCAGGCGCTCAGTCCACCTGACGCAGACAACCCACAGACATCACGAATTAATATTCTATGTCTATGAGACAGTCCGCGCGACTATCTTCTCCGTCATCGAGGTTACGTTCTGCCGCAGTTTCGTCTTTACCGACAACTTAAGTAGTCCAGATAGAGCACTTGATCGCTTGTGTGTGTCTGTGTGTGTGCGTACAATGACGTTTGTAAAACCTGGACGACATCCTACGTAACTGAATGTACCGTAATATGCGTCCATACTATTTTTAGTCACTCAACTATTGCATCATTACCACGCCCTGCTGGCATTCAGCCGTCGCAAAAGCTGCTTTTGCCGCAATTTGTCAGCATCCTGAATTCGTTGTCATTAACACACACGCTAGGCCTATAGCTCATGCTTCATGCCACAGACGCGGTAATTTGTCACAAGTTCGACTCGCGGCGGATCTACGTCCGTCCGTAGACGGGTCCGCAGTCCGCACATCTCTGGTGGACGGCGGTGGCTATAGCCTACGCAAGCTACGCGCCCAGAGCAGCTGCGCTCTGGGTCAGAGAGAAGGACAGAGAGACGGACAGATTGTGGCATCGCTTAATGTCCCCCCCCCTCAAAAAAAGCGGATGGCATAATAAATGAGGTGTCTTATGGCGCAGTAGCTCGTGGCATTATACAGGTGATGGACGGGCGTATATATAAGTGCGACAAATATGATGCCCCAAGGCTGTCATGTCACCGGCAGGGCGTAGCCTTGAGTGTTGACATTTCAAGCAGGGAGCGTGCTGTACAGCGATGAATTTGTCTTGCTCGTAGGCCTATACGATCGCTTCAGCAGCAGCAGCGCGGCAGGCAGATAGCTGGCAGCATGTCGTGTTTCAGCGACAGGGCCTAATGTCGCCGTTAGTTTTATTTCCAGCTTCAACGAAAATGAGATTAGTACAAGCGAGTGTCGATACCGCTACCGATATCGTTACAGACTTGATGGAAGCGGCCCCTGGACGGCCATAGCACTGGTGTTTTGCTTCCTGATTGCTACCGGCGTGTAGGCCTATAAAATCAGTTTGTATTGTAAATTTTGGTAAATTTAAATTTGTAAACTTGTAAAATTAAAGGGATGCACATTGAACAGTTTCCTGTTTGAAAGAATAACTCCGGTTTCATGCTCCGATAAACTTTTCCACGAAACCTGCAAACGATGAATAGGCCCTGCTACTTATCGTTGAAATTACATTTTTTTGGTAATTTCTTCGATTTTCGTTGGAATTTACTACCCAGTGATATGCAACAATTACCCACTTCACTATACGTTTACA
>Ga0126329_10000304_pt1 | contig 10278 bp, 8 predicted proteins | sample InaspJWI85metaG_FD_104915 | JGI IMG/M metagenome (GOLD analysis project Ga0126329, IMG submission 104915) | Marine gutless worms symbiont microbial communities from Oahu, Hawaii - Inanidrilus sp. 2 OAHU.JWI-85 metaG | ecosystem: Host-associated > Annelida > Digestive system > Unclassified...
AAGTAGTTGACCGGATCCGCTCCACCTTCTCTGTAAAAACCGGGAGAGTTCGTCAGCACTGACTCGGTCGCACGCCCGATTACCACGACCAAGTAGACGGTCGACCGTAGACCACATGTCTCGCGGGTTGGTAGATGCCGAGAGTTTGTCAGACCAAAACGACTTGCACTTCTGATTTCGCAGCTGACGATAGGCACGACGCTGAGATAGCCACGCGTGTCTGGCGGACTCGGATTCATCCGACGTCGACGAGGCAGCGCCATTGCCAGCAGCCACGGAGGCACGACGACATGCTGCACGAGAAGCTCGCTCCAGCTGGCGGGTAAGACGCTTTGCAGCCCGGCACTCAGCGTCGAACCATGGATCTGAGGGTCGTGGACGACGAACAACGACGCGAGTCGGTAGGATATCGTCAAGGATATCGTATGTAAATAAAACGATCTTCGCCAGACAGTGACGTCATTCTTCACGTAATAACCATTACGCGCCTTTATATTTCCTATTGGTACCACTTTCGTTCAGGTGCCCCCGCTTCTTTCACATGGCCCATATTCTTCTCACGTTCAGCTGAAATACAGTAGCAGAAGTACTGTATAATCATCAAGATCCATTCCACGGCAATGATGGTATACGAAAAAAGTCTTGAATGGTAACTTATACCGTCAACGAGCTAACGGCGTCTGTACGTCGGTCACGCAGTCACATCCTGACGCCGCCGCTGTTGTTGCTATGACGTCATAGCTGCAGTGACGTCACAGCAACAACGGCAGTGGCGACGGCGGCGGAGTATAGTGCAGAGAGCGCCAAAGGCGCGAGAGTTGCAAAGGTATCGAGTGCATGCCGAAGGCTCGTGAATACAGAAGACTGACCGTCGTTGATGAAGTTGACGACCAGGAAGGTCTGTTGGAATGTCTCGGTGAGCGTGAGTGGATCGAAGACGTCGAGCTTGGCGGCGCTGCTGGGGCGAGGCTTCTGCTCGACCAGCGCCGGCAACTCGGTCGAACTCAGTAGCTTCTCCAGTGTCTTGTACTTCGCTACACGCACCACGTCGTACACACAATGTCAAGGAATCACTACTGTACACATTGACGTCGTTCTTGCTATGACGGCGGCGATTAATTAATCGTTATTTTTCGCAGCCGTAAGTAGCAGGCCCTACACAATTATCAGCTGTTGCAGATGGACGTCACACAACGTCTCGCGTCTGGTTGTTTCGCTAGTCGCTTACAGCATGAAAGCGCTCACACGCGAGATTATTTTCAGTCCGCTGATCGCATCAAACGGACCACCCAGTCTATAGGCGGGGTATAGCGCGAGCACGCGTCTACGTTGGCGGCGTAGAACGGCTGCAGGCCGCCGGAAGCCTGTAGTCGACTGTGATATAAGCGAGCCGAGCTAGCAGGCTTGTCGAATAAACAGTGTGGACCAGACTCAAACTTCATCATAAGAGCGGAGGATGCGATGTGTGAGGCGCCTCACACAACTCCGCTCTGGTGGAGGGAGAATGTGGGGTGGGCGGTGCGACACAGCGGACACTGGCAAGAACAGCATAAGGCTCGCCGTGCCCCACGTGTACTTGTTTACAGGTCACCAGCAGCAGCAGCTCGGACACACACCACGTCGTACACACATCTCACAGCCGGGTTCGAGAATACGTATTTTGTTATTTTTAGATTCAGAAACGCGTTTCTAATGTTTTTTTTCAAATGACGTCAAAAAATCGTTGGCAAAAGTTTAGTCCTCAATCCCTTGAAATGTGTTCACAACTTTGCTTTGGTTTGCACTTAATATTTTAAAAATCTTTAGTTAGTTATTATCTTTTTATTACCGCGCGACGCTATGCTATCGCGGTATTTGCTGTTGTCGTGTGTGCGTCCGTCTGTCCGTCCGTCACAAGCCGGTATTGTATCGAAACGACAGGACGAATGGAGCTGGTTTTTGACATGGAAGTTTCCTTTCGCCCATCGAACATTCTGTTTTAAGGAAATTTGTGTATCTCCAAAAATTAGGGTACTTCCGTCTGGAACTTTGTCCCAAACTCCGGACTTCGAAAATTTCGCCACGGCAAGTCGATCGCGTTGTCGACAAAGCTCGTCGTCGTCGCCGTCGTCGACGGTCGAGTTCGTTGACGACACCTACTCGACAGTCGACGAGTCGTGGCTGTTTACTACAAGTCAGTCAACTCTAACCCCCTAACTCCACTACTTCGAGTTGTTGTGGATTTGTTGTACAACTTTGTTACGAGTACATTTGACAAGATTTTGACAGACATAACGCGTCGCGCGGTCCGTCTGCAGTAGCAGAGCTTCTTGGTTCTTTCGCTAACCAACTTTTCACGTCACTGAATAGCCCAATAGGCTAATGTACTGATGTGCCGTTAGTGCCAAATTCTACTACACGGACCGGACCCGACCAGGTCACCGGACCCAACCAGACAATGTCCGTGGAGACCCGCGCAGTCCCTACGGACTTTGTAGGAGATCCGGGTCGGATACGCGGGTCTCCGACAATCTGGTCGAACCCCTCTAGTGGAATTTGGACTTTAAGATGCTGCTCACTGTCGAACTGATTGAGCGGTCTCTATGTTCGTTTTTAACCCTATCAACTTAAATCAGGCCGCCGTTAAAAATACAAAGTCTTACACATGCACATAATTGCCGTGTTATACGGCAGACTGCTATAGAAGCACACGATACGTTTTCGCTATACTAAGCTACTTGACTAAGCATAGGGCCTATTCGTCGCACGGTTCCCACGCAGATATCGTGTATCGGGATCTTAGTGTTCTTTAACGACGGCATTAGTCTCCCGTGCGTGTGAATTTCTAACGCATACAAGTAGTGATCTGTCGATTGTGAAAATGTCGCATTTGCAAAGGCGTGACGTTTATGAATTAGGTGTTTCAGCAGTGCTTCGCAACCAGTCTACTTTATTATCAACATATATCAAAATTCCGTAGACTACTTTTGACTTACTAACAGACTGACACCGTCAGCGACTGACCAACTGCTGATCTTGTGCGGCATTTTGCTGCGACATCTTTTTCTTTCTTCCAGCAGTTGTGTACAATCGGTTATGCAATTTTTAATATGGCTGATGTGAACATCTTTCTGTTAGGGAATTAAATACTGCTTATTTTAACAGACAAGTATTTTGAAACAGTTTCTTGAGTAGCTAAGTCTTACATGGCATTTCACTGCACTTACTCTTTGAGCATGGCGATTTTTTGAACAGAGATATTTCACATGGTAGTGTGTCAACGTGATTAAGGTGTGGTGGGATTTTTAAATATAACTTTATTGCAAATTTACTGCTAAGTCTAACAGTAAAAGAATTTTGAAAATCGGTAAACATTCGGCGAAGTTACAGACAAGACTATGATGTCTTGTTTTTTTTGACTCACAGTGTACTTATATTGCAAACTCTGCCACTTTCAGCGGAATATCCGCCGAATTGTGCATGTATGTACCGTGAAAACACCCGATGGTATAGACGGTGTTATTACCCACGCGACTCCGTGCGAGCACGAAGCTGTCGTCCAGTGTATATCAGCTTGTCACAAGTCGGAGTTCTGTCGAAACAGCTGAAAGGATCGAGTTGGGTTTGGCATGGAGTCTTTCTTCCACCAATCTGCACTGTGTTATACGGAAAGTCGGGTATCTCCCATACTCCAAAATAAGGCATTTCCTTCTGAAACTGTGTCCCAAATTCTGGGCAGAGAAAGTTTCGCCAGGGCACGTCGATCGTCGCAACGTGTTGGAAATATAGTTCGACAAAGGTGGACGCTCAGTATGAAATAAGCTGACGATACTTGCGCCGGTCGACATTCAACCGACGACCTTGGCCAATTTATCACACTGAGCGCCAACCTTTGTGTGCAGTACGATGCGCGTGAGGCAGCGCGTCGCGCGGGTCCATCTGCAGCAGCTGATACTTGTGTACTACTTAGGGCTGCGAAAAATAACGATTAATTAATCGATTAATCGTTAAAAAATTGCTCGACTAATTTTTTGGATCGATTAAAAATTCGAATAAATTTTGGCAGTTTTAACGTCACTGGCATCACTAATTTGCGCATTTCCGCCGATTTGTCAGACTATGTAACATCACTTGGTTAGTCTGCGTGATTGGCTGAAAGCCTGAAATGAGTGCTAATGGACTGCATCATTCACACGTTTCCGATTTTGTATCAAAGATAACAAGTACTCGAATTCTGCAGTTAATATGACCTTTCTAACTGACTTCAAAAATTGTTCGAAATTAATCGATTAAGCGAAGTTAATTTTGGGGGATTAATTGGTTAGCTTTTTGTTTGTAGATCAGTACCAGCCCTTGTACCACTACAACGGCGGTACTGTCAAAGCTGCGAGTACCGAAGTCGAGGAGGCGGCTGCGGTGCCTGATCTTGAAGAGCAGGTCGTGTCGAGTGGTGGGCAGGTTGAAGACTCGGTTGTTGACGTCGAACGCGATGACGCGAGGTTGGTGTACGACTGCGCCGATACGCATCAGCTGACAGGCCGCCGCCGAGCGCTCGCCGTCAGAACACTCGTCTACAGGCTGCACGCCAACACCGAGCCAGTCATTCACTCACACGCGCCGCGCCACGCTCGACAACCAACTGCGTAGAATAGATACAGACGCACAGTGATCTACAGCGCTCGTTATAGCCCAGCACGCATGCACATAATGCATTTCCGTTGATGTAGGCGTGCGGCATTCCTGACGTAACATTCCACTTATATCGCACGTAGACAATGAAACAGAATCGTAGCCAGAAAGTAAACAAGGCAATTGTAGACATCAGACTTCGCCCTGGGGCTGCATGCTCCGGATGAGTCACTTAGGACATGCGCTCTTCTGCGTCGTCTACGCCTGGCCATTATGCGCAATAGGCGGGACTGTCACCTCTGCGGGGTGGCAGGTAACACCGTGTGATCCCATATGGCATGTGAGTTCCCGTAGCGGTGAGGCTTGTTGTATACTGCTGTACCCGGTTACTTTACATTACTTTAAACATGACGTCATTCACATAACCGGAAGTACCTAACATATTGCAATGCCGACTGACAGAAGGAACGAGCCATGATCACCGGCAACGAAAAAAAACAAAAAAATCGACGAAGTTTGGACATCTGGTTTTGAGATATGCTCGTGGATACAGATATAGTGCCTTCAGTGCTTTGACGCTGTTCGTTGGGCGGCAGGAAGGGCATCCGACCTGTAAAAAAACTGAGTGGTGGGGTGCTGGCGTGGTTATCTGTCTGGAGCAAGGTACAGACTTGCATACGGCCCAGCTGATGCCACTGCCACTTACTGTCTCTTGCTTCAGTGAAATCCAGATTGGTTTTACCTCTCTGGTACCGGCTCACCCGGGTAGTCCTGGACAAAGGGCCGTTAAACGTGTGTGTGTGTGTGTGTGTGTGTGCTCGTGGATACAGACACAGACATACATACAGACATGCCCACATTCACGTTGCTCGCAACTTGGCACCCCTATGCCGGAAGCGAGCGAAGTAAAAGATGCTATCAGCAATAACGCCGGGACACACGAGATGTCAGTAACCTATCGGCTGTCGTTTTTGACAGCCGACATCTGACGGGTCGTCAATGTGGCCCGACACAGAATACCGAATAAAATACAATATTTCGCGATGATAAAAATAAACAAGTAACAATGAAGAAACATTCTGTCAGTCATTCGATTCATTTGACGTGTCACCACGTCGGCCGACATTTTGTCGGGTCGTGTTGTCTAGTGTTGGCTCGTGTGGGCGGACAACGTCAGAAACGACAGCCGACATGAGCCGACACTAAGGGCGAGACGGCGGCGGCGAGTGTGACCTGTCTTGGCGACGAGACGCCGGTCGCTCGTTGTCGGACGATGACCGGCAGAGAGTGGCGAGCGATGTCGTCGGCGCTGTAGCGTACAGTCGACCACGTCAGCGCGCTCAGGTCCATCATCGCATCAGCGATCTACTCGCCTCACGTCTCCACCTGCAACACACGCAGATACTCTCCTTTCAGCCTCCTCCGTCCGCTGTCACAGTGACGCTGCCCGAATTTGCTGCTGAGCGCCCGCTCCTGCAGCACGGCGCCCGTAGCACAACGCCTGCAGCGCTCGATCGATATCACAGGGCGCTCAGCAGCAAACCTACCGGCCGCCGTTGATGCAGTCAATCGATGGGACAGACAGACGGACACGGCATCGTTTTAATACGCCTATACCGCATACGCGGTCCGCCGCGTAATAAGAGCACCGGGATGAAGCTAGTCGCTACTGTCCAAGGCGTTCGGCGATACAAGTGGTCAAAGTTATTTGACATAAAGCCGCATCGCCGCCACGCACCGATCGTTAATATATGGTTCCTTGAACCCTCGCGAGTCTGCCCCCAAACGTCATCTCGATCGGTTCTAGCGTTTTCGCAGTGCTCACGCCACACGGTTGTGACTAACACACAGACAGACACACACGGACACACTGACTGACCGTGGAACGTCAAGACGTGCGCAGGAATAGCTCGCATCTAGCAGTACGTGCGGCGATGCGGCCCAAAAGTCAGCAGTATTAATTTACATGATGATCGAAACATTTCATTACGAAATTTGAGCACTAAATAATAAGTAAGTTTTTACACATTAGGCAGCTTTGGCAGGAACGCTATAGGCTAGGGAGCGGCCTCGTGCAAGACGCCTGGAGTGAAATTGTTGACAGCTGAAGGTTGGTCTTGAAGCAGTGCGCAAAGTGTCGCTGCGTTTAGCCAGCTGAGTGGCTCAGGCGCGCAACAAACGTGGCCTAAAGGCGTTCACACTGCGTGTCCGCCCAGCGTAGTGTGGACGGCGCTTTAGTATTGCCGCAACAAGGAGATCGACTGAGAATGCGGGAAATGAAAAATGTGAAATTGTATAAACCGTTGTATAGTCGTACGACGTAGTACTTCCTGCAATTCTATCTTTAAAAAATCACACCAAGAAGACAGATTCAGAGTAGTGGCACAGATCACGCGCTTACTTTCGTCCGTCACTGCCATTTTGCTCAGCTATTTAGGCTACTTAGGCCACATGTGCCGGCACTTCACGTCAATTTGATCTCTGGAAAGCTGGATGCAATTATACCATGCGACGCTATGCTAGCGCGGTATTTGCTGTTGTCTTCTGTCGGTCTGTCTGTCTGTCTGAATTTGGCTATCTCCAAAGATAAGGGTACTTCCCTCTGGAACTTTGCCCCAATCGGTGGACTTAATTTTGCCGCGGCAAGTCGATTGTGTTGTCAACAAAACTCGTCGACGGTCGAGCTTGTTGACGACACCTTAACGGTCGACTCGTCGTGCTGTTTACTACGCGTCGCTCAACTCTGACTCTATTACTTCGATTTGTTGTGGATTTGTTGTATAAAGGCTAAATTCCACTACACGGGCCCGACCGGACCCGACCGACTCGCGCGGACCCGCACAGACTTTGTAGGAGACCCGCACGGACCCAACGGACTTTCTCGGAGACCCGGGCCGCAAAAAAGTCCGTGCGGGTCCGGTCGGGCCCGTGTAGTGGAATTTAGCTATAACTTGTTTCTACGTGCAGCAGTTGACAAGATTTCGATTGATATAGATATCGAGCGTCGCGCTGTCCGTCTGCGACAGCAGAGTTTCATGCAATATCAGATTGTTGTTTTATGGAGCGTATTGACCTAGATTTACTTTGTATGTTTTGCCTTTTATATGTGATTTTTCTCATTATTCCGTGCTCGGTACCAGTAGGGGATGATGAGCATGCCTAGTCTGTCTGTATGTCCGTCTGTGTGTTTTTCTTTCCGCGCACACATCTGTAATCTTGTGCCGATCTGCAAGCTAGTAGGTGTATCGAAATTACGTTTCATGACCGCAAGCAAGAAAGCCGCCCGCATGGCTATAGGCTATACATGTATAGCCTATACACAATGTAAATATAGGCCTATAGTCCGTTCATAATTCTACAGTGTGTACTGCATACAATCGGTGCAGTGACAATGGTGGCCTTGGACGCCCTGTTTTCGACATGTCCGCTATGTGTAACTGAGATTGCACTGTTAAGGTTGTCAGTCGCTGTCAATCAGTCGTTCTACTCATTCCCATACTGTAAGATCTCGCACTCCAAATCCTTTGACTTGCAGTTGCAACCTGCAAATCCATATTATCCATATGATCGCCCGCCGTCGAATCAGTGAGAGCGTGAAGTCGATGCCAATAACTTTCCCCTACTTTTTCATTAAACACTTTCTCCGTCCTGTACTTCCTTCAACCGACATTCTCTAGAGATTCCCTCACGAACGATGCGGCTATGGCTCCAGCAAAAGTTTTACTTACTTAGATTTAGTTCATCCAATTTCGATCAGAAAATCGGGCGACGAAAGTTCCAATTTTTCCGTGTCGATATAGGGAACGACAGTGTGCCGATACAATTGGGCAGTGCTGGTTCCATTTCCAATGCTAAAATATAAATATATTTTTCAAATAGCATATACGGAAGCAATTTTATCAAACAGCACTCGGAAACTGTTATGGTCTGAAATTAGCTAAATGCTAGTTGAAATTTTAAGAAAAAAAATAAAAAATAACTGTGTTATTTATTATAATTTTGGGCACACTTTCGTTCCCTATTCTCGGAGTTTTCACAAAATAATAAGAACAAAAACCAAACTCAACCAATTTTCATGCCAAACCGCAAAACAAAGTCATTGAAGTGCCGCAATTCAGAACGTAAAGAGATACAAAGCAATAAAGCAAAATAGTTAGTCAGTCACAGTGTTACTTTAGGAAGCAGTCCGTGGACTTAAAAAACAGTCATAGATAACAACTGGGCCTATACGGCCTTATATCCAGTGGCGGCGCCAGCTACTGGGCTAAGGGGCTCAAGCCCACCCAAAATTTAGCCGAAATCCACCCCAAACAGACAACCGCAAAAATTCGTGTATTTTGTTAAACGAATTCTCTCCCGCTCCCGCGCTCGCCATGCTCTGGTTTACTAAGGTATCAATAACTTCCCACGAGCACTCAAAAGGCAAATCTCAGTAGGGGTGTCATTTGTGTCGAAGAAACACTACTGGCAAGTGCATGGATGAGTGCAAATCGACTGCGGATCAATGCGGCCATGACAACGCGTGGCGCAGCAGCTATAATAACGCTGCGTCGCTCCATGAATACATGGCGGGCCAACAAAAATGGGGCCACAAACTTATGGCCACAATTCTGTCAAATCTTAATCGATTCTCAGTTTTTTTTCACTGGGAAAGTCCGTCGCAAATGTGGAGTAAAGTCGTTGTCAAAAATCCCACCACACCTTGCATATGTTGCCACATTACCTTGCGAAACAGTAATGTCAGAAAACAAGCGATTGACGATAAATTACAAGGTAGTGTAGCTACATATTTAACGTGTGGTGGGGTTTTTGATAAAAACTTAACAAAGATTCACTGCCGACTCTGCTAATAAAAAAAATTAATGAGTGAACATTTGGTGAAGTTACAAGCAAGAACACGGTTGTCTCGTGCACTTTTAGCAGTGCATTGCCAGGCGCATGGTGAGACAACCCCCTTCTGCAAATTTACAAAGATGTCTTCCAGTGAAAAAAAAATGAAAATCGGTTAAGTTTTGACAGAATTATTGCCATGAGTTTGTGGCTCCATTTTTGGCAAACCCTGTACAGCCAAGTCTGTGACAATCCAGTCCAGTCACTCGGTCGTCCATTACGCGGGACCTTGATGTGGGAGATCCTAGCCTACCTGGCCTACCATGTCCGTTCACATTTCCAAGACCATCGCCGGGTCCGGGTGTTTCATTGCGCTCCTCCAGACGCATTACAGCATGTTCACAGCACATACACTGAACTGAAGTGAACTGACGTGAACTGAATACTGACCTGAACAAGTCGACCCAGTTATACGACACGCGCTGATTGGTCACGCGCGTCAGCATCACGACTATACTTCGCAGTGATTGGCTGCAGCGAAACCAGGACGGTTAGTGCTCGGTTAATTCTCAGCACGTGTTTTCCCATGAGGCTGTTCACACTGGAGTTCTCGAACTGGAGTTTAGTTCAGCTCGTGTGCTGTGAATAAGCCTTGAGCGCTCGTCGACGTCTCGCTACGAGTTCACTGCATGGCTGCCAGTCGCAGAACGTGCGGAATATCAACCGAGCGTCATTCCAGTGCATCGCGCTGCCTCCACGGACTCCAGCCAGCTTACTATAGTCCACCAAATTCCACTCGACCGCCCCGACCAGACTTTGTCGGAGACCCGGGTCTCCGAC
>Ga0126329_10000305_pt1 | contig 10273 bp, 6 predicted proteins | sample InaspJWI85metaG_FD_104915 | JGI IMG/M metagenome (GOLD analysis project Ga0126329, IMG submission 104915) | Marine gutless worms symbiont microbial communities from Oahu, Hawaii - Inanidrilus sp. 2 OAHU.JWI-85 metaG | ecosystem: Host-associated > Annelida > Digestive system > Unclassified...
GTCGTCGCTCGTCTGACGTACGCCGCCAGCGCATGGCGCGGTTTCACCAAGGCGTCTGATCGCCAGCGCATCAACTCAGTGATAGACCGCGCCCGGCGCCTTGGATACTGCTCGCCGGATACACCGACGTTTGATGAACTGTGCGACACTGCCGACGATAAACTATTCAGCAAAGCTGTTCGACTGTCGAACCATGTACTGTACGCACTTTTACCACCATCATCCACCGCGTCACAACGCTATAACCTCAGACACCGTGCCCACTCCCTACAGTTGCCTGAACATTCAACACAATTATTCGATTCTAATTTCCTAACACCCATGTTATATAAGAACACACGTTAGGCTAAGTACACTGACTTATTTTCTAGACGTGCTTTTTTCTTACTAATGTGTTGCCTTTTTGCTTCGAGTTGTTGGCCTGCATTTTGTCATGAATATTGATTGATTGACTGTCTGAGAAAGTGACGTGTGAATTGCGTTAGCTGAGCATTTTTGAACTAAACGCTGTTGGTAAGATTTCAGCTGACGTAGATAGCAGCGCGAGTCCATCTACGACAGCTGATACTTTTTAATAATTATTGTCTGGAATGGATCCTCTGCAAGCCTGCATGAAAGGAATTCTCGATCAGTAGTAGTTTTACTCATCGAAAATAGACAGCAGACCGGCTAGATCCGTCGAAATTAAACTCGCCCAAGCAATTAACTTAAAGATTATGGTATTTTAATAAACTAAATCAGATCAGGCAATGTAGGCCTATTCACACGGAGTGACATGAAAATAAGTAACAATCGATCTGTGCTGCAGTGAATTAATCATAACCTCACATGAACAATTTGAATAGCATGCTCTCAATGAATTACAAAGCAATGCTGCGTTGCAGGCTCCGTCCCCCGGCACTCCATGCACGATGGACTCGTCGATCGAGTCACGGCGCCCGCTGTCGTCTAGGACATGACGCAAATTCAACGTAGCGGGGGCGTTAGCCTGCGCACGACATCGCAGTGACGTCACTCGCTGCAACGGCACTGACATGCTTCCATATGGCCCACTATACGTGCAAATATGACGTCATCCGTAAATCGAAAGTACATAACGTATCACAGTGAATTGCACGTAGGATAGGCCCCCTATGTGCCTTTGGCACTTTTGCTGCTTTGGCTAATAATTAATTAAACAAATAAATACCCCCAGAGGCAAGGCAAGCTAGTAACATGCACAAAATTTGGTGCAGACCGGACGTATTTAGTTCCGGAGATATTCTCGCATGCAAACACGCAGACAGACACAAACAACCAAACAGACAGACTCGCTCCTCATAATAGTCTGCAATACCCTATGGTCAGCGACGGTGAAAAAATGTTGACAGTTTTACCAGAAAGAAATTGGAAAAAATCTTACAACTTTACTAAGTGCACTATAAGCATAGTTTAAATAATAATAATAATTTTCTATTCCTACAGTGTGACTATAGGTAAGCTTCTGGTAATTTTGGAGTCACCATTCCTGCGTCTGAAACATTGAATCCTCACATATTAATATTCAAATTATGTCTCCGAGCCTCACTACTACCGAGCACCTGCCGTGACTGCGAATGACACAGTGTCGAAACTTTATCACAACAAATTTGTCAACAAATATGGCAGGCGTTGGTGATTCAAGAGGATGTGTTAATAGTCTTGTGTTTTCGTCGTGTAAATTAAAAGCTGACGGCAGTTCGGAGTCTGGTCATGCGGTCAACGATAACACAAACAGTTCTTGCAGTTGGGACACGGAAGACGTTTCGATCTCGAGGCTCCATCTTGGTCAGTTATCAGTCTGATGTTATGACCTGTTTTTGTTTCGTGACAACAAGTAGTCAGTTTAATTCTGTATCTTTTATATGACTGCTAATTTTAAAAGTAGCTTTTGACCCATAACTTTACCCACAGAACAGATGTGACAGGCAGTATATTCAGATTGACGCTTAAGTTACTGTATTTAATTGAATAGTGCCAGTAACAAGTAAGAACGGTTTGATAATAGTGCTGACCATCTGCTGTAACGTTGTCAATGTTTATTATTGAGCATGGTTGTTTATTTGCAGGTCCTCAGTCAGATGAACTAAAGGACTTGGTGGAGGACAAGGAGATAGCAGCATGTGCCGTTGCATTTGTTGTCAGCAGCATGCGAAAAGGAATTGTTCCTCTGTGTGCAGATGTTGCGTCGCTAATGCGATCTAAACGGAGGTAAGACACTGTTGTAGAAACATGCAATATGTCGCATGAGTTATACAAAATTGGAGTTTGGTTACCTATAACATTTTATACCTTTAGTGCTTTAACACCGAGGTCTGTAAAAAGTTGTATTTCAGTGATTTCTCTGGGTTTTCAAAGGACTTTTTGGTATCTGGCATAGAGAGTGTAGATATAAACCAGTTATAAGATACTGGAGAGTGTATGCGTTTGTGTGTGATGTTGTTTGATGTGTGATCAGATGGGACAACCTGTGCCTGTTTGGTTGCGTTAGATTTGTTTCAGTTGGATTGGATTGGATGCTTTATGTTGTTGGCAGGTTGGAGAAGCGAGTGGCACATCTGAAGCATGAGGTGGAGGAATTGCGCAATTCCTCACAGCATTCATTCAGCTCGACACCAACATCGGCACAGTCCTACACGTCTGACAGAGGCTCCTTCATGGACCCAGCTCACTTGCAAGTCTTCAACGAGCTGCTCAAGGTATCATGTTTTCATCGTTTCAGCATCTACAGTTACAATTTGTCAAGCATTTTACAAAAATGTATATTGCTTTTTCACTGCTGCGAATACTGAATAATGTTAATTCTTTTTTTACGTCATGTAATATTGGTTGTGCTTTGCACTTGCAGCAGCTGGCATGTCAGCTTTCGAGTACACATTAAAATAGCATCTCATATGGTATCACATATTTGATGTGTTTCTCAGTGATTTGAGTTTATTGGTTTAAGAAGGACATCTTTCCGATGAAAACCTGTGTCATTATTCCAGAGATTTTTTCTTACGGAAAAGTTTAAGAAGATAACCCAAGGCATGTGGCTAATATAGGTTCACCTAGAAAATGGCCGTTAAAGTGAGAGTAGTTGTGGTATGTCATATATGTGGTTTCTGAGATGTGTGAATTTGTGGTATGCAGGGTACTCAGAAGCACCCGGGAATGTTGTCACACAGTAGCAGTTCTAGTCAGGTCGACGGCTCACCAAAGTTGCAGCGCAGACAGGGAAGTGGATTGCATAGGACGGTTGCAGCCATTGGACTGACGGAACCAGCAGTGGTACAGCAAAGGTTCGACCTCCATCCATTCTCCAGCACCGCAGAGATGGGCAAGTTGTCACCTGAGCAAACTGGAAATGTATCTCTCAAGTGTGGCAGTCCAAAGGATCTGGATTTTCCATGTGATTTTGTAAGAGCCAGTTTGTCTCATACAGATGTCCGTGCAACTGCTCCTGATGGAGTGGGTGGATGTGACAGAAGTTCTAGTCATTCTGTGGTTTCTGGTGCCGAAAACAATCCCGTGTCTAGGCGTGTACCTTCATCTTGTTGTAAATTGCCTTCTCGGAAGTCTCTTCCTGGAAGAAGACCTCAGTCTGCAAGTGATGTCGACCGTTATCGAACGGTTGCCGACTACTGCTGCAGTGTCAGCTCCTCAGAGTCGATGTTGACACTGGAAGAACGATTCAACAAAGCACTGGAAATGAATCTGAAACTGGCCGAGAAACTGGCAACCACTTGTCGGCAGATGGAAGTCCTTGCCACAAAACTGCGTGAATTTGAGGTCTGCATTTTGTTGCATTGCTTGCATGTTTTTAAATGGAGAAAATTAGTCTCAGATGTTGAATAATGAGTGAGTGACTGTTACGGTGATATATTGCTGCATAGTAGTAGAGGGGTGTGTTGCTTTGGCTTTGTGATGTTTGCTTTTGCAAACAGTGATAGGTTTAATGGCAATACTTTACTTTGCTCCTTGAAAGTATTACTTTACACTGACTGTTGCATGCAGTGAACAATCATGAGTGTATTAGGCCTCGCTGCATAGCAAGATGTGCCCTCAGATTCAAGCCTTGCGCTTGACTACTGTGTGTATTATCAAGTGTTTGTATGTATGTATTGTTATCGATGCTCTGTGTCTGTGTGTCTGTTGGTCACAACCATGAGCTGTACTAAAACGGCTGAACCAATTGAGATGCCATGACCATATGTTAGGTGTGAGCCCAGGTACCTCTAGGAGAAGGGGCAATTTTGGGGGCATCTGCCAGCCGATCATGAATGTGAAGTGTAGGGAATATCTGGCATGAGCTAGAGTTAATTGCTAGGTGGCAGCGGCAATGCAGCCTTTCACTGTCAGTCCTGCATGAGTAAGTTTACTGTAGATAAGAGAACTGATGCGACAAGGAGGAGGCAATGCTGTCAATGTTGCAAAGTGTGATTATGACAACTGGACTCTCGGCTCTTCGCCCAACCAACAGAAACACTCAGCCAACGAAAGGTCAGCATTGTTACGTGTATTTTAATTTCTGCATTTATGGCATTGTGTTAGTGAGTGCTGTGAAAGAAACTGAATTGTATGCTGACAAAGAAGACCAATTAAATAGCACAACGTCTTATAGTGATAACAGTGATCATTCTGGTGTAAAAGTGAAGGATAAAGTACCAGTTGCAAGTGAAGCAAGACAAAAATTGTGTATATGATTTAGTTAATAAGTTTTGACAATTTTGTATTTAAATAAAGAAATTGGTTAGAGTAATTTGGTGTGATTTTTGATGAATGGGATGGGTGGGTGAATGTTTCTTCTTGTACCGGCCTACCCGGGTAGTCCCGGACAAAGGGCAGGTAAACAGTTGTGTGTATGTAATTTGTTGTGATTTGTAGCAGCAGACTGCAAAATATCAAAATTGGGTGACTAGTGGTGAGGATATCAGTTAATGAATAGGCAGAGGGTCCTAAAATTATGACCACAGCAGATTCTGGTTATTAACAGATGCAGACTGGTGTGAAATCCTTATATTTGGATACCATTACATTAATTTTGTATCACAAAATTGTTTTTGTCATTTTTTCATCTAAATAGTGCACAGGTTTCGTGACCTTAACACATGGTAGCCTTAGCATTGTAATAATGCAAACTGTTGATCATTTTGAAAATTATAAGAATCTTATTATTTGTATGCTGCAACACATTTCTTTGTAGACAAAAATGCTAACAGTGATCCCACAATAATGTCTGTTTATTTTAGCTTTAAAATATAAGTAAGGTGCCTTCAGTGCTTTGACGCTGTTGGTTGGGCAACAGGAAGGGCATCCGGCCTGTAAAAAACTAAGTAGTGAGGTGCTGGCACGGTTATCTGTCTGAAGCGAGGTGCATATGGCCCAGCTGATGCCACTGCCACTCACTGCCTGTTGCTTCAGTAAAATCCAGATTGGTTTTACCTTTCTGGTACCGGCTCACCCAGGTAGTCCCGGACAAAGGGCCGTTAAACGGGTGTGTGTGTGTGTGTAAAATTTAAGTAAGTTTAATAATGTTGTAGCATATAACAATGCCGATTTTAGTGATATTGCTACTATACTGCTACTGTTCTATGTTGCAGTGTCTTTGATGAACAACAAAGATGATTCACAAACAAGAAACTTTGTTTAAGTATTATTTCATCTCAAGCTTTACCGGATGAGCCATTGGCTGTCTAGGTTTTGTGTTGCTAGTGAACCACTGAGGGCAGTTTTCTGGTGGGTTGCTTCATCCTGTTCATGCAAATATCACTGAGGACTTATAGTAACTGAGTTTAATACATAGACATATATACACTGAATAACATGAACATGCTGATTTTCCAAGTGAACCTGGGTTAGCTGGTTCCTGTTTTCATCCATCCTAAAGAGTGATTGGTCAGATTTTTTAAATTTCATTTTTTGGCCAGTCCGGGTTAGGCTAGATCTGCAAAAAAGGAACATGTGGTATTTATGGAGCACATTCTTACAGGCATGATGTCCTTTCTGTGGACCCCTCCATTTTCTGTCCATATCTGTTATTCATATACAGAATGATAGAATGTGTTATTATGGCAAATGTTCTTTGCGAATGCCTATTGCCTTTGCATAATTCTTGTATTGCAGCATGTGTTGTTGTTAATCATGCACTTAATTTGTGACTTTGCCATAGTGTTTGTTGACATATAAATGGAAATTAAGGAAATTTTCTTTTCCCTTAATTCTAGATGAGGTGTACAGCATTTGTGAGGACTAACTGCATGTTCACTGCATAGAAAAATATCAAGTGAAGGTATAGTGACAGTAAATGCACTACATGATTTGCACTGGGAGTTAATGTCAGAAATGAGAGAAGGATATGGGACATATGATTTATTTACTTCACTGTGGCTTAGCTGGATGATACAGTGTGGCAGTACGTGTATTATTTTTGGCTTGCACAGCTCAGGGTGCATAGCCATCATCACTTAATCAGATAGCCTCAAGTGGCCAGTATTGAGCTATGTTCAGATAACATTGAGATTGTGCAGTGCCAGGTCATCTTGGACTGCCATCGAATCTGAAGATGGCCTGGTGGTCTATTCCAGGCTTCTGTTTTTGATGCAGTTAGAAACTTCTTAGCATAAGCATTTGATCTGTTGGCATGTGCCTAAACAGTAGAAGGATTATTTATTAAAATTTTGCAGCAACTGGAGAAGGCAAGTGAAGTCTGATGTTGATGACACAGAGACTAAATTCTTTGATGGCGTTATGTGACAGTTGAAATGTCATGTATGTGATGGTTTTGGGTTACATACTGAATGTGCAACACAATGCAAGACATCTTTAGTTCGTTTTGTTGCGTCTGCAGATTTTGTTTGTGTGAATGTCATGTGCAATAATTGTAGACTAGATGCAAGTAACTTGCATGTTTTACGTGTATATAGATTTTTTAGTATCATGTGCCTTGCAATCTTGCATCTGCCACATATTGCTTATTGTTGTTTCAGTGTGCATTTAGTTTCAGTATATTTACGGTGCTATATGTCGTTTATGCAGAAAAATGTATGGTAATATAGTGCAGTATTTTTAACATCAGATTAGTACTTCAGACATTAACATTGTATGAATTTATGTTTTCATATTGAAAAAGACTTATTTGTGCATTTGCAACTGCAGTTTTGTAGTGGTTTCTAGGTCGTTTATATCATTGTATTACAACATATTTTCAATGTCCCGATTATTCGTAGATGGTGCTTGACGTTGTTTATGCATTTACTTGTTTTTCACGGATTGCATTTTACAAGATTAATGCGCATTGCTTTCTGTCATTATGCTTGATGTCTATTTTGTTGTCAGTTGTATGTGTTTTGTGATGTTGACTGGATTGCTTGTTTCAGTCATTTGTGTTTAGCTTTTCATAAGATGTTCTTTTCTGTTAACTAGTAACTGCTTTGCGACTGAGTATTTCATGCGATACCTTACGCAAATAGCAAACCTAACTGACCACGTAATTTTGAACCATGTTCAATTTGCTTTAAATTTAGCATTTGGTTAATATTGAACACACTGTTTAGGTATATCGTCAGCATGTGTAGAGGTACATGCACACGAATGCTTAATTCATATTTATACATGGCAAGTGTCACCACTGTGTAACGACTGAATACTGCAAGCTGTGTCTGTGCTGCATTAACAATAGTGCTAACAAGCAGTTTATTGTCACCGGTATTTTTGAGCTTGTTGTTGTCTAATTAATTGGCAGCAGTACTTTGTCATATTGTTGGGTTTCTCTTGCGATTACAAAACACGGGGCAGCTGGATTTTTTGCACATTGTGACTGCTTTAATATGGTGACCTGTAAGTTATCAACCAGGCAAGAACTGGATGTGAGCAGCAATGCAGCTAGTACTTCTATTCTCTTCTGCTGTCAACTTATTCGCTTCATATTCCAACGTGATTACCTATTCCCATTACTCCCATCCTGTTCCTGTCAGAATTCGTAAACATGGTGATAGCATTGTATTTCTAAGATATGCATTTTTTGCTGAAATTCTAATACCCATTGTTTCTAATAATGAAATGAATACTATCCATCAGAAAACCAAAGGGACTTTCCTGACGGTACAGACGACTAACGGAACCCATATATAGCAACAAAATAGCTGACATGTGTTACAACATTTTGTCATTTCCACTTCAAAAAGCATTCTCATAAAAAGGGCTTGTACTTGGGACCTGTGAAAACCACAAGTTGCTCACCTCTAGTGAGAACTGATGTGATTTGTTCATTATTTTCTGTTTGATTTAGGAGTTGTCTGTTAACATGGAAGCACTGTTTTTGCTTTGTTGTGCAAGATGTCAAATTAACTGTTATTGTGATTTGTTAGTCAGATAACGAGGCACATTTTATGTGCTAATGTTCCTGATGTTATCATGTCGTTTTTCTATTTTGATAATGATGAATGACGATGCAGAAAATGCTGCATCATCTTTGTTATATGGACGTTTAACTTCATATGAAGACCGAAGAGTGACCCAGTTTGTTGTTTAAATTAACAATTTCACAAAAAAGCAAGTGGGTTCTTTGAAGAGATATACAGAGATCATGCTAAATGGACACGTTCTTGGCCAGTCATTTTCAGACCTTTTGATAACATCTGTGAATGTAATACCATATCGGTTGGCTTATTATTCTAGAATTACTCAAGAGTAGGCCAATTCCACAAAGGGAAAACGCTTAGACTATCGTCATCAAATCACTGGTGAAAAAGCAGTTAAAAGACGAACTTTACTAGAAAAGTGGAAATGCTTTTCACAGCATTAAAAAGAAGAAATACCATACTGAAGTGAAAAATGTGAGACAACTGCCTCTAGCCAACATATAACAGAACCACATGTGGTTCTATAACTGACTCATTTGAGCTGCTTGAAATGATTTGTGATACAGCGTCAAACTGCATCACAAGCCTTCAGTGACTGTGAAATAACACTAAATAAACACTAAGGTAGCTGCTATAGGATTCGTCTTTTACACACCAAAATATCGCGTCATGAAAACAAATAACACTGGCATACACAGACAACAACTGTACAGATATACAAGCTGCTTATTTCCTGGCACATTAACACAGCAGTAAACGACTTCCGTGTAGTTGTAAACAACACCTTTTTACAAATCGGCCAAAAATGCCAATACGCTTCCAACCAACCCTGTATGTTCTATTATATTTTTAACAATAATATACATAGTCTAGCCAACTTTTTAGTGGAATCGGATGGATGTGTGGGGTTGAGTAACAGATAGGTTCAAGTGTAACGAGTTCGGTGAGAACATAACAGAAGATATAATTACAGTGGTACAGTGAAATAGGTCGAGACGGTATGGACAGGCTTCAAGAAATAATAATAATAATAACTGCCTAAAAATGCACAGATTACCAGGTCTAAGATCTAGACAAAGAAAACCTGGACATAGGCTGCGGAAAAAACTTTTGCACCCGACAACAGAGAAAGGTAACATACTGCAAGTAACTGAACATTTTTTTCTGGCACCAGCTTGCCCAGGTTGTCCGAAAAGCCATTAAATGGGATGTTGAACTATACAAAGACATATTCACCACCTTTCCTATGCGCATCAATCACAAGACGTCTAGAGTCTGCTCAGAAGTGGGACAGAAATCTATTCAAGTCTACACTCAAAGCTGCAACGAAACGGAAGTCATGACAATATGAGAAACATTATTCTCAGTTAAGCTCCAGCATGTTTTTGTTTTCAACATAGCCAAAAAACCAGTTTTGATCACTCCATACTCACATACAAACAGTATGAAACAATGGCAACAGTTACATAATAGTTTGACGCAATCAATGGAGTACAAGAACTTCCTAAGAACTTTACCAAAACTACTCAGGTAGTGGTCTGATACAGCAGTTAAATGCCCATTTTACAGAGAGCAGCCGAGATGCTCAAAAACTGAAGTCCCAAAGAAAAACAGGATATAAGCTTACTGCTTGAATAACCTGACAACAAAAACATCCACATCACACAAGTTTTTCGCACATGAGCACAGCCATAATGGCTTAATTGATTCAACCAATTTTGCACACAGACTTCATGGGTACTACTACTACTACAACCATTTAACGGCCTCTTTTCCAGGACAACCTGGGTTAAGCCGGTACCAGAAAGGTAAAATCAATCTGGATTTTACTGGAGCAAGAGACAGTGAGTGGCAGTGGCATCAGCTGGGCCATATGCAAGTCTGCACCTCGCTCCAGACAGATAACCATGCCA
>Ga0126329_10000306_pt1 | contig 10265 bp, 8 predicted proteins | sample InaspJWI85metaG_FD_104915 | JGI IMG/M metagenome (GOLD analysis project Ga0126329, IMG submission 104915) | Marine gutless worms symbiont microbial communities from Oahu, Hawaii - Inanidrilus sp. 2 OAHU.JWI-85 metaG | ecosystem: Host-associated > Annelida > Digestive system > Unclassified...
ACTGAGCTTAGCAGAATGGCGGCTCAGACTCGCCATGTCACAGAGTCATCGTAGAGCACATGTGGAAACTTGGTGGCAATGAGCAGCGCCACCCGCTCATCACCGCCACGCTCTAGTGTCTCTGCCGCTGCATGGTTCGCAACTGCTTATTTGTCGGGTGAGGACATCCACTTATATCGCAGCTGGCCACCATATCTGGTGGTCGTTCCCCTATCCACCACCTGGGGACACGGTTGGTAGCCTGCAGCTAGGCCCCACAGTGTCACAGTGACGATACAGATAATCCATTTAATTTTAAAACCAGTTATCATGTTGTGTATAACTTTACTGTTATATTTTTGGTGTGTTATTGCTATTAATCAAATAAATTTGTGTGTTTTTAGGAGGACAAGTTGTGATTTGGTGGAGCAGCACTAAGCAATGTCTGGTGGTAAGCAGGCTTTGCCATCAGTGCAGCAGCCACGTTTACGTTCGTCGTCGTTGGCGACGGCTTCTGCAGCTGCACACGACAAAAAATCTCCGTCATCGCCGTCGCTCCAGTTTGCGACCGGCTACGAACTGAACTTGCCGCCGTCGATCCCGGTTTCGCTCGACGGCGAAGAGGGAGCTTATGCCTACACGCAGCAGTTGCTTCAGATCAACGCCGAGACAAAACCAGAATGTTATCAACCGCCGCCGAACATTACGATACGTCGTCGACTCTCCGGTGATTACGACGATGTGCTTGGAGCACCATTCCACTCATCATATACATCTGTCGAATCCACGCCGAAGTCGAGATCGGCCGAGAAACATTACATGAGTGATACTGAGTCCTCTCACTCGCCTTCTCGAGGCTTCACTTCTCGGAAAGGTGACCCTCTTCCAGAACTTCCACAGCGGCCTAGTCGGGAGTTAGGCGGCTCGTGTGATTACGTTGGCAGCATGCTGTTTTCGGCGTGGCGGTCTTCAGCAAGCTCGGAGTCGACCGGCGCTGCAGTTGCGCCGTCCAGATATCACCAGCCACGGAGCAGCAGTGCAGACAGCGCGAGGAGACTTGTCAAGTTGAAACGGTTTTTTGCGAGGAAGCTCGGCGTCCGCGTTCCTGTGCCGAAACAAGAGTCGTTGTTATCTCATCCGTCGGCCGATGCGGAAGGTCTGCTCTATGGTAAGCTGGAGGGTGCTAAAGGCTTTGACAAACCGGGCGTCGGCGAATCACCGTGGGATCTGCCTCCGAACTATGTGGACATGATATTCACGCGAGATCCAGTCACCAACGAAAACCAGAGTGATGTCGTCGAGGACTTGTCGCAGCTGGAAATTCGCAAAGTATGAATTGTGTGAGTAGTGTCTGCCAACTTGTCCGCTCTTGTCAGTTGTGGTTGTTGAGAGTTGGGAGCATTATGAAATTGAATTAAATGCTACGTTTCGAAGTTATGCATATGTGCTGCATCACATGACATGTTCGAGTGGTAGAAAAATGAGAAAATCAGTCCTGTAGTTCAGATTGCCGGTTACATACTGAGGTAGTATTGCTTCCAGCAGTTATGATAGTGTACATTTGAAGCACAGAACTCACACGTTTGTTGTTATTCATGATAGTTAATGCCATATGTCATCGTGAGAGTGTGGCAGACTGAAGCAGAATTTGGTAAGTATTGTGAAACTGATATGTATTTGTGTGACTTCTCTGCATAAACCATTGTTTCGTACAGGGCGTGGTCATTGTATCTACTGCATACAGAACCAATCACGGCTGTTTGGAGTTGTTTTGTCGCTATTTACAGTTGTTGTGTGTTTCGATTGTCATCTGCGCATCATTTACTAGTCACCGAATGACGATCATTCAGTTGTTTGTTCGTGTAAGATTTTAGCGACTTTGTTGTTGTTCTTGTTGTTGTTAAGAGAATTGCTTGTGAGCTGAGATGTGTAGACCAGCGCTGGCAAATGTAGGTGTTAGGTTTCTAAGACTTTTTAAAACTAAGATTTGGAAAAATCTTAAAATTTAGGGTTTTTTACAATTCACAATTTTTTCTCAGAAAACTAAATGTAAGTTGTTTTCCAAGTTAGTTTGACTAAATTAGCAATTTTGTCAAGGTATGTGTAGTTAATGCTGCAGTTGGATTTCTGACAACTGTCTGCACCGTAGGTAGGCTACACCTTAAAGCACTTTACAAAATATAGAATTTAAAAACTTAACTGTTAAAAACCTTAAACACTTTTTTTAAACCTGGGTTTTTTCCAGCCATGATGTAGACAGTTGGGCTCGGGACAGAAGTCAAGTGGTGATTCAATGGCGACTTCATATTCCTAAGATGGCCAAGACTGATACCATAGAGTTTCACCGTGCAGAGATACGAGACTGCCTTTTTAACAACTGTCCGATTTACTGAACGTGTTGTGCAGACTGCAAAACTAACTGTGCATTGTTGTATATAGCTGTAGGTGTTCATAAGTTGTATATTCAGCTGCCAAATGGCATCATTTTGTACAGTGCAGATGAGTGAGCAGTAACAGTGACTGGGAGGAAGGTAGGACTAATGGTACAGCTGTTGTCGTTGCATAATATTTTCAGCACTTTCCTTTCATGATCGAACGTTGGTTCGTAGCTGTTGCCATTAATGCACACGTTTTACACATCTAGTTCACAGCTGAAAGTAGTTCTCACAGTTATTAGCTCATGCAGTGATGATGTGTATTTCCGCGGTCATCGTTATTGTATTATATTGTCCACGTTACCGAGCTGAACTCTGTTGTATATTCACCATATGCAGCAGCAGTAACGTTTCAGGACACATTAGACAGTGGCACTTTTTGAACTTCCATGGCTGTTGGCCACAGCATAGCGGCACAGTGAACAGGCTGTGTTTTTAATTTATTTAGAGATCATAAATAACTCTGAGTGTCTGTGCACAGGGTCAATGTTTACTGGTGGTAGTTAGGTGATTATTTATTTTTATGAGAACTGTGCTTTACTGAAGGTTCTTTGCATGTTGGAAAAATGATACAGTTAAGTGCATTAGCATCCATGAAATTATGAATCCTGTGGCTAAGACTAATGATTGTACTAGGCATACTGCACTGTGTTTTAAAAATGAACATATTTATTTTTTATTGAATTATTCAGTGAAAATTTGGTCAGTTTTGATAAATTTTGTTAGATACTGGCAGTGGATTGGTAGATTACCTAAAGTGCTTTGACACTTTTGTTTGGGCATCAGGGAGAGCATCCAGCCTGTAAAAATTGTTGTTGGTTTGGTTGTCTGTCTGGAGCGAGGTGCAGATTGTTTGCATATGGTCAAACTGATGCCACTGACATCCCGAAACTCCATCATCTCTTGCCTCATTTAAATCCAGACTGGTTTTACCTTTCTGGTACTGGCTCACCCAGGTTGTCCTGGAAAAGAGGCCGTTAAACGGGTGTAGTAGTAGTCGTAGTAGTTTGGTAGATAGGAATCTGAAGAAATTGTGTTTGTGAAATTGCCTTCCACACCTAAAAATGTCACTACGCTGCCTTGTGAAATTCACAAAAGTCGTTTTCGTAAGTTTAGTGCAGCTTCACCTGGACAAGCTTTCAGAGCATGAAATTGGGCTTGTTTTTTCATGAATAACATACTGTTCACTGTGGCTCCTCTGAAAGGTTACAGAATTATCAATTACCACATATGCCTATCTATGTGGCAGCTACAGCCAAGAAATGCTTGCCAGTTGTATGTATTCCTTTGCATTTTCAGCAAATTCATAACTGGTTGAATGCCAGTGCAGCATGGTGGATAATGCAACTGAATGTGGATGCATATGTACAGCAGCAAATTGCTAATTAGATTAAATTGTTTGGGTAATTTACTTTAGGGTTTGTTTTGTTTCTGTGTCCTGTCAGCTAGACCAGTTTTTGAAAGTGCCGGTAATACTTGTATGAAAGTCTACATAGTTCCAGTTATATGTAGTTCCAGTCAGCATGTCGCTCTGCTGTAGGTTACCAAATGTTTAATGACTGCACACTGAGAGCATGGTGCAGTGTCTCTGTAATTTTCTCATCTAGCTGTTTGTGGATACTTGTGCATTGTTCAGTGTCTGCCGAATGTCGGTTTCTTCCCATCAACTCAACCGTTGCTGCTTTTCTTATCAGAATGAATTCACCTGATGCGTAAAAAAGTTAAATGTGTCCATTTACGTTCGTTGTACACCAACAGTGATTGTGGTAGGCTGTTTACTGTCAAGGTATTTAAGTGTGTGTGGTGAAAGTTTTCAAACGTCTGGCATTTTTGTAGCCGCTAACGTTTTCATTTCACATATATGGCACAACGGTTTGTGTGGCACAGAAGATTAGTTTTAGGTAAAAATTTGCAGGCGTGTTTATACTTTTTGAATTATGAGTCATGCGTACATTTGCACATACGGTATTTAGCATTTGCAACAGATGGACTTGAATGAACATTTTTTGTGCAGAGACTGCAACCCTACAAGGCTTTCTCCACTAATGTTGATGAATTTTTCAGTTACTGTACTGGACTTATATTGTAAATTACAATCTTAAAGGTATGATATAATCTTAATTTGTATTGAAAAGGCTGTTGAAATCCAGCTAGTCTCTGCCAATGCTTTGCTAGGATTTCTTCTTAGCCAGACAGGCAAAATGGATTTATTTTGTATATAACTTTCCTACTAGTGTTCTTGTAACTACATTACATATCTTACATTGCATACTTCCCACATAATTTGATTCCACATTAGTGTCAAAATTTCACTGATTGTATCTTTACATATGTCCTGGCCATCCAGTTTGTTTCGTTAGAATGCATTCATTAGTTTCTAACTAATCTTAACAGACATAAGAACAAACCAGGACAAAAACACCTTATCGGTGGTTATTAACTGTACCGCAGCATCTGCTCATGCCAGCTGTCCGTATTTGTAGATTATCAGAGCCCACATGGTCAGCATTTTGGCTTTAAAGGTGGGAAGATGTAACAGTCCGCTAGATACATTGGTCTTTATTCTTGAAGACTTTGATAGCAAGAAAGCACGAATAGGGTGAAAAATATTGACACTGTATTATTGATTGAACGTGTGATGTGATTGCTGTTATAGAGAGCATATTTTAGTAATGTGTGCAATTGCATCATCTTTTGTATGTTGTGATACATTACAGTTGTTACCAGTTGTTGTTACACAGCATGATTACGACGCAGCGTCTTGCTTCGAGTGTTTCTTCAGTGGCATTTTGTGCTCATTGCCAGCGCTTCTTAATAGCTCAGTTTCCACATCTCCTTAAATTCCAGGAATTTTCCCCTTCATTAATTTACAGGTCCTGGAAAGCCCTGGAAATTGGGCAGTGAAGAGTGAAGACTCCAGAAAGTCCTTGAATTTTTGGTTGAATGCGTGTCTGCTGATGTCCTTGGTTCTCTGTATGCAACAGTGGTGCGGTAACGATTAACGACAAATGACTGAATAATGGACTTGTATGCAAACTAGACAGGCAGCTGTCAGCAGTGCTGACTAACTGGACTGGGCCCTAGTAATTTGTGCAGTTATAGGTCCATGTTTAGTTGCATTTTTGAAATTTATTTCATGAAATTTACTCACACCAACTTTTGATAATGCCAGAGCAGAACTGCCAGAAAAGTCATTGAGAACTAAATGCTGTTTAGATGATGAAGATGTTGCCATTTTGCTACTGAATTCTTTTTGACAGCAGAACCACCAGAAGTAGCCGCAGTTTTATCTCCCTTGTGGGTGCAAAAAATTAATGCAACACCAGCATGTGGCAGGCCAGGTAAACAACCTAGGCTGTGTCCATCTTCTCACCTATACTGCCACTCACCTTGCCTTTCCCTCCCTCTGCATGGAATACCTTCCCCTGGTTGGGACTCAGCCAGGATGAGTGGAGTTGACTCAGTACTGAGTGCTGCAAAGCAAATCTAGCTCGGCTTCTGTCTTGTTGACACTGTCTGCATAGTATGTGGCATAGTCTATGTAATGGTACAGTGTCTGTCCGTCTGTCAGTCCCATCTATCAACTGCTGCATGCCACTGCAGCAGGTTTACTGCTGTGGGCCTGCCGGGCAGGAGATATTGATCGCAGCAGCACGGTGTTCAGCAGCAAATGTGAGCAGTGTCACGTTGTCAGCTGATGTACGAAGCTGAACACAGACTTGGGAATCATTGTTATCGTTACTGTTTGTTATTGTGAAGTTGTAATTCTGAAGACAGCGACCTGCCCAGTCCATGTGGTGTCATTGTGGATAATTTTGACTGATTTGTGTCCGTAAAAGACAGGCCTAAGGCCATTGACGTTGATCCAGAAAGATCAGCAGTGGAGTCAGATCGATGTGTTTTGCAGATCATTTTTTCATTTTTCACTTACCAGTTTCTGGCATGCACATTTGCAGCTGGTATGGAAAAAATTTTGCCACCAGTTTTTGAATTTTATGTGGTTGTCATTAAACCGGCCTCGGTTGGGATATTAGTCACATACAATGTAGATATGTTAGTCTCCAGGCAAGACTGGTCCAAATTTTGGCATGCACTCAGTGCCAGTGAAGTGTACTTGAACACAGTCTTGAACCATAACAGGAAATTAACGTAAATAACTACCAAAAACCAGTCAGTGCACAGAATTGTGACATACAGGCGTTGGCAGCATGACACTGTTCTCATTATTCTAATGTGAAATGTCTATATCACAAGTTTAGCACACAGATGCTTTTGTATAAAAGCTTGGATGTCACAGTTTTGTGCACAGTAAATTACCACAGTTTAAACACACTATTCTTAGTGTTTCTCCTCATTCTTATTAAGGCAGAATTTTTTTTCCAACCTTGGGGGTTTGGTCTCGTTTAATACCTCTGGTCTTTTTAGGAATTACTGGACCGACGTGGCACTGGGGTTGGGCCTATAAGATGGTAGGCGATGCTGCCATTAGACTTAATGGTACTCTAATGAGTTGTACAGAGATGTGTATCTTAGATCATTCCGTGATTGCTGTTTGCACTTCTGCCAAACATAATAATTACTGTAAATGACTGATTTTTTCGATATGTAGATAATTATTATTATACATGTCGATATTTTGCATCTGGAGTTATCGGACGTCATTGATATGCAACAAGTGTGTGTCAGTCAGTGCAGTATCTGTTGTAGTGTCAACCAGTGTGCTGGTTGGAAGGCTGCCACAGTTGTGCCACCGTGCTTCTAGAGTTTCGTGTAGTTTTGTCATCCGTGCTAGGGTTTTGTGTCGTTTTACAACATATTTATTTGTGTCTGGATTGAAGAAGCAGACGATCGCTGCTGTTCTTGCAGTACGATTAAAATAAAGTTGCTTTTACCACTGGGTGTTCATTTTTTTGTCTTCAGTGGCCGTTGACTTCAAGCATGCTGATTCCTGGATGAGTTCCAAAACCACTGTTTCACTGAATGTGAAAACATCTACGTCTAGTCTAGTCGGTTGCATGAACAGTGCACAAAACACAGTATCCGTGTACTGTATACTCTATAACATTATAAAACCATTTCTTACTAAATAACAAAATACATAACATCGTAACACATGTTGCATACACACAGTGCAAATATAACTGTGCTGTAACTAGGGACCAAGCCAGTCTATGGCAGGAAGACTGCAGTAATCATACAGCTTACAGTAAAGCAGAACTTACAAGTACTTAAGGTACTCGGATGAGCACTCGACTCAAAAAAACATTCATTAGTGGCAGCCCGATTCGTAAATCAGGTCTGTCCCTAGCTACAACCACATGAATGTCTTGATTCCATAAGATCTCTTGTTTGCAATGAAATGATGCTGTGGGTGGCAAATGTGACAATTTTAGTCATATTCATTCATTTGTTGATTTATTAATGAATGAATGAATGAATATGCATTATTAGAGAATTCTTCGAAAGGATTAATAAGGCTGAATGAAAAGTCTGTTGGGAACTTGTGTGGCCCGATATCATGGAAACATCACAGTAGCACTGGTAATGGTGGTAGTGGCTCTTTACATAACTCATTACAAAGTGTCGTTGCCAGCACAGAGACATATGAAGCAATGCATTTTACTGAATACATTCTAGAGATGTAGCTCTTCTTGGATGGGTAGTATAATGTAAGCACACAGCTCTGGTGACAACCACAGATTACAGCAATTAACAGCAGAGCACTCCATGCAGCCAAGGACCGATCCTACAATGACATCGCTAATGTGATGTCTACCGAGCAGTATACGTGAAAATGCAACACTGACAGCCCATAAAAACACAGTTAATTGCCATAAAACACTAATGTGGATGTGCATAAACAGGAACATGTTAAACATGAAAGCACGCGATGCGTGACCACTTGGGAATGAGTATTTGTCAATGGAAACTGTCAACATGTCTTCTGCATTTTCAGCTGGCCGCTGGCGACGTGTAACTGCCTTTGTCGAGCCAATTACCAGGACATCAAATACCAACACTACACACAACAAAAACAAATATTCACCATTAACACTTAGATATAATTATGCACAATATGCAACACATCAACAATGTCAAGGAAAAGTTATTTCTATAGCAGCAATGAATATACATTATTTGGACACAACACGATGTTATTTATGGTATATACCCAATATATTTACAAAAATTTGTTTCTGTAAAATAAAAAAATACATAATTATATGCCTAATGAGATTCTGTTACTGACTGAATTATGCTTCTCAGTGAGAAGTCATTCTTTTTGTCATATTTTGTATCAGTGTTCAAAATGTATACATGCTATTGCACAATAAATGTAAAGATATAGATTGCAAACAACAACACACAACTGCGTTTCTGTAGTCACACACACACACACACGCCCGTTTAACGGCCCTTTGTCCGGGACTATCCAGGTGAGCCAGTACCAGAAAGGTAAAACCAGTCTGGATTTCACTGAAGCAACAGACAGTGAGTGGCAGTGGCATCAGCTGGGCCGTGTGCAAGTCTGCACCTCGCTTCAGACAGATAACAACGCCAGCACCCCTCACCCCACCACTCAGTTTTTTTACAGGCCGGATGCCCTTCCTGCCGCCCAACCAACAGCATCAAAGCACTGTAGTCACCATGCTCAATATCAAATTACTGATGTGCAGAGGTTCCCAATTGCTAGACACAGCTTTGTCATAACAACAACAGTGTCGAAAATATGTTGCAACTGAAGCACTGCATTGCAGACGACGTAAGCAGGCAATGCCATGCAGTTTGCCGGCGAGTGACTTGATGTTATGAAGCGCCACATAGTAGTACATACTGCAACATACGTCATACTCACTGCTAAACAAATTCAACAGCCTCTGCTGCATCTCGAACTGGTGCGACATGAGCAGCAGCAGTGCCACGCCCACAAACCACGGAACGCCGTGACAGGAGTATTCCAACATGCGCATGTACGGTCTCAAATAACCCCAGCGCGACTCTGGGCTGCTGCATAACGCCAGTCGTCTGCTCACAGTTCTGTCCCATAAAACAATGCGGTCTAAAAGAGACATATCATCGCTACATTTGCTCTCCATAAATGAGAAGAGTTTGTTTACCATAAAATATTAATTATCAATTTATCATATTTTATCGGTGCGATGAAACACCGCATCAGCCCACCTGTAGATTAAAGACCGTGATTAAAGCAATAAAGCAGGATACCCGGAGTCGTCCCTCCCAGGTTGTTAACAGTCGTGGTAATGAGGACGCATTTTGTGACATTAGCATCGTTGTTTTAAAATCAGTAAGCTCTGACGCTGTATTGCGCTTAAGCTGTCTAACTTCTTATCAAAAGATGCATATTGTTATTTGTGAATGACAAACGCGATTTTGTGCTATTGCGAATGCGATCGTGTATACTTGTCCGTCTCTCCCGAATAGGTCTATGATATGATACGATATGATACGATAAACTAGTTTAACGTGCGCTTGGAAGCACAAGGAGTTCGATGGGATCGACCGACCCCATAATTTTGACAAATGGGTCGTTGACCCCTAAAATTTGGAGCACATAAAAGTAATTTCCCACTGATAATTCGTATCTGAAGGTTTGAAAATTATATCGTGGCACTTTGGCCAGTTTAACTGTAGCGAATTAGTCCGCGAAGAGCGTTCCATAGCAGCAGCACCTTTGCAGCGACCATATTTATCTATTCTATGTCTATGGCAGCGACAGCAGGACGTAATGACGTCACTCGCTGCAAGCCCCAGCCAATCAACGCCCCGCAGCTGACGCGCTGCAGCCAATCAGCGTCCAGCAGGCCAACACCAGGGGTATAAAAGGCGAGC
>Ga0126329_10000307_pt1 | contig 10263 bp, 7 predicted proteins | sample InaspJWI85metaG_FD_104915 | JGI IMG/M metagenome (GOLD analysis project Ga0126329, IMG submission 104915) | Marine gutless worms symbiont microbial communities from Oahu, Hawaii - Inanidrilus sp. 2 OAHU.JWI-85 metaG | ecosystem: Host-associated > Annelida > Digestive system > Unclassified...
ATCTGCTGTGAACACGACTTAACAGTGAGTGACATTTCTGTCTGTGTTAACAGTGTGATGTATATTTTGCACTTCTGTGATTATTCTAAAGTAAAGTAAATTAAACAGTGTATATCAGTTTGCAACTAGCCTCACTGCTATGGGAACTCACGTGCCAAATGGAATAACAGTTATACCTGCTGCCTGGCAGAAGTGATATTACTGCCTTTAACCCAGCAAGGTGGTACTCAGTTTAGCTAGATGAGTTGACCAGTTGGCTGGTAACAAACTGAGATGATATGCCCGCCGAAGATGGTGTTGGTCACACATCCCAGTACTCACCCGGCTCGACATACAGTAACTTTGTTGATATGTTGAATGCCAGTACTGCTGTTCCTCACCGCCAGCGCCAGCCTTGTACGGTGATGCTGATGCTGTACAGAGAAGCTGGCTGACTGCCTGCGTCTGCCGGCCGCACTGTCACTGCAGGCTCAGGTCTTTCTGTGTTTCCGCGTCCTGCTGCTGCGTCTCTCTTCACAGCATCTCACTGCGCTCTGGCCGACTATCATCACTGAGCTCGTGAGTTGAGTTAGGATGAGTGTGAGAGTTTTGTTTAGTTATCACACAGTTGGCGTATGCGGCAAGTGTATTAAAATGGTAACATGTCTGTCTGTCTGTCCCTGGGGCAGTGTGCACCGCAGCAGCAAAGCCATTCAGTGGTGGACGATGTGCACCATCAGCAGCTGCATATGACATGGAAGCCATGGGCTGCGTAAATTTTGGTTCAACTGTAAGGAGGTCCAACATGCTTGTTTAGTGGGGCATGTTAGAGTGTCTTGATAATAATGTAACACAGCAATTGAAGAAAGTGCCCATGATGCTGAGGTGCAGTTTGTCAGCTTGTGTATTATTCTGTTTGTTTCTCTTTACCAGGTGCATGTCATGCTGCAAATAGAGCAGGAGTTGACACCTGACAATGAACTTGACACAAACGGGTAAAGTTTTGTCCACTTTATCTTACTGACACTAAGCACTGTATGCAGTGATATTCAGTGTTTTACACTGTTGTTAGTTACTGTAACACTGTGCTGTTATCTATCATAAATGCAGTTTTGTTAATCATTTTGTTGGCATCAGGAAAGATATCTGGCTTGTAAAAGCCGTGGTCCAAGCCCAATCTGGAATAGCCGCAGAAAAGAAGAGATGTAAACAAAAATTGAAAAAAAATTGATAAAGTTCTGTGAAGCTGTAACGTGTATAAAGATGATGTTGCTGCTTGCTATGATGTGTGGGAGCAGTTCACGTCCGCGATTGAAACCCAGGTACACTGTTGAATGTTGCCGTTCAGTGTTGTGACTATGCTGCTTTGTTTGTTTATTGTGGTCATTGCCATTCATGTCTCATGTAATTGAAACAGTCCAAGAAACGTGTACAGTGAAAAGTGGTCATGTAGTAGTAGACTCTGAAACTGTCACTGACTAACTACTGAGTACGAAAGCATGCAAGAGCCATGCAGAAAATACGACAAGTTTTGTTTTTTTTCGCAATCTCAAAGTTTCGTTTTTTGAAATCTATTTTAGAGTCTAAAACCAAACGTTTTAGATTTTAACATCAAAATTTTTTCTCTAGATTTTGAAATAAAAAATTTTTAGATTTCGAAAAACAAAACTTATGGATTTCGAGAAACAAATTTTTAGATTTGGAAAAAAAAGAATTTTTAGATTTTGAGAACAAAACTTTTAGATTTTGACAAATGAACTCTTAGATTTCAAGAAAATAAAACTTGCCGTATTTTTTGTGTGGCTCTTGCATGCTTCTGTAAGTGAGTGTTAGAAGGCACAGAGCATTAATAGCAAGATCGTGATAGTACTGATGGTGCTGTCATTTTGGCACACCCATTGTACAATACAATACAATATAATAAAATCATTTATAACACACACACATGGTCAGCCGGAGGGCCAAATCTGAGGTGCGGGCATGTCGCCTGGGGGAAAAACGGTGACAGTTTACTTAATTAATACTTCATTTGTTGAACATTAAACAGTGACAAATGACTGCCAGCCTGCAGACCAAGGCCAAGGAAATGCAGAGAGACAATGAGTCCACCTTTCGGCTGCTGTGCCCGACATCTCAAACCATTAGTCATTTCTCAGTCCATAGACATAGACAGGTACTCCATTCCGAGGAGACTACATAATGGCGTCTGCCTTGAAGCTGTGCAGTCGCATCACAAGGCTGTGTTGAAATGTGGCAAGTGCACAGCTATTCATTTGTGTAACTAGCTGGTGTATATATTTACCACTTGTTTTGTTGGTTGCAAAAGCCTGCAAGGAAACCATTCGGAGTTTTCTAGAATAATTATTGCAATAGTTGATAATGTTAATGATTAATTTACTTTTACATTAGCTTTTGGTAGCTTCAAACAACTGTGAAAAACATGTGCACAAACATATGAACTCTACGCGATGCTTGTTGCACTCTGGTTTTTCATCTGCTTACTTTTGTTTGATGCATTGATGTGGCAGTTGGTTTATATTCTATCTGTGATATCTGTTGTTCATACCCTTTGTGATATTGTGATCATGATTTCTTCTGTGTTTCTTATCTTTCCCCCAAAATGTCACTACAGTGAATTAATCTAAATACACACACACGTTCAACAGCCCTTTTTACTGAAGCAAGAATGAGTGGCAGTGGCATCAGCTGGGCCATATGCAAGTTTGCACCTTGCTCCAAACAGATAACCACACCAGCACCCCACCATTCAGTTTTTTACAGGCCGGATGCCCTTCCTGACACCCAGCCAACAGCTTCAAAGCACTGCAACACGAGGCACTGAATTATTCTAAATAAAAGGAAGTTATCTATTGCAGAAAATGTGAAATAAATTGATTCTGTTGACAGCAACTTGCTGAATGTTTACTTGTTGACTATTGCAGTGACAACAGTTATTAGTAGCATAGTTACAATGTACCTGTGTACTGTACATTTCTCTGATATCTGTAGCCAAATTAATTCCATACTGTGTAGTATTCACATCAGGGCAGTGTAGCAAGATGTTAGCTGAAATGATTACCGATAGCGATAGCGAGGAAGTTGCACGTGTAGGTCGTGATCACAGCTCACTGGGGATTGAAAATCAAGGTCAAAGGTTACGGTTAAACTCAGCAAAGATGGTAACGTGGCCAGTTTGATTTCGATCCTCGATGCAATCTTACTTCATCTAGTTTTAGCAAATGTCAGGTGATTCTGGCGGTATGCCGGTTTTATTTGTCAGTCGTGTTTGTGCTTGTGTTACCTAGTAGAAGTTCTGTCATTATGTCGTCTGTTCCTAATCTCTCTCAGCTCATTACTTGTAAATCTGTCTTTTACCTTAATGCCACACATCCACGTGACCATTCTCATCTCTGCTGGCTGAAGTGCCACCTCATTTCTTTCCTTACAGGCCATGTCTCACTGCCATACAACATACTGCTTCACACACAGCTGCTGTACAACCTCCCTGTCATAATCAATGATACGTCCTTATTGGTAAGCAATGGTACCAACTGCCTGAATTTATTCACTCCAGATTTGCACTGGCACCAATATCTACACTGGTGCAACCTGCACAGGTTACCCGATTCAGGCAACCTCTAAAAATAAATAACTTCATCACTTTAGACATGCTACCCTTTATACCACTACACTTCTTGTGTACCCATTTCTGACAGCTAGTACACTGTATTGAATTACTACTAACACCTCTACCTCTACCACAGACCTCATGTGGCCATCTTACAGCGTTCTGTGCTTTGACACTGTTGGTTGGGCGTCAGGAAGAGCGTCTGGCCTGTAAAAATTGAGTGATAAGGTGTTGGTGTGGTTATTTGTCTGGAGCAAGGTGTGGATTGTTTGCATTTGGTCCAGCTGATGCCACTGCCATCCAAAAACCCCATCATCTCTTGCCTCATTTAAATCCAGACTGGTTTTACCTTTGTGGTACCAGCGTACCCTGGTTGTCGTGGAAAGAGGCCGTTAAACGGTGTAATAGTAGTAGTAGTAGTAGTACGTAGCAGAAGTTAACACCGATAATGACTGTTGTCTGGTAGGATGCAGACGCATTCCAAGCTAGTGAATCTGGACTCGTCATGGACAGTGACTGGTGGCGGTATGGCAATGAATCAGCCGTGGCTACAGCTCTACTTGGCTGCATGCAAACTGCTTGACACTGCTCTCGTTCTGCCGCCCACAATTCACCCGCAGTTCCAGCTGTAAGTCACGCCATTGCTGCAGTACACTCCACAGCTAGAGACTTGTAGCAGTGTGTCCACTCGGTTGATCAATTACAACTGATTTACTCAACACTATTAATCCTGAATGTGTTGCCTGGTGGTCAAATGGTTAGGGTGTTGGACTTGAAACTCGCAAGTCGCGGGTTCAACTGCTGGCCATTATGCCCACAGCTAACATCTTTAGGCAAGTTATTCACACATGCTTGCATCAGCAAGCAGTATAATTTGGCACTGGGTCTGAAGACAGTGGTGCCGTGTTGCTGAGAAGGTCTAGCATCACACTGGTGATTTGACGGTTTCACGGTAACTGTGTTGTCATTGTGTGGAGCAGGTATAGTTGTGCATTTGTTGGAGACCCAGGCAATGTCGATGTTGATAACTGTGTTGTCATATGTGGTGTAGGTATCGTTGGGCATTTGTTGGAGACCCAGGCAATGTTGGAGTTGAGTCAGAGAAACGTCGACATTTACGTGACCTTGCACCGACCTTCATGCCTCACGTTCTGCGCATTGCTCGCCGGCTGTCTGCCCGAGTACGTCACTCATATTCTTTGCTGACAAAGTAGCTTCTCCTGTTACGTTGTTGTTTGAAATATCTACTTTATTGGTACAATTTTTTGAATTTTATTTTTGTCAGTGTGTGTTATATAGTTTTTTTGACAGTGTCCCTGTATTAATTAAATAATTAACTACTTAACATTCTATGCTGTGTGTAGTTTTATAACTTGGTATTTTGCTTGCTATATCTAGTAAGTAACAGACCAATGATCTTTCGGTTTGGTCATGATTTCTCACTGACTATAAAATGTGCTAATTTTTCATAGTGGTTATTCATTTTGTGTTTTGTCAAGTTGCATATTGCATTGCAAAGTAAGCATATGGTTAACAGTTACCCCCTGCAGTAAGCATTCAACTCATTGACTGGCAACAGGACTGTAAAAAAATTTTCTCTGGAACAGTGCAAAACATTTCTTTCTCATGTATGTTATGAGTTATAAGAAGGTGGTAGGTTGGTAGGTTAAGAAGATATGGTAGGTCATGCTGTTGACGAGAACTCTGTCTTCTTGAATGTGCTAGTTGCTATCAGCAGTGGCATGTGGGCAGTAAAACTTTGCATCAACAAAATCATTCCGTTCTTTACTGTTGGTGCAGGCTAGCACATGTTTTCCTGTATTATGGCCATAAAACAGTAATAGTTATATGTTAGGAGACACAGAGCTGAGTGAAGTGATGTTAGAAGCTGATGATGCAGTGTTTGTCTGTTGTAGTTTGGTGACGTGCCGCTGTTGCCGCGTGTGGCCGGTCGTCCTCTGTTGCAGTCCACTCGGCCTGCGACTCTCACTGACTTGTGTGGTTTCTTTGTCACGGTGAACGCAGCTGTGACAGACAGCGGTGGCACGATTGCAGCAGCAGCAGCAGCGCCAAGTCAGCACACTGATGCACGACTGACGCCGGTCTCATCTCACTCCCAGACGTTGCCTCGTGCACGCTCCGCACCCAACGTGTCTCTGTCAGAGCCACAGTCGTCAGTCTGGCCACCCGAACTCAAGGACGACTCAGCCTTGACGCCGATGGAATATATTGAGAAACTAGTGCTGACTGATTTTCTGGAACCGATGCCCCAAAATTGATTGATTTCATGTTTTATTTGTTAGTTGGTTGTGGCGAAGTGATGTATATGCTGTTTCTATAATGCATTCCACAGCTGATTTCTTGATGTTTAGCTAATGTTCTTGATCTGGTGTTGTTTTTCCTTTGCCACCCATCCTGTGCGCTAGAGTGACATTATGTTTTTGACTTTTCTGTCATTTGTTGCTTACATGCATCTGTGTCTGGGTGAAGGCATTTTCTTGAAGCTGTGGAAGAAGTTGTCTGTACTTTGTGGGATGCCATATATAAATGGGATGGGAAATGGAAAGTAGGATGATAGTCTGTTGCATTTCGTAGATATTCTGAATTTTGGCTTTGTGATAACACAGATGTACAGAATGATAGTACATAGGCTTACCACTTGTCCAGAAAGTGCATAGAAATTATCTGGTCAATGAAGATGATAAAATGATATAAAATAACCACGATGTTTCATATTTCAGTCCATTCATTCAAGTTATTTAACGTGTTTTTTTGCAACTGATTGATTGACATGCTGTACATGTTGGCAGCAGCTGACTGGAAAAGTCAAAAGGAATCTCATAGTGCCTATGGAGTGGTCACTGTGTTGTACATGTAGCGTTTATATACAGTTGTTATTTACATAGAATAACAGCTTTGTGTCGCTGCATATTTTTGAGGTGTCCAGTGTACATATTTATCATCTGTGATGGGCTGAACTTAGAGCCAGCAGGACCTATGTCCTGCATAACTTGTCTTGGTCATTTGGTTGCGTGTTGATTATTAATGATTTTCTGACAGATGTGTTACGATGCTTAGTACCATCTCATATATGAGGAAGTTACGGAAGTCTGTGGCAGAATTGAGGAATATATGGTGTGGAAGCTTATTTTAGGTAAGTATAACATTATAGGACAGATCATATAGCAGGTACAATGCAGAAACTGTTTTTAAATTACATATGTTTTAAACTCACTTGTGCAGAGTACTGGCAAATGTTACAGCTAGACTCACCATGCATGCATGCATGTGATTTTAGTTAATGTTATGAACCAAACAACAAAACATGCATTATATTATTTCAGACATCTCAGAATATTTTGTGTCACCATCAACATTTGATCACCAGCTCATTCTTTTTTATTAACAGAATTTTTTCAGCTAAAATGTACTTTCACGTGTTAATTGTACTACACCCTGTTTTAATTAAAAACATGTTAACATTCCCTTGTATTTTTTGTTCTAACTTGTGCAATTGTAGACTGATTTTCACAATTCTTTCACCAAAAGATTCTGAAGTAAACTACCTGTGTATCAGTGACAGAAAATTCCGCCTCACTTTTACCATGTTGCTACACTGCCTTGAGAAATTTGAAATTCAAAATATAAAGAATATGCAACAAGTGACTTCAACATTTCTTCCTCAAATGCTAATAAACTGCATTTCAGCAAATATGCGTATTGTGCCAAATGCATGTTTGAAATGTTCTGTGTCATCTTGCATGCAGGCTTGAAGTTTCTTGCACTGTTTCTTGATTGCAGTGTCATCCAGTCACTGATCAAGATCGTTTCACTCCTCCTCAGTGCGCTGCCACAGCTCTTCCACGTCCTTGATCTGGTTCTTGCAAACATGGTCTTGCAGAATCCCCCACAATGCATAGTCGATGGGGTTTAGATCTGGACTGTTGGATGGCCACAGAGACCATGGAATAAAGTCCAGTGTCATTTGCTTCAGCAGATAGATGGTCTCCTGTGCTCATTGTGCCAGAGCCCTGTCCTGCTGTAAAGTAAAGTACTCAGAATATCTCTCAAATATTACAAGGTAGTGTAGCAACGTAGTGAATGCAAGATGGAAATTTCTGTCACAGATAACACCAGCAACCAGTTTTCTTGGGAATCTGTTAGTGAAAAAAAATTAGAAAATCGGTCTACATTCACGTGTTATGACAAAAAATCAAAAGGGTTGTTTATTGGAACACAAGTGTATGTACATTGTCTAAGCTATATTTTTTGATCATAGCTGTGAAAATTGTAATATATGATGCAAGGATTTATTTCACAATAATTCTACTTATTTTTTCTAATTTGCATTTTGCTTGTTGATCGGGTGTGTTTTCTTAAATAGTTAACAATTGTAATATTCAGACTGCATCTCTTTGCTGTGATGTCATTCTTGAAACAGTTGATGCTGGAAATGTGCGTGTTACCACTGTTTGTGGTTTGTTATCATTCTACATGTATAAAGCTTGGTTAATTATTTGTTTTTGTCCGTTCTTATTCACAATGGCTAGCTAAATAGCATGCAGTGTTGATATTATTTGAAAGCAGGATTGTTGGCTCTCTGATGCTTTTATAGTATCATTGCTGCTTCTACATGTACTTACTGTGAGAACGACACTGAATGAATCTCTTCAGCATTACTCATTATTGTAGCTTCTGCTGGTAGTAATGCTGTGCACATTATAAGCCAACAACATCATCGGTCGTTTAATGGCCACTTTTCCAGGACAGCCTGGTTAAGCTGACACCAGAAAGGTAAACCAGGGGTAGACATGGCATCAGCTGAACCATATGCAAATCATTTATGCCTCACGTCAGAGAGATAATCGTGCCCATCACTAATTCTTGTAAGCCAAAAAATACTACTATAGTTGCTTTGAAAAAGCTTGATTCTGCTGTATTTAATTATTAGTAGGCCTAAATTAGTGTCATATAATTAATTCAACTCTGCAACAAGATCTTGTCTTTGATGTTTAGATTTGATTTCTGCATTTGTTTTATTTATGCCTGACTTACTGATGATGTGTGGTGAATTGATGTCATTGTTGACATTGTAATTAATACTGAATGTATGTTTTAACAGATAGGTTGGTGACAGTGTAGCAGATGTGATGTTATTATTGCATTTTTGATGTGAACACATTATCAACACTGGTTGATGTAATGTTGTTTGTATGTGAACCCATGCAGGCCTGGGGTACGTGAATAGGCCCATTTCATTTCAAGGCCAGATGTACAGAGTTTATTGTGTTTATTTCATGCTGTGGTGTATTTAGTATGTAATGTTTTCGTTGTGTTAGGTTTATGTAGTGTCTTTGGACCCATATGACTGTCTGGCTGTAAGAATGGGGGCTGCTCCATTTCAAGTCCAGAGATCATAGCAAGCAACCAGACCTGGTTTTAGTTTCTTGTGTTCGTTTTGTGTTACTGTATATTTGTGATACTGGTGAATGTTTGCTTTTTGCTAAGCCAAGAAAATGTCTCCGAAATGACCTATTTTATGTTAAGTGGGACTGGCAGAGATATCAAACCTGAACTAAATCAGTAGTCAGTCTGGACATGTGGAATGTGAGTTATTGCATTGGTGCTCGGCATAGTAGTAGTGGTAGTAGTATGTAGTGGGGGAGATGTGAAACTGTATGGACAGCTTACTTGAGAAGGAAATGACAAGTTGCTGTCAAGAATGATATGATTCACTAGAAGTCTTCATACATACGGGGTGGCCCCAAAAAGTTGTACAGAGTTCAATACACCATATCAGTGCAGTCGTTCAAGATAAGATGAAATGTATTTCACAAAAATGTTCCCATAGTTTGTGAGAATAATGGCTAGGTTGCAGTTTTTGTGTAGCTGTTAAATTTTCTTTACAAATTAGTTCAGCCTTATGGTAACCAAAAAACGCTGTTTCCAGCAGTTCAGCTGATGATATTTTTGCTATAGCTGTTATGCAGTCTTAGTCATTTTTCGCCGTTTTTTTCAAAAACAGCCATGCATAAACACACTGAAACATTGTTCACCACCGCCACATGTTAACTATGTGTCATCTTACATTGTTGAGTTAGGTACTTTTGAAATGACTAACTTTCCATAAATGCTAAACTGTTTCGCGATAACTTTGTTAACTGTGTGTTCACGTGTTTTAGTTATTCTTTCACTGTTGTGACAAGGAAGGATTTGCACACAGACCTGTCAAATTTTTTTCACCACATGTTATCATTACCTAAGAAAATCACTAGTATAGTAATAATATCAAATGTGACTAACTTAACAAGGTTAGGTGACAATACAGTTGAGATGTGGTGGGAAATGCTTCAACAAATCATTTCTGATATTAAAATAAAAAGATTGAAGACATTTACCTCATATTGCAGAGAGTTATTGCAAAACAACTTCCAAGTAAAGATATCTAAAGTTGCCATTTTTGGTATAATAAGACTGAGATAATTTGCAAAGAATATTCAACAACTACATTAAAACAACAACAACAACGACCATTTAACGGCCTTTGATCCAGGACAACCCGGGTAGGCCGGTACCAGAAGAAACATTCACCCACTCACACCCATCCAGATCATCGTGCTTCCTTTATCACCTTTCTCCATTTGCAACGGTCCATG
>Ga0126329_10000308_pt1 | contig 10239 bp, 2 predicted proteins | sample InaspJWI85metaG_FD_104915 | JGI IMG/M metagenome (GOLD analysis project Ga0126329, IMG submission 104915) | Marine gutless worms symbiont microbial communities from Oahu, Hawaii - Inanidrilus sp. 2 OAHU.JWI-85 metaG | ecosystem: Host-associated > Annelida > Digestive system > Unclassified...
CACCTGCCCCGCCCCGAACATCACCTAACACTAACTGTGTCCTTAACAAGGTGTCGCCCCGGTGGTGGTGGAACGATATGCCGTTACGGCCACGCTGACCGGTGGGTTCGACTTGCGGCACGGTGCTTCCTATTAGTGCTCTATATAGTAACCACAGCCAGGGGCATGGGACAGACAGACAGACGGACGGGCGGATGGCGGCATTGATTAGTGATCCCTCGTGGACGGAGACATAATAATCTATCTCTGTCCCCCCATACACTAGCCTAAGCCCATAACTCCAGGGGCAGATATGTCCACGATGATAGTTTTCCGGGGGGGGGGAGGCAAATGTCCGGTCACGCGACGACGACGACGTGGTATTGATCTAGTTGAGTACGGACGAACGTGGCGTCGTCGGCGGCGGCGAATCTTTTAATTTTCTGTCGCGTCTCGGCGTTGTTGCGACTTGTAACCTCGTCGCGGCGGCCTCGCGCGACCCGCGCTGATTAATTTGCCTGCCCGTCATCCGCCGCCGCCGCCAAGGCACTGGTTGTCTGTCGTCGCGGCTCCTCTGCCCATCGGGCCCGTCACTGGCCAGTTGTGTGGTCCGGTCCATGGAGCGATGCAGTACAGTGGCGTAAATAGGGTTCTCGGCACACGGGAGAGGGAGAAGCAATGAAGTGTGCCCCCCCCCGAATTTTCATTTTTTTTGAGGTGACGAGTGGCACGTGATCCGAAAGTAAAATTCTGTGCAGTGTAGTAGACCTCCTAAACACGTTCTCAACTAAAATTAAAATAGCAAAAAAAACTATTGCAGTAGGCTGATTTCGGCTCATTCAGCAGATTAACTTTATCATCATGATAACATTAGCTGTAACAGTAATAAAGTTAATTACATTGCGCCCCCTACTGGAAGACCGAGGGCACATCACAAAACAATCATCAGTCTGTCATACTCACTTTTGTGTTCGTTATTCCATAAAATATTTTGGCGAGGCTGTTTCGCGCCACTCGCCTGCTGCTCCCAGGGGCAACTGCCCCGCCCTAGTTATGCCACTGTCGTGTGGACCGGTCCTGGCAGTCCTTGTGCCGTTACTGTCTCGACCATCCTCGCGGTCGCCAGGAACCGCGACCCTTCGCGCCGGCCGGACGTTGGTACGATGTGCGCCACGATAAACGCCACTGTAAAATTCGCGCCGATACGGTTTATAGGCGTCGGACTTGCGATGCACGAGGTCACCGGTTTGACCGTCATATTGGTCGAGGCTCGACCACCATGGGCAAGTTGGTCACCCCAAGCATATTATGTGCTGCCGGTGTAAAACCGGGAAGGTGACGTCGGGTTATGGAAGAACTGTCAATAGCAGTGGCATGAACTCACTGCTGGTTCAAGATTACCTAAACGGGGATGACACCGCGCCAGTACGTTGCAGAACTACATGTATGTGTGTATACATGTACAGCGGTGCTATGGACGGCTTAAGGTCAGGTTGCACCGAGCTCAGTTAACCCTTCGGTTAACTAACCCACTTTGCAACGCTGCTGATTGCTGGTATGCCGTGTTACTCGCCACTGTCGTGACGCCGTCGTTTACCCGTGAATGTATTTAGTGCTCTGGCTAGAGCAATTGGTCCTGTAGTGTGGTGTGTATGTGTGTCTGGACTGGACAATATTTTTAAAGTAAAGAGCGTTGCGCTATAAATATTTTTAATGGTGCTTCACCTTGAATTTCTCATAGGTCATGTTTGAAGGTCAGTCATAAGTCAGAGATTTTGATCACTCACTGGATGATAATATACATTTTTGGCTGTCGATTTACCTCTGGGCACTATTTGTGCAGTGTATGTGTATTTGGTGGATTATAGAAAAGAGGTACTGTGCTGTGTTTACAGGTTCTTATACTGCTCCAGACTCTGCAAGTGGCACAGCTAAACAAGCCAGTATAGGTGAGTTAGTTATCATTCAGCACATTATATAGGTCATTTTTGGAGACACTAGTTGCAGCCAATTTGGTAATAATGAACGTAAACTGGACATAACAAAACCAAACAACACAAGAACAAAATGGTATTGGATTGGTTAGAACAATTTACCTTGTGCTCTGTACTATGCAGTTTAGCACAAAACAGTTATGAAGGCATTCCCTCTTAATCTTCAGACATCTTTGTCTGCTGGAGGGGAAGGAGAGTATAGTTGATCTAAAAGTTTTGATGTCTGATCTGCTTTGTTGTGAAAAAAAGATACACTAATGACCTTTAGTTCTTTAATTGTTGAACTGCATAGAGAGTGCATGTGGTATAAGATAACCCAACAACAACCATCGTTTTACGGCTATTATACAGGTTAACGTTAGCTGGCATTTCCAGTTAAGAACTGGAAAATTTTGTCTTTGGTGCAAAGTTTTATTGCCCGCATGCCCTCGCAGACGTCAGCCAGCGCGTTCGGATTAGGGAGAAGATGCTGGAGTTCTCAGCAGTCTTGTCTACATTGTCTAGTGTCTCCGTACCTCTTTTCTCAGTACTGCGTGTCTTGGTACAAGATTTGTAATATACAAGAAATTAGCATTGCATTTTATTACCTGGGCATAATGGGATACCATATGCCCGTTGTGAAATACCTGCACTAAGCATTTAATTGCTGCACTCCTTTACTGTCAGATAGAATCACACACGCACATTTCAGGTTTTGTTAGCCCACGTCACCTGGACACGGCCTATAGATGCGGGCTGTTGCTACAGATGTTTACTGTGTCTGTTGGTCACGACTGTGAGGTGAGCCGCGCAAGATCGTCTGAGCCGATTAAGATTTTTGTTAGCGCACGTGTTGGAACTTTTGCAAGCTAGCGTCTGTGCTGGCAGCCGACAACGACATCTGCGTCCTGTTCGACTTTTGTGCGACTCTCATTTCTCTTGGGCTTGAGTTATATCCCCATAAAAGACGACACAGTCGCTGAAAACTGAGCCAAGAATTACAATGGAAATATGCTACATTCTCTGCAAAGTACACATGTGTGGAAACGGCCAGTCGTAAAGTAGAAACATATCAAAATAAAGCCAAGAATTTGTGTACTATTTATTTTGTGTTTGACTTGGACGATGAATGCAAATTCATTAAAACAGAACATTATAGTGATAAAAGAAATATGTTCTTAGCTGCCACCTTGGTTGGATGAGTAGGATGAGATTTGGTTTACAGAATGGTGGCAGCCAAGAACACAGTACATGTACTACTACTACTACTACTACTACTACTACTACCGGAGGTAGGTGACGGTTGGCGGAACGCAGATGCCGCCGCGTGTCAGCACTGGAGACCGGAGATGGTTGGTAGCTGGCTGTGTTGACTGTGTGTGTGGGCTGGCAGCGTGCAAGCGCGGTCGAGACGGGACGCTGCTGAGCACGACGACGCCGCCGCCGCAGCCGATCGCGCCGCAGCAGCCCCGGCCCGCCGCCGCCGACAGCGGACAGGTGCCCGCGCCGCCGGCGAGCGCCGCCAAGAAGCCGCGCATGGTCTTCACCGAGATCCAGCGACGCACGCTGGTCGCCATCTTCAAGGAGATAAAGCGCCCGAGCAAGGAGATCCAGGCGACGATTGCCGAACAGCTCGGCCTCAAGGTGTCGACGGTCGTCAACTTCTTTATGAACGCGCGCCGGCGCTCCGTCGACAAGTACATGGACGAGACGCCGTCGTCGTCGGCTGGCGGCGGCGCCGGCGACCCGGTCAGCAGCACGGCGCCCGGCCCCGTCGACGACGGCTCCGCCACCGGCCGACAGTGACCGCCGCCCGCCCAGCCCGCCGTGCACTGTAGCTGATTAATGCATCGACGTATCGGTCGCTATCGGCGTTCAGTACGTAGAAAATCGCTGACATTCTTAAGCATGACACGTCGTTTGCTGTATGTTTATTTCCGGCTGCGAACGGCGCATTGTTTGTGCAGAAAAAATTGTGGTTTAGGGTTGGAGTATTAGAGCTAGGGTTAGTTGTTGCAGTGGCATATCGGCCACTAGTTATATCCGTATTTTTTGAACGCCGATACTGGCCGATGGTCCGATCCGCCGATTCATTAATAAGCTACACCGGCCGCCGAGCTCCCTGCCTCCCTGCAGACTGCCGCCTGGTGCATACTGCGGCCAGCCACCGCCAACTCTGGAGGTTTTTTCACAGCTCGTAAACTGAACTGAACGCCGGTTCAGGAACTCCTGTTCCGTTCAGTTCAGTTTACATGCTGTGAACATTCCTTTGGGCTGCTCTGGTGATCTCAGTACCCGTCTCACGCAGTGCTTGAATTGTCCACAAAGCACCCCGATCATTTGTCCCCAAACACGACCTAAACTAGAAACTAGATGGCACTCACCTCAGCCAGTTGATCAGCCTTGCGCCATAGCTGGCTTTTCCAGCTTCACTGTTCACTTCCGTCAACTACTGGACTGTCTATAAATATGATAAAATATCGGCATTGTGTTATGGGACACTTCAAAATTTATTCACTTTTCCTGCTGTCAGCAATCTACCTGTTACTGAGATTTGCAGAAATCCACCTACTCTACATGACTACATGGGTCATTCTGCAGACTGCGATGAAAACAATACCACTGTCAGAATTGGCGAGGTAATAAATATGCTGGCCTTTACAAGATAGATCAGTAGATCATGTTAAGCAGTTTGGTTTCTGCAGTTTGAACAAATAGCCATGGTTCAACTTCCATCCCACCCGCTTGTGACAAGTTTCTCCATGACATTTCAGACACTGATAACTCTGGTCAGCCTGTGACGTGAGCAGTCTGGTTTAGTGGTACGTGAGTGGAGACGTTGCAGTTGCACTTTAGCTGTATCCCAGCTGTGTTCTGTCTCTCTTGGAGAATCTTGTGTTGATTTCTCCCTGTAAGATTATTGGACGCTGTTTTAGTCCCATTTATTTGTTGTTGTTATTGCTGTGAATTTTGTGCCAGCGGCAGTAACAGCCTTGCTCCAATAAGGTTTTACTATGTCCTTTATCTCTCTGTTGTCCATTCCGTAATAGATTTTCTAACCCACTTTTGAGTTTCGGGTTAATGCTGTGGCATTTCTGTTATTAGTCATAATGTTAGTACTGTCGTGGAGATTGTTTTAATGCAAGTAGTACATTCCATTTGTCATGCATTTATTTCCAATTTTAATTATTTTATTGCTAATTTTTCATGATATCAGTGGACTTCTGCACTGACAACAGTGGAAGCTGCATTTTCCTTCAAATATACCAGTCATCTAACATTCCGCGCACTTTACGTCAGTCCTCATTTATCGTTTATTTTTAGGTGTTTTGTTATTTTGTTGATTCCAGTCAGTGTCAGTTAAAGGTGTAGGATGTATTTATTATTGAGTTGTTGTTTCATAGAGTGGATGTTTGCATAAGACGATTATCAACTTACAGCGAATGCGGCGAATGTAGTTTAGTGTTTCAGCTATTTTGTTGTTGGCTGTACTGCACCGCATCTGCTTTTTTAATATGTTATTTTCACCGTCCCTTCGTTTTTGTCCACCATTTAGCAGGTAGTGCATCTCCAGTTAATTGTATTGTGAGCATCTGAGAGTGATCCATACTGCTTCCATGACACCTGTGCCTGGCCTACAACCACACTTCTGTTTTTTTATTTAATCTTTTTACCTGACAACAGTGTGAGATGACACGTTAAACAGCTTATGCATTGCTGCAATATTACTGATTGAAGAACAGGTATATTCTCAGTTTACATTGTATCTAATTATTATTGTAATTATCCATAGGACATGCTTTTGCTGCTGTATGTAACCAGGTTCCTGTTTTGTTGCTAGGATTTATGCTTGCTTGCAGTAGACGTGTAATTTTCTGCTGATTTTCCCACAACACCAGAAGGTGACTGCACTGTATCTCTGCCTCTGTCTCTCCCCTTCTATGCCCTGCTGTCTCTGTCTGAGAGTGTATGTCCTCTCTGTTTGCTGGAAAGCAGATTGGTTGGTTGAATGCTGTGTCTTTACTCTGTGGATTTGTGGACTAGATTTAGGCTAAACGGGAAGAGAAGGTCTGACTGAGCCGCCAGTCTTTGTTGTCACTAGCCCGCTGGGCATTGCTGCCTGTTCTGGTGCAGCACCGCCGCTTTGCCCTGTACTGATTTCATTAATTTATCACAGCATCAGCTGCATTAGTACAGAATAATATCAGATAGGCTAAATAAATATATAAAGATTAAAAATACATAAAACTTGAGATAAAATAAATTTGCATGCAAATTCGCCAACTTTTAGGGCAGCCAGTTTTAAAGGTTTTACAGTATCAACACATTCACACTATTGTTTTCAGTGCACTGTGAAATATTTGTGTTCAAAAATCGCCACGCTCTGTAAAGAAGTGAAATTGCCAGTGATATTACAGCAACAGAAACTCACAGTGTTCTATACCTATGTCTTGGCTGATATGGTCAACCAAATACATTTATGTATTTTTATGAAACTGCTGCATGCTGTAGCTGATTATAGATGTGACGCAGTACACTGTAGGTCAGGTCAGTAGAACAGACCATGTTACACTATGAATATAGAACAACAAAATGATAGTATAGTGACTGAATGAAAGGCATCAGCCAGTAAATATTTGCCAGGTACACACACACACACACACCCGTTTAACGGCCCTTTTCTGGGACTACCCAGGTGAGCCGGTACCAGAAAGGTAAGACCAATCTGGATTTTACTGAAGCAAGAGACAGTGAGTGGCAGTGGCATCAGCTGGGCCATACAGTACGCAAGTCTGCACCTCGCTCCACACAGAAAACCATGCCAGCACCCCACCACTCAGTTTTTTACAGGCCGGATGCCCTTCCTGCCACCCAACCAACAGCGTCAAAGCACTGAAGGCACATATTTGCCAGGTATGCCAGTGTTATTAACTTTAATGGCAGATAATCAACCAATAAGCTAGTATAGCAGTGCATTAAAGTTTGGTGGCTGTTGTAACAATATTTTGCAACGTATTTGTTGGTCAATTATCAGAGAAAGAATTATGAAAATTGGTCAGCATTTGGTGAACTTATGTGTAAGGTGTAGGCTGTAAAGGACAAAACAGTTTTTTTACTCATATCATATAATTGAATGGTTGGATATGGTTCAAATGTCGTGATTAGGTATACTGAGATTTTCTTTGTCTTGAGTGCATAGTGGCAATTATTTGTCATTAGTGCTGTTTTATTATTTCAAGATGGGGCATGTGTCGGCTTTTTGGTTTACCCCATATGCTTGCATGGTGGTAGTTGTGCTATTATTATTGTCACCGCCAGTATGTATTGTGAATGCGTTGTACAGTGATATCTTGACTGATGAGCAATAAATACACCTGTCATAGGTGAACATACCTGTCGCAGGTATACAGTTAGTTGGTGCATGCATGCATTCATCGTGTGGTAGCTATCAGTGTGCAATTTTCTTATTGTTAAAACAAGTTTTGCGTACACAGCTATGACATTTTGTGTAGTATACTTGGCAGACAGTGTGTTTGTGTGTGTATGTTTTAAGCGTGTACATATGCAATAGCAATGTTTGTTGCTGGAATCAGGAACTGTCAGCATACTGTATGATGTATACTGTAGATAAGAGTGAATCTTGTGCTGATGGCCAGTGTGTGGTGTTACATGAATATTTATTACTTGGTGTTTTAGTTGAATTTTTGTTTTATATGTGTAGTTATTTATTTAAGAGATACGAACTAATATTGATGAGTGGGAATGATCATGAAGATGTTGATTCCAATGCAGTGTTGCCATATCAGTTATTTAATGCAGTGAGATCTAAGCTGATTACAGTCTAGTTGCAAGTGATACAGACATGCAGTACATGTGAAGATTGCTTTGACGATATAATTCTGTTTACGTAATCGATTTCTTGTCTTGTCAAGTTTACAGTATATCACCAGTATATCATCATACATTACCAGTGTAATGAACAGTAGTGTTTAAACATCTAAATAAGTTTAGTAGCCTAAATTGTTTTTGGACTTATATAAATTTACAAAAGTTATATAATTGCAATGTAGATTTTTCTAACAAAGGTATAGTTTTTAAAATGAAATATTATTTTAACACTTGAGTTAAGTTTGTATAATTAGCACATTTTTATTCAGTGAATGCACTATTTTTAGACGAATTTCCCATTATGTGACTACTGTTCTACTGTTTATGTTAGAAGTTGCTTAAACTGTTGTAATTGCAAAGTTTGTTGATGATGTCACCTCATTTACCATTTTTACTCAGTTCCACTACATTTATTAGGAATTTTAAGTAGCACTTGTGCAGTAATGCAGCAGAAGTCTCATATGCTTGCAAGCCAGTTTGTCTGTAAATAATGTTGTCTTGTGAAAAGTTGCTGTGCCACTTGGCAGGGTGTTTTTTTGTTTTGTAGCATTATTATGCGAGTGTCAGTTTGGCTGAGTTATAGGTGTCTTGCTTATTTTGCATACTTGCATACATATATATGTTTCTTTGTGTGAGTTGTATAATGTTGTTTTTATGATTTTTGTGTAATTTATTACAATGGTAATAAGTCATGCATCAAGTATTGGATTGTCAGCAAGGCTGAAGTTTGGGTGTGCTGTTATTATTGTTGATTCCAACATATGTATTGTCATTCCGTTGCTGTTTGCATGAACACAAGTTTAGTTCCAGTTATTAATAGTATTCTGCATAATTAAATAAATTTTGTAATTTAATTTACTGACATCATAGGCTTAACCTCTTTATAGCAGGTGTTATGGAAGGCAGAACTGTCTCATGTAGTTGTATTTGTGTTTATGTATTTATTGGTTCTATTTATTTTCTTTGCAAAAACTGTGATGATTTATTATATAATGTGCATGGTTATGGGACTGACTGTAATGCTTATTGTTTACATACATGATTAAAGTTTTGTTTTCTGTCTGAATATCTCATGTGGCAATGTGGAAAATGTTGTCTGATCTTATGGTAGAACTATGCACGTTTTCTAAGTTATTTATCTGTTCTCTGCACTCTGTATACATATGTATTGTGATAGTTGCGTTAATGGTGTAGGTTTGTGTGTATTTACATGTACTGTCCACCTGTCTATAGCTGTATGCCACAGAAAATTCTGCACTGCACCATTATCACCAATGTTTGTGCATCATTGTAATTAGCACAAGTGTTCAGTTGCTACGATGTATTACAACAATATTGCATTAAAAGCTACTCACATGGCATTTCACTTGCTAGCTGATTTTAGATAGATTATTTCTTTAATTAAGACAAATATTTGATCATAAAATGATCTGTGTTTGGTTATAGTTGAGCATCGTCTGTTTGCACAGTGTGTTCTGGAGTGCTTACAAAACACAACTGGTAGTGGTAGTAAGCATTTTTATAGTCAACCCAAGTTCTGTTACGAAGTAAATCAGTGAAGTTTTTGTGTGCTGATTTTTCTGTAAACTTGTTTAATAACGTGTGAATTCCAAATACTGGCAGAAAATTGAACCTGCTTTTCGGCAGCTGAAATCCAGTGGAAGATTTGTTGGCTCATTGAGCTAGTTCGTGTGAAGCAGTTGTCCATACATTTTGTTTATCATTCTAGTCGATTGTCGTTATTGTATCGCATTGCTGCAGCGCATGAATAAAAGCTGGTGCACAAGTCATGTAATTGTTACATGAATAAATCTTACTTTGTGGTGCAATGACATCATGTTTAGTGTACAGTGTTGTCTGCAGTGGCAGTGTCAAATACTGGTTTTGGAAACAGTCTCTGTTGGTGGAGCGCAATATTTATATAGCTGTATGTGTGGCATTTTTTAAATATAGTAATTTAGAAGGACGTGTTGTGTTTTTTTGTGTTTTCTTTTAGTCTTGTTCACTCTGCCAAAACGTGCAATATAACCTAATTTGTGCTAAAAGTGCTGTTAAATCCAAACCAGCCAACCAACTGCTTGAATGCCTGAACCTGATGTTGCAATATAACCTTATTTGAGTCAAAAGTGGCATTAAATTTTAATCAACAAACCAATCTCTAAAATGGTAGTGAACTAAGAGTAAGTGTATTATTATCTGTAGGTTTCTAGTGTAGGAATTAATAAACATTAACTTATGATAGTGCTGGTCAAACTCATTCTTGTTATTATCAAGAACGTGTAGAATATACTTGTTAGCTAGTTATTTGATATTGAAAAATATACTGAATTTGCAGTTATTTTGAGCATAAATAATATTCTCCTAATGTGCAAAAATATTATGCACAGTAGGCCTACAG
>Ga0126329_10000309_pt1 | contig 10231 bp, 8 predicted proteins | sample InaspJWI85metaG_FD_104915 | JGI IMG/M metagenome (GOLD analysis project Ga0126329, IMG submission 104915) | Marine gutless worms symbiont microbial communities from Oahu, Hawaii - Inanidrilus sp. 2 OAHU.JWI-85 metaG | ecosystem: Host-associated > Annelida > Digestive system > Unclassified...
GGGTCCAAGGCCAAGAGGAAGACCAAAGAGGACCTGGAGAGAGGTTGTTTGAGAGGACTGTCAAGCTCGTAAACTGAACAAAGAGGATGCCATGGATCGTTGTAAATGGAGGAAGATGATAAAAGATGTCTGATGATCAGGATGGGTGTGAGTGGGTGAATGTTTCTTCACGTACCGGCCTACCCGGGTAGTCCCGGACAAAAGGCCGTTAAACGGTTGTGTGTGTGTGTGTGTTTGTTTATCTGTATTTTCCTGTACTGTTTTGTTTGTCAGTATCAGTCAAGTGATTGGCTGTGAAGACCGCCTCTGAAATGACCTATATTGTGTCGAGTGGGTGTTAAACTCTACTCCAGCCAACCAAGCTGCTACCTGGATTATTTTGAACACATAATAACTGTGCCCTTCCCAGCAGTTGCTTCAGCACTTGCACTGACTACCTATTTATTTCTGTAGCAAGTATAAAATAGCTACTTTAACCTACAAGGTTGTCACCTTAAATTAACTGCTATGTCACTCGTCTGCTCGCTCCTTATACTCCGGGTCACAGTCTCAAGATAAACACTCGCTGTCGGAGCCTGCAGTTTCTACCGTCATTGGCAGTCGAGGCTTCAGTTATATAGCACCTTCAATATGGAATAAACTCTCTCTCGAAATTTGCAATAGCTCGTCATCTGTGTCTTTTAAGAGGAACCTTAAGACATATTATTTTTCCATGCCTTCCCTTAAACCCACGTCGCCACCTTCCCCCCAGTGACTGCCTGCACCTCAGATTCGGCCCTCTGGCTGACCATGCGTGCATTACAAATGATTTTGTTGTATTGTAATAGAATTAGCAGTCGTCGTGTGTGCATTTAGGTGGTGAGCACTGCAGCACTGGCATGTGGCTTGGTTGCTGTCGGCTGCTGTGATGGCAGTGTGACTCCACTGCTTACGACGACTTTGATTGAGAAAACTGAAAACGAACTAAAAGACCCATACGCACGGTTCATAGCACTTGGCCTTGGACTTACCCTTCTCGGTTTGTATTTCCTATTCTGTCTTCGCATAATGATCATGAGTTTTTATCACTGCCTGCATAGTATGTGAACAGGGTCTATGTAATGGTATGGTATTCGTCCATCTGTCTGTCTGTCCGTTCATTGGTCCATCTGTCTGTCCCAGTGGCAGCAGGTTTGATGCTGTGGGCCAGACGGACAGGCAGTATTAATCGATTGCTGCATGGCCAGCTCTCCGCAGAAGCAGCAGACGAATGCGGGCAGTGCCACCTTGTCAGCATGAGTAGAAAGCTAAACACAGACTTGTTGTATTCCATTGCAATGGTATGGTTGCTTATAATTAGTAAAAATACATGTTGTTGAATATAGTCAGGTAAAATTGTGAACAAGTGGAACTTGTTCAGTTCAGATCATGTTTTGTGTGAAAGCCTTCTGTCTGATGTTGAATGATCTAACCAAATCCTAGTACTTCTGGCTGTAAGCTGTTATTTAAAATAGCAGCTCTGCCACTGTTGATGTGCAGGCCGACAGGAGCAAGCTGAAGCTATACTGGCTGCACTAGAGGTTCTGCCAGAGCCACACAGGAGCATGATCAGAACACTGGTTGATGTCTGTGCATATGCAGGTACGTCTGCATTTTGACTGAGACTGGCCCAACTGTGCGATCATTACAAGTCTATTTAGTTCTCTTTGTTGTTTTTGACAGTATCAGAAATGAACCTGCTATGGCTAAACTTTAATTTTTAGGCCACATCGCATGCACACAGTGCAAAGATGCGACTTATTATTACTGGTGTTCCATGGTTTGTGTCTTGTCTGTTGGACGTAACCAGGAGCTGTGCTAAAATGGCCGAACTGATGCCGTTTGTGGCATGGACTCGGGTAGGCTCAAGCGACAGTGTCTAAGCACTGAATGAAAATTGAAATCAGTCCTGTTCTTATTTGTGGCAACAGCTAATAAGAACCATTTCTGTCATTCGTTGTCAGATTATGTGAAGTATACCACTGTTGTTGTGCTACCCAGGTACAGGAAATGTTCTGAAAGTGCAGCATCTGTTGCATATCTGTTCAGAACATTATGACATCAAAGATCAGGTACGTAAATTGGTGCCATGTGTACACACACACACACGTCTTTATTTCATTCATCTGCTTAGTAGATAGAGAGTGATTGGTTGGTTGGCTGGCTGGTTATGAAGCAACAACAAGCAGTTTCATTCTACTGCACCTCGTCCAATCTAGGACAGAGTTGGTGAGCCAGGACCAGATTTGTTCAAGAAGTCAAGTCACTGCTATCAGTCTGGTACCAACTTCAGTGATCGTCTCCATGTCAGTAGTTGCCTAAAATGCTGGTGTTGGAGATTGGTCATAATGGGAGCAGTGCCCCATCATTCAGGATTCTGGTGGTGGATGAAGAATGGGTGAAGCTACAGATTGGTGATTTTCTGTGGTTATGTTGGTGCTTCGAGTTTACTTCAGTGCTTTGACACTGTTGTTGCATCTAGCCTGCATCTGGCTACTTCTCCAGGAAAACTTGGGTAAGCCAGTAGCAGAAAGGTAAAACCAGTCTGGATTTAAATGAAGCAAGAGATAGTGGGGTTTGGCTATACAGTGGCATCAGCAAACAATGTTCACCTCATTCCAGACAAATAATCACACAAACACCTCATTACTCAATTTTTTACAGGCTGGATGCTCTTCCTGTCGCCCAGCCAACAGTGTCAGAGCACTGTAAGGCTTAACAATAAACAAAAAATTTAGACAGCCTATTCACCTTATCATTTAATCTATAAAGCATTGCATGCTGGCAGAGTTCCAGTTTTTTTGGTGACTGTTGTTTTGTCTACCAAATTCTTTTAGTAAGCGAATTCATTGCGAAAGATGGTTATTATAAATACACACACACACACCCGTTTAACGGCCCTTTGTCCGGGACTACCTGGGTGAGCTGGTACCAGAAAGGTAAAACTAATCTGGATTTTACTGAAGCAAGAAACATTGAGTGGCAGTGGCATCAGCTGGGCCATACGCAAGTCTGCACCTCGCTTCAGACAGATAACCATGCCAGCACCCCATCAGTCAGTTTTTACAGGCCACATGCCCTTCCTGCCGCCCAACCAACAGCATCAAAGCACTGAAATGAATATAATAATGAATAACTATTACGTTACATTACTATTACATTGCTACCTTCACCATTGTTGACAAATTTTGATGAGCCAGAACTCTGCCAGCACATGTTGCATTGATAAACTGAATGCCACTTTTTCTCAAAGTTTCTGTCTTACAACAGCTGAAGGAAGAGACCAATCAGGGAGTGCCATTGAAAGTTGATGATGCAAGGCAATAGCAGCCTGGAGATAATGAACGCCTGACTTTTTATGTTAAATTTGCTAGCAATTGAATGTTGTGGTTATGTTGGGCTTTTAGGATAACAATGAGCGAAAGGAGGATAAAAACAAAAAGAAGGAAACCAAAGGAAAAGAGAAAGAGCAAGATGCCTCTAATTTGTCATCTCAGCAAGGTATCTTATTCTCTAATATGTTTTTGTGTTCGCAAATTTGCTAATTTTGTCTTTGCCAAAATTTTATATGCAAAAATAAGGCCAGCTTGTGGGTTGGTAAACATTTTAGTGTTTCATCATTGTTGAAGAAAACTTTCTTAAACATGTAAGATATTTATTTATTTGTTCTTCGAGGTCTTTACTACTGGACACTGAATCAAAGTATTACAGTTAATGACAGATGTGATACCTCAGTCATACCTGCGTACTTAAATTGTTTAATTTTCAAGTTTTGTTGTAGTCTTAGGCATCATTTCTGAAATGTGGAAGACAGTTTTGACTCTCAGACCACTTATAGCGTATTTGGTGAATGTCACGCTGTATACTGTTGTTGTCTTGTCCATGACAGCTGTTGCAGTGCTTGGTATTGCACTGATTGCAATGGGAGAAGACATTGGCACCGACATGTCATTCAGAACATTTGGTCACCTGGTGAGTCGCACTATTTTCAGAATTATTATCTTATTATTGTGCAGCACAGCTCAGAATAGCATGCTGTAAAGTAACGTTTGCCGTGCCTCATGGGGTACATAACATGAACCTGATTGTTGAAGTTAGATAATATAGCATGATGTACATCATTCAAATACTGACACACACATTGAGCATCTGTTGCAATGATTGCTTACATCTTGCACACAGCTCATTCGTAACCATTTATGGCCTTGGTACAACACAGCCCATGTTAGCTCAGAACTGGATGATTTCATTGCATAAAAGTTGTACTTCCTATGTGCCCCTGCTGGCGGTAACTAGTGCGTTTAGATTAGAGAGAAGACACTCGAGTTTTCAATGGTGTTACTACTTTGCACCATCTCCATACTGTATGAGAGTACTAAAAAGTTAAAAGTGCTAATAGTGTTTGCACATAACGCGAACATGGATCTTGGTAGCATGGGTGGGTTAGGCTCGGTTGCACCAAGGTCAGTTAACTTTAACTGCAGATTGACTCAGTGGTGTCATCATGTCGACAGCGGGTGCACAGGCTTTCAGCCAGTAGCAGTGTTCTTGAAAGGCGGTCTAGTTAACTGATGGTTAGAGTTAACTGCGCAGAGTGCAACTGGACCGTAGTCGGTGGAGAAGGGTGAACTTTTACCGCTGCAGAATTGGATCCACTGAGCCGACTGATTGTGTCTGTAGTTGCGTTATGGAGAGCCAGTGATCAAGCGAGCTGTGCCACTTGCTCTGGCGCTTGTCTCTGCATCCAATCCTCGCCTGCAGGTTCTTGATGTTCTCAGCAAGTTTTCACACGACAGCGATGCCGAGGTTGCTCACAACGCTATTCTTGCCATGGGCATCGTCGGTGCAGGTGAGTGTCTCGAGTAATTCGAGTAAGTAGGTAAGTAACACACACACACGTTTAACGGCCCTTCTTCCGGGACTACCCGGGTGAGCCGGTACCAGAAAGGTAAAACCAATCTGGATTTTACTGAAGCAAGACAGTGAGTGGCAGTGGCATCAGCTGGGCCATATGCAAGTCTGCACCTTGCTGCAGACAGATAACCATGCCAGCAACCCACCACTCAGTTTTTTACAGGCCGGATGCCCTTCCTGCCGCCCAACCAACAGTGTCAAAGCACTGAAGGGATAGATAAATAGGTAAGTAAGTGAGTAAATATATAATTTGTAAACGTGCACAGTGATCAGCAAAAGCCATATCTGAGGTGCAAGAAAAAGGCGTTCAGTGGATGGAAGGCCTGCTGGAAACGGTGGGTCTTGAGATGATGAGAGAATGTATTGGGCTGGTACATGTTTGGAGCTGTGGGGTGTAATACTGTACTGGTACTTCAGGCTGCCTGTTTCTGGATGCAGTCATTTTTGTGAATAATGCTTATCAGTAAAAATTATTTCCATTTGCTGGATAAATTCTGGTCTGAAGTACTGTATCTGTATTTCATTGATAAATGTAATGGATTCTGACTTGGGCAGTCATAGTCAGTACTTTCTGAGACTTGTGAAAGTTATTTGTATATTGGGTTCAGCATTCTGCTAAAATTGCTGTAGTGATTTTAACAAATTCACAGCTTGTAGAATGTTAGAAGATGTATTTTTAAAGTTTTCGTTTACCAGTTGTTGTTTTTGCATTTCTTGTCATTAATGCTGCATTATGGAATGTTGTTTTATATGTCGACATATTACTTTAACAACTGCTGACTTACCATCTTTATAAATGCAATTGATTAATGCTAATGATGTTTTTGTATTAAAGCCTTGAATTACTGTGTGCTGTAGGCACAAACAATGCCAGATTAGCAACAATGCTCCGTCAGTTGGCCATCTACCATGCAAAGGATCCGAACAATCTGTTTTGCGTGCGCATTGCACAAGGTTTAACGCACCTCAGCAAGGGCACGTTGACACTGTGTCCATATCACGCTGACAGACAGATTATGAATCCTGTAGCTGTTGCTGGACTGCTCACGTTCCTAGTCTCGTGCCTTGATGTCAAGACTAGTGAGTATTCTTATACATTCTACAGAGATCAGAGATCAAGGTCAAAATGTGCAAAACTGTTCTTGAATTCTTAAAACTTTTGCCTATCCTTGTGCACTACAACACTGCCTGAATGGTTTGGTCAGCTGTGATTTGGTATCTACCATTTCCAACTAGACAACTCAGAAGCATGAACATTGTTCACTGCTGATAAAGTCATACGTTCTGAGTTGGATATCTGGATAATTGCAAATCACCTTTTAGAAAATCTTTTGGTGACATGATTTTGTGGTCCTTGCAATAGTTTTCACTGTTTAGGCCACTTTAAAAATGTCTATGATGATTTTGTTGACAAGTTAAAACAGCCATTGAATTGCAAGAACAAATTGAAAATTGTGTTTATTTTGTGTTGTTATATATATAGTGATTAAGATGTACAATAACTCTTTAGACTGAGTTTCCCTTCGTGTGTGTTAAGTGGTCTTAGCTATGTCAAATGTCAAACTATCATAACTATTATATATATACCTGTAGGCCACACGTTAGCCAAGGCCTGTATTCTAGGCCAGGGCAATGACTGTGATGTATAGTCACTGTTTAAATATATATGCTGAAAGCACTACTAATTCACAGGTTGCTTATTAAGTCATTTTTATTATTAGCTTTCTGATAATGTGACAATTTACACTGTAATTACTCGTGCATATTGTTGTCTTTATTTTACTATACGACACATACTTTGCACATTTGTAGTAATTCTGGGCAAGTCACACTATATGATCTACAGCTTAGTCACAGCAATGAAGCCTCGCATGCTGGTTACATTTGACAAAGACTTCAATCCACTGCCAGTATCTGTCAGAGTTGGACAGGTATGTGCAGCCTTATAATTCCATGCAAATCAAGTGTACCACAGTTACAGTGATTTTTAATCAGTAGTCACGTTTACTACTGCTGTCAAGGTATTGATTCTGTATGGGCATGTAATAGGTTATACTTTAAAGGTGAGATATAACCTGAATTGTTTTGATGTTACTGTATATTCTAACCATACCGGTGCTTAGATTTACTGGCAGGATTATGCAAAAAGTTGTGGTTGTATTTTTGTAAAATTATTGACAGGGCAGGCTTTGCAAGAAAAAAAAGAAATAAATGTTGATGCTATCTGGAACTCACTGTTGATAACAACATTCGTTGACATTTTTACGTCAGTTATTTCTTTTAAAATACAGTTACCATGCACAAAAAGCACAACTTTGTCATCCAGTCAGGCACTTTATTTGGTAACTAAATCATCTACCACTTTTGTACATCTGTATGTCGCCGTTATATTACAGGCCGTTGACGTCGTCGGCCAAGCGGGTAATCCAAAGACTATCACTGGCTTTCAGACGCACACCACACCCGTGCTGTTGGCATATGGTGAACGAGCGGAACTTGCTACTGAAGAATGTATCCTCTTGTTTGATGGTAGTTCTTTATATGCTGCATTCTGAAACACAGGCACTGCTAGGATTTAAAGGTGGGGAAATGCAGAGTCTGAGAGACTTAAGGCCCCAGCGGGATACAGGTGCATTACACAACCGCTGGTGATGGATTTAAGGCAGAGTCCTGCAAAAGGTAGCAACAGTTTCTGTTTATATTGTAACTTTACTGTTGCCTGAAATTAGCTCAGCTTACGTATTCGGACAAAATGCCTTCAGTGCTTTGATGCTGTTGGTTGGGCAGCAGGAAGGGAATCCAGCCTGTAAAAAACTGAGTGGTGGGGTGCCGGCATGGTTATCTGTCTGGAGTGAGGTGCAGACCTGCATATGGCCCTGCTCATGCCACTGCCACTCACTGTCTCTTGCTTCAGTAAAATCCAGATTGGTTTTACCTTTCTGGTACCGGGTAGTCCCGGAAAAAGGGCCGTTAAACGGGTGTGTGTGTGTGTGTGTGTTGTGACTGTTACCTTGACATTCTTTACAGATCTGTCACTGACACCAGTAATGGAGGGTTTTGTCATCTTGCAGAAAAATCCAGACTATGATGGCTGATAAACTGTACTCTTTAGCATTTTACTAGCTTTTGTTATGAATTGTTTGCCACAACTCGTGTACATTTGACTGTTGCCAGCTGATGGTAATAGTACGGTTTGTATGTATCTAAATGTGTTGGTAACAAAAATGCATCTATGCTGTGTTTTGACCAAATTTAGATTCTGACAGCTATAAATTTTACAACAAAAAATTATTAAACACTTCTGTTATCCATATAATTTGTTACCCACATAATTGGCATGTATCACGAAAATTAACATTTTAAATTTTTATATCATGTGAATACATCCCATGCTACCATTGAATCACCTGCTGTATTATAAAAATTAACAGTTTGCAGCACTGCAATAAATTTAAACAACACACCAACCGCTGTACATTTGCGGCTGGTGCGGCATGGTAGAACCGATGTCACTGTTTACAACAATGTTGATATAAACAATGAAAACTAGTTCAAAGTTCATTATACTCGCACATTTGACGAGAGTACTGGTACATTCAGGTCACTCCTAGAATGCAAATTAGTGAGTTGATGAGAATGACACAGTTCTCCCAAAGCATCGTTAGTCGATCAGTCCATACATCTGCACTATCAACGGCTTGCAGTTGGTGGCGCCACCTGTGGCATTGCTGAAGCAGATATTCCGGTATGTGCCACACCGGACATTGCAGCGTTAGGTCCTAGCAGAAGCTACACATCAAAGAAGCAATATTTACATAAATTGGCAATAGCCAACTGCATGTACAAATTATCCACATTAAACAATGTTAGCTGTATCTCTGGTATGTCCACAAACATGATGACTACACTGCAGCAAGTACTTCGACAAACTACCAGTTTACGACATTACTACCCAACAAAATGTTGCCAGGAAAACTGTAAACGAGTATATAATTGCAATTCTTATGTAATATGAAATTTTTAATATAAAATATATGGTATAAGATTCCAGTTAATTCCAGAAGCACAAGATCTATAAACAGAAATCCAGCGAGACGTGCAGTGACAACTAGTAATGAAACCACATTTTGATGCCACTGTTTATTGAGTTACGTTCTGCTTGCAAATTAGCATCCTATTAAGTGGCAATGTTGGTGGCTGCCTCGTGGCATTGCTCATTAGGACCATTTCTTGTTCAGTAACTATTTTTATAAATTAAGCACAAATCAATTATATATTAAGTCTTTCCTGAATTTAGACAACAAATGTCACAAGTAATTACATTTTTAAAGATTTTATATTCATTTTAAATACCACTGTGCTGTCTGCCTTGTGAACACAATAAATGTTAAAATAATATTGCTTTAGTCTTGCTAATCAATGACTTGCCGGATATTCCAGCGAAAACAACTCTGTAGTTGTTTTTTGTATACGTCACTGTGACACACATTCGCACTAACCTGTCTTTGTTGCTGTATTTGCTGTTCTTCCATCTGATTTCGTTCACTTTCAAACATAACTGGCAATGCAAGAATAGTAGCTGATGATGCAAAAACCCAAACGCCAACTTGACCCGCGTGGTACAACCACTTAGAACCTTCCCATGATGCTGATCCAATCTTTGATGCAACTGTTCTGAACTTTTCTGGAAACATTTCTGTTAGACCGATCAGGCGCTCCAAAACTGTTTCATCGGCATCCTAATAAAAATTATACAACACACAGCTTTTATTCTTTGTTGCCCACAAAGATGAAAATTTAAAAGTCCAAGCAATTTATTAATGTTTCAAATAAATTAAATTTTATGGCAGACTACTGTATATGCATTTAGTCAGAGAGAAAAAGTGTGTCTGAGCTGTAAATTATCACGTTATTCAGGTACTAGCTAAACATCAGGTCACCATTCGGGCAAGTGAGACCTATAATTAGCCCAGTACGGGTTTGGGAGAGGTCACCTGCCTCTCTGAACAACTGACCTTTCCACCATTCCTGTGTCTGCACTAGCCTCCACTTCTGCAATATCTTGGTTCAGGTTGCTCATCTGAAGTATGATGATTATGAGTGCAATGCCTGAAGTATTAACCAGTTTCAAATTTTGTTATTACTGTATGCACTTCATGATGTTTGACGACCGAAGTTATAAAGACACTAAAGGCACACGTGTAACTATGTATGAATCTAATACATGTTCACGGGAATTTTACAGTTCACAAACATCCCATGACATACTGGACAGAAAACAAATAATTCAGAGCTCACA
>Ga0126329_10000310_pt1 | contig 10213 bp, 8 predicted proteins | sample InaspJWI85metaG_FD_104915 | JGI IMG/M metagenome (GOLD analysis project Ga0126329, IMG submission 104915) | Marine gutless worms symbiont microbial communities from Oahu, Hawaii - Inanidrilus sp. 2 OAHU.JWI-85 metaG | ecosystem: Host-associated > Annelida > Digestive system > Unclassified...
AAACCAATCTGGATTTTACTGAAGCAAGAGACAGTGGGTGGCAGTGGCATCAGCTGGACCATATGCAAGTCTGCACCTCACTCCAGACAGATAACCACACCAGCACCCCACCACTCAGTTTTTATGGGCCGGATGATCAAAACAAATATTTTATTATCAAAATTCATACTGTATTATTGTTCACATTTCACCAAGAATATTGCATATCACATCCGGGAAATGTTGATGGTCTGTGCAGATAAAGTTTTGGTGATTGGCCATTCCGGAAATTTGCATGTATTTAATTTAGCGATTCTACTCAAATCGCGAAAATCAGATGCACGTGAAATGTTCATGTTTTACAGTATTATTTGTCACCCAATTGTCTAAGTCACATGCACAGTATGTGTTGCATTCTAGCATGTTGTCATATATTTCTTTTTCAGCTCTGTTGTGTACATTGATTTTTTGTAGGCAAAATTGAACAATGCAAGTCAAATTGCGTTGTCATATCAACAGAAGATAAAAGACGGTGTGTGCAATTTAATGTTGTCATTTTTAGTCTATCACAGTAATGCTGTGGTATGGGTTGTGTATGTCTGCCAATGTCGAATTCTGGTTTATTGCGGTTAAATGTCTGAACAGATGGAGCTTGTTTTCGTGTAAGCTATTGCCACAGATAACTACTTTGTATTAGATGAGGGTCCCAATTTTCCCATAGAAAGGCAGAGCTGATTCCGAGTGAACTTCAGTGGCATGCCTACATCCAAAGTCCAAATAAATTGGTCAAAAACCCGCCAATTTGAATAGTGTTTAGTACAGAGAATCCTGTAGAAATTTTATGTAATTAATTTTGATCATATCCACCACACCTGAATGTCACTGGCCTGCAATCCATATTGTGAACTGCAGAATTCATGCATCTGGTGGAACTTGCATTGCTTCCCCCACAAAGTGGATGGTTCCTGAATAGCCAGTTTTTGTCTTGATGACTTAAGTTTCATACAAAAAAACAGACAACATCAGGTGATTTAACTACTGCATGCATGAATTTAATATATCAATTTCTTGGGTCCTGTGGGGTCTGCTGTCTAGTGAGGACATGATTTACGGCCTGTGGACCAAGAAAGGTGGAAAACAGCTGCTGTACTTGTGTATGCTGTTACATTACATTATCAGGTTGCACAGCATAATAAGCAGCCTATTGTTGCACACAGATTCCCCGGACTGTTTGCTGATACTTCTGAGCTTATCCGTTTTTATTTTTTCCACTTTTCAGTTGTTGGTTCCGTGCAGTGGATTAAGCTGACTTGTCAGCTATTGAGCACACATTAAAATAGCATCTCGTGTCGTATATAGCATGCTTTGTGTCTGCTAGTCATGGGCATGAGCCGTACAAAAACGGATGAACCGATCGAGATGCCATTGGAGCATGTGGACTTGTGGAGGCCCAGGAACCATGTATGAGGTGGGGGCGTGGATCCCCTCGGAAATGAACACTTGGGGGGCATACTCAGACTTGTCCACGGTCATACGATGCGAGATGAACCAACAACTAAAAGTGGAAAACAAAACTAAAAAACGGATATGCTCAGAAGTATCGGTAAACAGTCCAGGAATCCATGTGGTCAGTCCTGAAATAGAAAAGGAAGGCTACGGTGGAAAGGATTTGCGGAAAAGGAAGGTTTTAAGCCTGGAATGAAAGGGTGACGGGGTGATGGAATACTGATAAAAATAAGTATAAATGTTAGCAGCATAACGACCGTATAGTTTTCATGCTTTGCACAACTGCCATCAACACCTCTAACAACGATAAGAACACACAGACAGTACCGGCCGAACGCCACTCCATTGGTCGGGGTTCTAGTTCGTTGATATTCTCAACATTATTCACTAGGGGCAGCAGCTATGCAGCCTCTGTGCTGTAGCAACTTGTTACTACAGTCGGTCTTCTGCTCATTTTCATTGTAACTGACATGTTTCAGGCGTTACTTTGACACTGTCGACTCAGATCGAAGGCAAAACGTTCAACGAAGGCGGACACAAGTTCGGCATTGGTCTTGACTTTGACGCCTAGACTGGCCACGGACACGTCTTGCCTTTTATTATATGTAAAAAGCCGAATGAATTGGCCAAGATCCGTCAGTACTGTTTTTCCCGATCTTGTTGACCACTTTAATGTAAGAACACAATGAGGACTGACCAGAAGTGTTGTTTTCCACCCAGACCTTGGGTCCAGATGCGACCACTTTTGAGGTGTAACCCATATTGGTGGACCAGATCAAGTTTTGTCTCGGTGAAAAGTTAATAATCTAGCAAGCCAGGATTTCCCACTCTAAAATATACGGTACATAAAAATTCATTGGCGGCCGACGCTTAGCCGTGGAATGCTTGCTATGTTATCCAGACTCCCTAGCTGTTTTTTTTTGGAAGGAGAGGTGAAAGGGAAAAACGGAAATGGCGTGAGGACAACGTATGGGGGGGAATAGGGCCTGACCTAGTTTGGAAGAAAATTGACACCCCTGGAACTGGCCTGTTTTGGATTGTTAACAACGATGTAAGTTTTGGTGAAATCTGAGAATGTACTGTACTATTGTGATTTTCAGTTTTGATTGCAGCAACGGTAAATCATACAGTTGATATGGATGTATCTCATCTTCTATGTCACTACACTTAGTGAATGGTGATTGGAAATAACTGATAAAACACTATGATAAAAGTGATGTCTTTTAAACTGTTTCCAGAATTGCCAAATTAGCATAACCTGAAAATGTGCAACAGATCTGGTTAATGAAATTTCTTAATGAACTTCACATCACAAAAATTTACATTCTTAATTTAGTCTGAAACTAGTATTACATTTTTTGGATTCTGTTGTTACTAACTGCTATATAGTAGCTGTGAAGCATGTCACAGTGTAGGTTGTTGTTAATATGAATATTTAGAAACATTTATGCAATCAGCAATTTTAGTATTAACTTTGAACTGAGTTGAGTAATAATGAAGATGCTGTTGAATGTGAAATCATGTAGAATATTGATCCCGTGTCGTACCGTTCACTTTAAATGTGTTTTTCTGAAACTGTTGTGGAAGTGTCTGTAGCTTGATAGTATAGTCTGTTACAAATAATACAAACATAATAGTGGGTGCTTTTGCTAGCTGTAATTTTGTGCTGTTTTGAGATAAACTGGTATCAGCTGTACCCAGCAACCACCATTTCAGCAACATTTCTGAATCTGAATCCATTTCTGCCGTTCGTGATCCAGATGTGAGGGCTGACGAACCTACTGTCGACGAAGTCATCCGAGCCATCAAAAAGTTGCAGAATGCCATGTTGCATTAGCCACTTCAAGCACATTTTCAACCATGCTGCCAGTACACTACAAACCTCAATGCAAAATCCAGTCTGGATTTAAATGAGGCAAGAGATGGGGTTTTGGGATGCATTGGCATCAGCAAACAACCTGCATATCGCTCCAGACAGATTACCACACCGACACCTCATCACTCTATTTTTACAGGCAGGATGCTCTTCCTGACGCCCAACCGTGTCAAAGCACTGGAAAAAAAATTTAAAAACCTTTAAAAAGAACAATACTGGCCCTGTAAGATAGCCCTGAACTGTTTCAGTTTTCCTTGACAAGATTTTTCCCGGACAGTGGTGAAATTCTCTAATATCTCCAGGTTTTCCAGACAACTGTTAGATGATCACTCTGTAACACAACTGGCTGGAAACACTTGATATAAACAGCAGGGACCCGATTTACAAATTATCTTACGATAATGCCAATGATACGATCGACTTACAACAGACCTCTAATTTACATAACAGCTTACGAAGAATGCAAGGATTTTCTGAGGTACAATTCACTTACAAAATCATAAGGTCGTCTGAGATGTGTGTAATTTGGCTAACGATATTCGCAATGTACAGTGTAAGTCAATCTTACGATAAACTTAAGATAGTTGTATGATAAATTACAAGATATTCTGTAAAGCCAGTTGCAGACGTCTAGAATTGTGAGATTTTTGATATCTGCTGTATCACCCACCACAAAGACCAGGCAACAGACTGCTGTGACTGTTTTCTTGTACTGATGACATGCACTGTGCATCCATTATCAACTGCCATCATGATTTGATCGTCAATCAAAGACTTTTTTAATAAAAACTGCCACTAACCCACAACCAACCAATGGTTTCTGTGACACAAAAATTAGAAAAACACGAGTTTATACAAACACAGTATACATAATAGAAACTGCTGCACGTTTTGGCCGTGGCCGTAAGTCATCAAATAATTTAACAGAATTCTATGTACAAACTGTTCAATATACATGATAACAGATGCTGTACCAAGACCAGAATATATCGTTGATTCAATACGCTGGTCGTGACTGTGGAATGAAACTGGAAACTCAGCTATTGCAAACAGTCACAGTTACAACTTGTTTGATCTGCTTCCATAAATACAAAAGTACAAGGCCACTGGTGGCCGTTATTAACAGTGGTGGAAAGTGGTTTCGTTTAGTTAAAATTAACTACGTTTAATTCCAATTAACTGAGTTATGGAAAACTACAACTCCTATTAGCAGTCTGTAGTAACTGTTTCCCTCTCATCAGAAAAATCTCTCAAAATCAGAAGCCCGGACTATAATACCCAAAGACATTAAGGACTGGTCTCTTTTGGGATGCACTGGCATCAGCTGGACCATACGCAAACAATCTGCACCTTGTTCCAGACAGATTACTACACCGACACCTCATCACTCAATTTTTTCAGGCAGGATGCTCTTCTTGACGCCCAACCAACCGTGTCAAAGCACTGAAAAAAAATTAAAAAAACCTTTAAAAAGAACAATACTGGCCCTGTAAGATAGCCCTGAACTGGGATAGTTTTCCGTGACAAGATTTTTCCAGGACGGTGAAATTCTCTAACACAATACCAGCATCTCCGTGGGTGTAAAATTGCTGTCAGACAAACACAACTTATATGATGCTTGGCACAGTTCTGTTATGCTGACGAGCGATAAATTAAACACACAATGTACAATGTGTCTCCAGAGAACATGAAATTGAATACATTATCAAGAGAAGTCCGTGTACTCATCCACCTCACATTAACAAGGCCTGTAATGGATAACTTACTGCAATGTAAACTAAAGTCCATGGCAAGCTGGTCTGAGAGTGCCTCTGCCTGGGAACAGATATACAAACATTGTGAAAATATAATGTCTCCAGACCTATCTATTGGATGGACAAAGGAAAAAAGTGTACTGTAAAGCTGTAAAATTAGAAAACTGAAAACCAGTTATGTGGGTCTGTACCATGTTCAGTTTTTGCCAAATACACTAGTAGCATTCCTGGCACAAAATGGTCGTAATATTCTCACTACGTCAGAAATTTAAAAAAACCCAGATGAATACCCACTCCCACTGCGGCAATACAGAACTTGCGTAGTGTACTGTAGACACGAGGTGCCGAAAACGATCAAATGCAAGATGACCTGTTTTTGTAGCAAGTGGGACGTATAACTAAATCAATCAACTAAAGAAATGTTTTCAGCAAGACAGGGAAAGGGCACTGATGGAGACATGTACAAAGTATATTACACAGGGTGGTCACAATTTTGGACAAACAGGGACATAACTATCTTTTCCAGACCTATACCAGCAATATTTTACCACATTAGAGTGTATGGCATCATAGAAACCAATAACAGAATAAATCTAGCACTACTAACTGCAGTTACAGTTACATAGCCGGTACTGCCTCACTACAATCTATTGGTTTTTTGTAAACTATCGTACACTTTCCTCTATCAAGTACTAAGTGCAAAATTTTGAAGAACCGAAACCCAGACTTTCAAGGAATTTTACATCATATTCCAAAACTTTCTAGGCCCTACTCTGTTTTCAGGGACCTTGCACGTCCGCGAAAATGGATACTTTGTTCTAGGACTTTCAAGGAAGTCTGGCCACCCTGATCACAACAACCATGCCTAAGCCACAATCAAGTATCATCTCAATGCTGTTCAACAAACCACAAAACAATTGAATTACAAGTGTATAACACAATACTGAGAAAAATCTGAAACAACATTCAGCTTAACAACAATGGTAAATCATTTGCACAATTACAAATTTTTGTTTACAAAAATATGAGGCAGCCAAAACCACTCGGTACAAATACAAACACAATGCACGCATATTATATAATCAGTTTTGAAACCACAATTCTATCACCATCTGCACGTGTACAATTACAAATGTCAACGACAATTTTCTTTTACATTTACAAAGTGAAATATTATACCGAGATTTATGTTTGATTATTGTGCAAAATGGCTGCATTCCTAATGACAAAATGATCATCAGCAAAGATCCAAATGAATCTAAACTTGATGGCACAACTGAAACTTGCAAAATTGTATAATTTTTGTGCAAATCACAATGGCAGTCACGTTAACTGCTGCAAAAATACTAATATAATCACCGCTACAAACACGGCCACAATTTCATACTACAAGAGCAGACAGCCTGACAACTGTTATGCATCATATCACCCAGAACGTGGGAACAAGTGACGTCAAAATAAGTGGTGTAACAAAATACACTGTTGCTGTATGATTTGCAGTCCCGAGAATGGCGGCAGAGATCAGAATTCGTCATCTGTAACATCCACACATCAACGTTAATTTACGAGTCTTATCCACTTCATCATTTCCCCCTCCAGGACAGTTTATTAAAGCTTTGATTTCCACGACTTTGCAGATCCTCGAAAATTCGGGACAAAATTCCATGACTTTCCAGGAGGCGTGGGAATCCCGTCTTCCAAAATCCCAGTACTCAAAACTTTTTCTGCTACATTCCCGATTAGACAAAAACAGCAGCTATTAACGGCAAATAAAGAGCATAAAATTACCACAAAAACGAAAGAAAACTGCACATTCTTTACAAGGCCAAAATTCTATTTCTTAAAAGTACATAACATTCCCAAATGCTCATAAATTAAATTAACGAGAACACACAGCAGCTTAAATATATTACAAAACCATTGCTGGAATTTGTTAAGTTGTAAAAAGACACTGTCATTGTACAAATCTGACAGAGATACCATATAATAATTATGCCATGCTATTTAATTATTTTTACACACCAAATTACTGACTTTCAGTCCAGTAGAGATTGTGGTTGTCTAAAAATATTTAAGTAGCATGCTGATACTAACATGATGGAACTTTTCACAGAATAATTATGCCAGTTTTAAACGACAATGCCAAATTCCTGATTTCAATGCCAAACTGATCTGAAAAATGCCAAAAACCAACCAGTACTTTCACTGCCAAACGCCTTTGAAAAATACCAAATCTGCAATAGTTTGTTGGCAGTGAAAAATGCCAGCTAGCAACCCTGCTTGGAGGATCACAGAACCCAGCTGACTGAACAAACTGTCGACAGTTTGCCATTTGTGCATAGCTTCCAGAGGCCACGTTAGTGACTAAGTGATAAGACAGAGATTATTTAAGACAGCAACCATGTTATGATTACTGTACAAATCTGACAGAAGTACCGCATGGTGTGCCAGATGTCAAGCCACTATCGGCCTCCTGTCCAACGATGTTGTATATCTCCTCTACTGGACTAATGTTCGGCAATCGTCGAATCCTCAAACGAAGTGGCGAACTGCTGGCTTCGGAAGTCTGGGAGGAGTCTGGAGAACGGTTTGGTGATGTCCATCCAACACTGGAAGACAGTGGTTTAGAATCGGACAGATCTGTAAAATTAGAGATTTTACATACTGTAACATCGGCTATACTTGTAGTAGTTAGGGAGAGTGAAGAATTTATGGGATTTGCACCGAGTGTTTCATCAACAACAGCTGATGCTGGTGGCACTACAGTCAACTGACTATACGGCAGAGGAAACAGTCCTGATTGCTTAGCAATGCCTGGTGTAGAAATAGCATCATCTAGACTAATAACATTCTCGACAGAGCTGCAACGCTTCTGACCAATAAATGCTCCTGAACTCCTGTTATCTGGATTTCGACTATCTGCTAATTCACATGTACTATTCTTTGTATGCTGGACATTTGAGTCTCTTGTTCTTGCAGAGTCAGTGGAAATTTCAACCCTTCTACTACGCAGTTTATCAGTGTCTGCCACATCACAAGCCACAGACTGTGAATTTACTGAACCGATGCCAGGTAACAACATGTCTGCAGCCGGGATTGTACACCTATCCTTTGTGGAATGGTTCGGAGCAGTGTATAAAGAATCAGCTCGTGTTTTCTCTGAAGAATTTAACTGGCTGACCTCCACGGCACATAATTTGTACGGTAAACTCGAAGTAGTGGGATCATTTTCTGTTGGTGTGCGACTTTTCTCAGAGAAACTTTGACTTGGTTCAGAAAGAGGTGCCGATGAACCGGGAACAGTTTCGGTGGCGGTGGGAATACTGTTCTGTTGTACGGAAACATCGGCAAGTGCGGCACATGACAGAGCTGCCGAACGGCAATCACTTGATGCATTATGACTGCCGTCATAACTGAAATCACACACATCATTGTCCAAATGCCGTTTCTCGCCACACACAGACTTTTCTGAAACATTACCTTTTACCCTGCAGACATCATCATCTGATACCTTGCGAAACGCTGTCCTTGTATCGGACATGGACCTGATCCTATTCAATTCTACTCTGCAGTTTGCTGGATTTGATGCTAACAATTTGGTCTTATTGCTGCTACAACTAACAGCCTGCACTTTCGCTAGCGGTTCAGAGACAGAAGACGACTGCTGTGTACGATCAAGTGAACGTTTTTTCGATTCAGAAGGATGTACCGCTCTATCACTCGGAAATCTACGGTGTTGCTTTGACTGATGCTTAGAAGATTTAATCTCCGATGTCGACTGCCATGGTTGACTAGCTTTCTGTTGGTCCCTCAACTGACTGTACAATTTCATGCAGCAATCGAGCGATAACTTATCAAAGCTACCACTCTCCTGCAGCTGGCTGCTATCAAAGTAAGGAGTGACATTGGAATTTTTGTCCGCCAGTACTTTGGAGGACGCCGGTGTTTGACTAGCAATTTTTGGATTCAATTTACTGCTTACAGCTGGTTTTGCTGGCTTCGACGACGAACCCTGAGCCTTCATCCGATCAGATCTCTCTGAATGCTGTGTAGCAGAATCAGAAGACCGGTGTTCTTGAACGCTGCCCGATCCTGGGCTTTCTGTTCTCTGGTTCTTAGTGCCAACTGCGTGTGCACTGGGCAAGACAAGGTCCGGCGGGCTGACTATTTTACCCTGGTGAAGTTTTATTACAATTCGCGGCAAAGGTGCCGACTGCACACTGCCAGCAACTGATGGTCTCGTATTAGCAGAAACGAACGGTGTAGAAGCATTCTGAGCGGAAGAAACTGGTGTCGACTGACGGAGTAAAAGTGATCTCTGGACACGTTTACTGTCGGCGACATTTTCATCCGCGATAACTTTCGGAGCTGCGTGTTTTGGCTTGGGTTTCTTTTTCGGCGGGCAGGTCGGGGCTGGCCGTTCAGGCATCATTCGGCCTCCGCGGCAGGCTGGCCTTGCAAGAAGTCGCTTGGCAGCCGAAGTTGCCAGCGACTGTCCGCCGAGACATGCTGACTTTCGGACCGACGAAGTGCTGGCTGCCGCTACCAGTTTCGGCAGAGCAACCCCAGCTGTGTGGCTGTCGATTGCTCGTGCCGCTGACAGACAACTGGGGCTGTTTGATCGCTGGCGACGATCACTGCCATTCACCATACAGGTCGTACCTGTAACAGACATGATGCAGAGAGTCACAAACCAACCAACATGTTTATTCCCCGAAAAAGTGCCAGAAAAAAAGAAACAATTTTTTTCCGAACCCCCCCCCCCCCGAGATCACTGTCTGCTCATTGCAGCACCCTTGTACAGGCAGCAGTTATGAATCAAAAGTGAGCGAGTGAGTGAGCAGATTCTTAACGGCACATCAGCACATTATAGGCTATTATGAATCAAAAGACAGCTGCTACTGACGGGACAGACAGACACTCAAGCGTTACACAGACCCTGCACTGCATACTACGCAGGCAGCAACAAAAACAGATACAAAGAATGGAACTATGCCTACAGTAAAATAATATTCATGAACAATCGCTTGCAGTCAACGTTAAATTGTTCATGCACCTTATTTCAGCAGCATATATGGAGTAAAATATATTGTGCAGA
>Ga0126329_10000311_pt1 | contig 10197 bp, 10 predicted proteins | sample InaspJWI85metaG_FD_104915 | JGI IMG/M metagenome (GOLD analysis project Ga0126329, IMG submission 104915) | Marine gutless worms symbiont microbial communities from Oahu, Hawaii - Inanidrilus sp. 2 OAHU.JWI-85 metaG | ecosystem: Host-associated > Annelida > Digestive system > Unclassified...
ACCCTTTCCTTTTTCTCATTCAGGTTTCACTATATGGATTTCCCAGACTGTTTACTGTTACTTCTGAGCATATCCGTCTTTTTACTTTTTACTTTTTCTGTTTTTACACTTTTTTAGTTGTCGTTTCCGTGCGGTAGATTAAGCTGACTTATGTCGGCTTTCCAGCGCACGTTAAAATAGCATCTCGTATCGTATCGTATCGTACATGGGGCTGCAAGTGATGCAGATGGAGCATGGATGCTTTCATGAAAGCCCCGTTTAAGTCGGGCTGTCTTTCCGCGTGGAGAACCAAATGACCCCATGACGAGTGTTCCAGAAACTGCAACGTCACGCGAAACCGAAAGTGACGTGGCAGGAAGACTGGGTGGAGGGTTTAGTTGAAAAGGCGGAATTTTTGCAGACTGAAATTCAGGACCACAAGGTTTTTCATGTTGCATTCCCGGCTGATTTAAATGAGCACACATGCTGGACCAGCGATTTGTGCTAAAACGGCAATGGCCGCACGTCAAATCAGGCTTTTTCCCTTTTGGGCATATTTTTAAATGCTGCCGCATTTCCTGGAGGGAATGTTCATTAACCCGACAAGGATTACACACGATGGGGAACTCAAAATGGCGGGGGATCCTCGTTGGCAGGCAATCCCTGAGCTATCAATTGGTCTGGAATGAAGCGGTACGGACATCCCGGCGGTACTGATCGTCTGACTGCATCAGTCTCCTCCGGAGCATCTCGCTTGTCCGACATCCTGAAAGTTACAACAAGGCGAGAAAAATAGATACCAGTTGCCATAGCAAAACATGGTGAATCCCATTTACAATGAAAAACTATTATATTAATATGTCAACATTTTTCTACTTATTTAGAGTGAGGGAATAAAACACGTTCATTTTATTTTCTAGGCAGGACTATGGAAAGCGATGCATTAATTATGTTTAGCGGGGAGTGGCGGCAACAGAAAAGTTTGGCGGGAAAACTTTGAACTCAGGATATACGATTCTAAATTAGCAGAGCGTCGTCGGGTGCGAACTGGTCGCATTGATCCTGAGAATGACTGTGACTGTGAGTCGTCCCAGGACTGACTATCCGATTCAGTCACCAGGGAGAGCTGACTATCCTCGTCTGGAATACTTGGTTCGTCTGTCGGCGTCGCAGTCAGGGGAATTTCCCGAGTCGTTCTCAGCTGAAGATAAAACTGGCGTACAACAAGTCAATAGACGATCCACGTGGACAGTTTGTCTAGTGCGTTTAGAAGTGTGTTTTAACACGACGACGAAGGGAGTTTTAAATGTTTCAATCTTCCATGGGCCGGTCCAAAGTTTTTGTAACTATCGAAATTTTGTCGGACAGGGGGTCTAGGCCAATAAAGCCAAACCAATATTGCCCTTCGTGGAACAAGGTTTGTTTTGACCGCTTGTCGTAGTAGCGTTTCTGCGTATGCGCAGTTGATCTGGTTGCCTCGCGGACCTTTTCATGAGTGCATCTCTCAGATCTCGCACAAATGGAACCGTGGTGCGAAGAGGTTCCTCTGGTGGGCGAGCAATCAAATTCGCAGGCAACATTACCTCACGCCCCAACATTGCCATATTCGGGGTAAGTCCCGTTGTCTTATGCGCGGTCATTCGATAGGCGGCCATGACCGTGGGCAGTCTTTGAGGCCATGTCTCTGCGTGGTCTTCAGCTACGGCTTTCAACATCTGCACCAGACTTCTTATTAGGCGTTCACTCTGGCCGTCACACTGAGCATGAAATGGAGTCGTATGGGATTTTGTGGTTCCCACAAGCTGGCATAATTCATGGAACAGTTTTGACTCAAAATTCTTGCCCAAGTCACTATGAAGCTGCCTGGGAAGGCCGAAATGGGCAAAGAATCCGTCATACATCGCTCTCATGCATGTCGACGCTTCTGCATCCGGTAGTGCAAAAGCACAGGACCATTTAGTGAAGTAATCAGTTAGGACTAATATGTACTTCTTCCCATCCGGGGTTTGAGGAAGTCCAGACAAAATGTCAAGCGCAACAATGTCTAAAGGCGCTCCTGTTATCACCTTCTGTAACTTGCCTTGGCGTTGCGTCGGTCGCCCCTTACACTGGGTACAAACTTCACACTGGCGACACCAGGTGGCCACATCTCTTTTCAAACCAGGCCAATAGTAGTCAGCTTTCATTTGGAGGTAGGTACGCTGCGCACCAAGATGGGCAGCTAGCTTACCAGCATGCGTCAGATCAAAAATCGACTTTCTAAGTCGCCGTGGGACAACAGACTGGGTGGTCTGTTCATCAGACAATTTTCTCACCAAAATACCATTCAACAAGTGGACAGCGGGCACTTGTCCCCATAAATTTCGCGACTCCAAAGAGTGCTGTCTTACAACATATGAGGAGGGGCAGTGTCCGTCACTTATCCAGTTCACTGCAGGACCGAGATCGGGGTTTTCTGCTTGCATCTCCCGAATCTCATCATCAGAAAAGTTAAAGGTAATCGCAACTCGCTGGACACCTAGCGGTTCTGTCAATTCATCGGCCCTATCCAGTTCATCAACCCACCTGGTCCTAGCAACCTTATCCAAGCATTGTTTACAGTACTGGCGGGAAACTCCGTCCACGTTACTATGTAGACGTCCTGGCCGATGTTCGATTTCAATATCAAATTCTGCTAAAGTCTGAATCCAGCGGGTCAAAATACCCCCTGGCCGCTTAAACGTTTGCAGCCATTTCAAACCGTGATGGTCGGTGCGCAAAATCACCTTATTTCCAAGCAAATAGTGTCTGAAATGTTGCAAAGTTGAGATGACAGCTAACAGTTCGCGTCGCGTCGTACAGAAACCACGCTGCGTGGGGTTCATGACGCGCGAGAAAAACGCAATGGGGCGTTCTAGCCCATCAACCATCTGCCCCATAACGGCCCCAACTGCAACGTCGCTGGCGTCTGTGTCGAGCGTTGTGGGGACGTTTGGGAATGGAAATGCGAATGATGTCGCTTCGCAAAGTGCCTTTTTAAGGGCGTCAAAAGCTTGCTGCGATTCATCTGTCCACTCAAACCGTGAGTTTTTGCAAGTCAAACGTGTCAACGGTTCCGCAATGGTGGCAAAACCCCTTACGAATTTCCGGTAATATGACGCTAGGCCGAAAAATGCCCTAACATCACGCAAACAATGGGGCACAGGCCAGTCCCATTGGTTTCCAGTTTTTCAGGCAGCGGGTCAACCCCGTCTGCAATGACCATGTGACCCAAAAACTTGATGTGGGTTTTAAACAGCTCGCATTTGCTGGGTTTGACTTTCAACCCAACCTCTCGGAGGCAGTTCAATACCATCCGCAAACGCTCCAGAAGTTCCTGGGGCTCCTGGAAAAAATAACGATGTCATCAAGGTAGCATAGAAAGATGTTCCACAAGAGGTCGCGTAGCACGATCGACATTAACCGACAGAAGGAACCAGGCGCTCCTGATAACCCAAATGGCATCCGGGTGAACTGGAATAGTCCTCTCCTGGTACAAAAAGCGGACCTCTCCTTAGCACGGTCTGTCTGGCCTATTTGCCAATACCCACTGAGTTAATCGAGGGTCGCAAAACAACATGAGCCTCGAAGGCTATCCAGGGCATTCTGGATGTCTGGGATGGGTTATGCGTTTTCTTTGAAACTGCATTAACCCGTCTGTAATCTATGCAAAATCTGAAAGAACCATCTTTCTTTTTCACCAAGCAGAGTGGGGACGCCCATTCCGAGGTGGATGGCTCAACAACCCAGCCGCTAGCATCTCATGTAGTATTTCGTCTTCGGTTTCCCTGGGCGGACGTCTTGGGGATTGTTTAATTGGACGCGCATCGCCTGTATTAATGTCGTGCTGGACCAGCGGACAGAAACCCAAATCCGAAGAAGATGTGGCGAACGTTTCCTGGCGGTCCAGAAGCAAACTTTTAGGCCAACAGTGGTCTCATTTGGAAGATCAACCTCCTCCAAAGTTTTGACGTACAAAACGTTTACCTGGTCCGGAAGGTCAACAACCTTAAGCTGGGTTTCCTCGTCCAATTCATACTCAGTCGGTTCATTCTGTGAAGATGCATCTGCTGCAAAAACATTAGTCAGAACCGGAAGTAGCTGTAAAAGCTGGAGAAGCAAAGTCATCCAAATGTGAAGTGGCGGATGGAGGAGTGACAGTGAGTCGCGGAGAAAATGATGAAGCGGCGTGGACGCATCGTTACGATGGGCGGTAGGCGTGGAACGAGTCAGCGCGCGTGTCGAGTCGCCGAGGTCGGCAGTGGAGGTGGCGGAGTCGGCGCAGGGGCCGTCGGCACTGGGGCCGAGAGAGGTGAGGCGGCGGTGAAAAGGCCTCGGAGACACGCATAAAGGCAGACTGTCGTTGATTGTTGTAGTGGTGGCATCACAGGCGGACGGACGGTCGGCGGAAGTTGAGGTGGCGGATGGAGGAGTGGTGTCAGATGCAGCGGAAGGAGTAACAAACTGTTGAGTGGCTTCACGCTTGGCAGTGAACTTGGAGTAGATGCATCGGGCTTCTGAGTCAATAACTAAGGCAGCAGCAGAGACAACATCGTATCCTAATAAAAATGTTTTCACACCTTCACAGAAATAAATGGAGTGACTCATAGTCAGCCCACAAAGTTCCAAAGTCAGCGGGACAGGTCCCCTAATGGCGGTACGCGCACCCGCAAATGAACGTACCTCTCCTCCATGGTCGGGGAGTTCCTGTTCGGGGAACAATTGCTCCATAAAAGCATTACTCACGATAGTAACTTCCGCTCCCGTGTCCAAAAGCATGGGGCATCTTACCCCCTGAATTTTCACAGGCACACGGGGCGAGCGGGCATACACAGCTTTAATACCAAAATGAAAACAACTGAGTACGTCATCATCGTCATCACACTCTGCACTGTCAGAAAATTAACACTAGGCAGGCCTACATCCAAAACACTCAGGTCTGTCTGCGTTTCCATGGAAACACAAGACGCCTTTAATTGTTCTGGGGGCATGCAGCTGCTGGCGGAGTCCCGGCGCCCCTGGGCGGGCCCCACTGCCAGTTTGACTGAGAGCTGGCAGGAACAGTGGCGGAGCCAGGTGGAGGAACCACAGGAGGCTGGGGTGTAGGCGGTCTCTGGCCACAAACAAAACAATCAGACGCAGCAGGTGTCGCCTGGGGTGAAACAGCACCCTCTCTATGACAACCAGGCCACCCACACACGACATCCGCGGGGGCTGTACGGTGGTGAGTTGGCTACACCCGGAGGCTGTTGTTCAGCTGAGCTTGGTCTCCAATGCTGTTGACCAGGAGGAGGCTGTCGCTGGTACGGCAGCTGACCACTTGGTCTCCAATTGTTACCACTACCCGGGGCTGGGGGCCGAAAGCGGGACCTCCATTCCCCGGCGACCACCGATTCACAAATGGCGGTGGCTGAAAACGAGGACCGCTTTGACGAGGGGTCTATGCTGACCCAGCAGGCAAAGAAGGCGGCGGACGTGGAGATCCCTGGGCAGGGGGTTGACGATCCCTCCATGGCCTCGGGCCATTTCCATTACTCTGCCGTGATGACTGATTGGCATCCCAGCGGCTTCGTCCTGCAACTCCATAGCCCTGATTAGGGGGCTGACGATTCTCCTGGTCCTGGAAACGCACCATGCGACCGGTCGATGAAGCACGGCTAGATGCACCAGCTGATGACTCACTGGGAGCTGGCGACTCCCTACGGGATGAAGTCCTTTCAGCACGGGCGCCCGAGTTGGCAGTAGGAACAGGGGTCTGCAAAGCATTGACCTCTGGCAAACGTCCTTGGTCATGGGCCACTAAAGCCTCCATCACCCCGTCCACAATAGCCTGATAGTAGTGGTGCGAATCGCAGGCTTTGTCGTGTACGTCGTCACGCTGCAAGCCGCTAGTAGCGGCGCCGCTGCAGGCAGCATTGACTGCTGCTGCTGTACAACATGACTAATGTTGGCAGGCACACAACTAGTAATAGGCCTGTCACTTACATTTCCACCCAGACTGTAAGCCGGAATTTTAAGTTGAGTGTCTCCATACTGACCTACGCCTGGAGTGGCCATCACTGGTGAATCAACACTGCAAACCACAACTTGAGCAGGGGCAGGCAGCTTACCAGTAGACGTCGCTGCATTACATGCCAGTACAACAAGAGAAATATCTGTCACCACTGCTGTCTCCATATTAACAGGTGTCTGTCGAAATGGCTTTGGCCGGTTTTGGCTAAAAGGGGGCGTGTCCGAATCAGACGACCCCGTGGCAACAAACTGAGGAGGAGGTGTCCCCACATTTTCTTGAGACAAATTTTCCATAGGGGTCGATTTTACAGACATTTCCATTTTTTGTTCAAAAAGTCTTTTATCGGCAAGTGACTCATGCCGTTCAATTTCGTTTTGCTTTTGCAAAATTAAATTTGGCTGTTGCTGCCTCGCCAATTCCCTTTCCAAATGCACGCGTTCCCGCAATTCCTCTGCAGCCAATTCGCGAAGTTTTTGTTGCGCGACCATTGCACGCTCTCTTTTTCCTGGGCGTGCTGGAATTACAGCTCACGCCTTTCCACTGCTTCCAAATTAGCAATTTCCCGATTGGTATCCAATTTTAATTTTTCCTGCTGAAGAGCCGTGTATGCTTCAACAATCATTTTCTGGCGTTTCAGCTCGTGTTCCATAAAGAACTGCTCGCGTTTACGCGCGGCTTCATCAGCATCAGTTTTTATTTTCAAAAGGACTTGTTCCCTTTTCTGGGCAATTTCATCTGCCTGTGTTTTCATTTGATCAAGCACTTTTTCCCGGTTTTGCATCAGTCCGCATCGCCTCATTTTGGTTTTGCATTTGACCCAGTAAATTTACTAAATGTCCAGACATTTCGCGGGAAAAACCCACAATTTCAGCAGCCATAGAGGACGTTGCACTCCGCCTAGTGTGGCGAGTAGAATGCGACACACGAGACGTCCTAGTGGTACGAGGTGCCATCATTGCAGCATCAGCACCAAGGGTAGTGGCGGATGCAGCTCTGAATGATTGCTGCTGAGCGACGGCTCAACTTGGCTAGGTGTCGGAACCAACGGCTGGGCAGTCTGCAACCAGTGGTGGACACTTGAATGAGGAGATGATTCTGGTGAAGCCGTGTGGTGTCCCAACAGAAGCAACGACTGTGCCGTCAGTTTCTCCATTGTCGTATGAACAGCAGCGAACTGGGTGGCATAAGCAGGCGGAGGCGCCGAAGGCTGGTTGGTTGGAGTAGAGTTTAATGCCCCACTCGACACAGTATAGGTCATTTCGGAGGCGGTCTTGGCGCGGACAGCCGATGTGCCGCAACATCCTGGGCAGAGGCGGCACCAGACTGACGTCCCACAATTGGCTGAACAGTGCCAACATCAACAGCAGCACCAACATCAACGGGCAACTGGCCGGACTGACGTGACGGGTCAGAAACTGGCGGTGCCAGGCCAGGCCGAAAAGAAACAGGCATGGGCCTACCTAAGCCTAGCTGACCTACATCACTAGCAAAACATGCTGGGTGGACACAGGCCAGACGCCCTCCAGCGCTCGCAGAAAGCGTGGGCTCGCCTATGGCGGACCCAGCATCCGCATCAGAAATGGCAACACGCGGGGGCGGCCACGGTTCACAACTCCCCCATGTGTCAACTAATCTTGGTTGAAACGGAGTGGGCCTCGCACCCTCAAATTCCTGCTCTATATTTGAGCCTATGGGTGAACTCGGCGACCCATAACTGAATGTTTGTTGGTTTGGGGACAAACTCGGCTCTCGTCTAAGTCGCCCTATTCTTTCTAGAGCAGACTGCGACTGCTCAGAGCGTGGTGCCGGTGAAAGAATATGCGGGGACAAAGAACGCCTATTTGACGGCAAATGGGCAGAGGTCGAACGGCTACGGATTGCGGGATTCGTAGCAAATCAACCACGATTGGGCGCCACTGTAGGAATCTGTATGGTTGGTGTGTCTGTGTGTGGTGTAGAAATCAGGGGGTTAACTCCTCGCGGAGACTGGCTACTGTTGGGGTCATTTCCATGTCCGGCTGTGCATACATCTGTCCCGCTTCTTTCTGGGTATTACACGGGTCTGCACGATCGCTGGAATACCCCAGGGTGGAGACTTCCATTAAGGGAGGACCAGCAGATCCTTTTGCACCGGGCTTGCCCCCGGAAGTCGATCTTCCCTCTGGGGCGGAGGAGGCAAGCACGGGCCCAGCTGGCTCCGCCGACACCGACTCCGGCCCTCCCGCGGCCTCAACGCCGATTAACATGGGAGGTAGAAGGGACCTCTGCCGGTGAAGTAGGCTTAGTAGACTTAGATCGTGTGTAATGAAAAGCCGTGACACAGGTATTTAGTATAAATGCGATACGTCGCTTATTTATTATAAAAAAGCCTTCGGCCAAGATGGCCACTGTTTACAATACGTAAACAAATCGCAATTCAAGAAAAGATAGAAAACTATCCCTTCCCAGTCAAAGCATCAGGCTTTCTTTCCAAAATGCACTTTAAGAGCAAGACTGTCACGATCTAAAAGCATGGAAAAGTTCCAGGAAAAATATTAGACCTCGTTTTCACTTGTCGCGGTGGTATGTACACCCTTGCGATCAACGTCCAAGCAATGCGAAGGAAGGTAATTCTCTTTCGCAACAAGGGGCTGGCTTCTAAAGCGTCGGAAATAGGTTATTCTTTCACCAACGAATCGGGTAAACGTCTTCTTGAACGATGAATAATTCGCAAATGTTCAAATGCTGTCCCCAATCTTTACTGACAATTCTCTTTTCAACGACTTCCGGTCTTCACTGACTATAATTTTACTACGCAAATTTGCTATTCAAAGCTCTTATTCTGCCAACTGAACTGTACTGCGACCGAACTGCGACTGAACAGCAACTGCTGTTCGCGTCGGCCTTATATAGTCTCCTAGGGGAGGGGAGTCCCGGGTGGTCAAAATTGCGAAAAGCGCCTGGAACGGATTTTGGTGGCATCGGCACAGCTCTAGCTGCAAGTTCCCTATTATCGCTCACTCTTTAGGGGGGGGGGGCAAAACTACCCGAGGCCAGCATTTCCGGACCCCGGTTCTTTTGTCAAACTTTCAGGGCTAAGTGAGAGGAAGCCACATGCAGAGCCAGCCCTAGGCATGGGCGAGGTGGGCCCTTGCCCGGGCCCCGCTTATGCGCGGGGCCCCGCGCTTCGGAGCCGCTGATTGAAACGACGGTTTTTGCCATGTTCATTTTATCTACTGCAAACTTTTGCCCGATGCTAATATTATGACAATGAAATGGTCGAATCTGAAATCAAGCGCCGCCTCTGTAGTATGTAGACTGATCTGAATTGCTACTCTCTAAATATATTTGTCGCGAATGCCGATTGGTAGTCGGCGGAGAGGCATCTGTACCAGCGAAACAGTCGGGCCCGTCTCCAAGTGAACGTCGCCTTCAAGTAGGCCAACGCCCTCGAACCGGTCAGGGTATTCGGCGACTATATCGGTCTCCGTGATACATGCAGTCGACGGCGACGCATTAGCAGGTGCCGCCTGGACCTCGCATAATGTTTTCCTCTACGACACTTAGCAATTCTAATGCACGGGAGGCGTGAAAACCAAGGAGTGGTTGTTCGTACTTAGTGGCGACGTGAAACTTCAACTCATGGGCGCGCAAAGTGCGGAGGTGCTGTACCGACAGTGTTAGGCCTACATAGGCGGCGAAGCCGGGAGGGCCGGGGGGCACAGGCCCCCAATTACGGGGTTGCACTCTGGGCCCCCAACTCCGACACCAGTGGACCGTAACAAAGCATACTGTTTTCGGTAAGACTTTGTTGCGTGCAACGAAGCTCGAAAGGACATTGTTGGAAAGGGGCTAAATTTGCCGGCTCCGTTGGACATCCGTTGGACATCCAATGACCAAAATGACCAAAATGCTTTCAGCTACAAGGGGTTTCGCCCCCTGACCATGGGCTTTGCCCCTGGACCCTCCTGGGGGCTCTGCCCCCAGACCCCTGGTATATCCTCGTGCTCCGCACTCGCCATGGTGCCCCCCCCAACCACTGACCCCTCCCGCCGCCTGTGCAGTCTTATCACGCCGCTCGATCGTTTGTAGCTCTGATTTGTCGAACAAGGGCCCACCTCGCCCCATGCCTAGGGCTGGTCTGCAAAGCCCCCTGACCCTCCACCGGGGGCTGTGTCCCCCGGTGGAGGGTCAGGGGGCTTTGCAGA
>Ga0126329_10000312_pt1 | contig 10185 bp, 12 predicted proteins | sample InaspJWI85metaG_FD_104915 | JGI IMG/M metagenome (GOLD analysis project Ga0126329, IMG submission 104915) | Marine gutless worms symbiont microbial communities from Oahu, Hawaii - Inanidrilus sp. 2 OAHU.JWI-85 metaG | ecosystem: Host-associated > Annelida > Digestive system > Unclassified...
CCATGCTCACAGTGACTGAAATTTTATATTTTGCAACTGCTGCAGTTGCTGTAGATTCCAGCCATATGACTGCATCATCATCCGCTTCGTGGAGTAGATTCAGTCCACCTTCAAATTTTGTTAATGGACACGTGTCGACAATGTGCTTCATAGTCTGTCGCTGGCCACAGTCACAGAAAGGTGATTGGGTGGGCGAGACCCCATTTCTGCAAGATAGCACAACATGGGCCTTGACCCGTCCAGAAACGGTTCATCAGAGACCATGTTTAACGAGGAAGATCAAAACCTGCTGTCGGATAGTAGGGTCGGTAACAATAGTGTGGATGACGACAGAAGCCGACGACCAGTCCTCTGTCCACAGATGTCACGTCTGACCATATTGGGCCTTAAGATGCAAGCCGTGGAGGTGGATGCTCTAAGAGATCAGCATACACAAGCCAGTTTGGATGGGCTTCAATGATCTGAAGCATATGCTGGACCATATGAGAACAATCTGCACCTCACTCCAGACAGATAACCACATCAACACCTTATCACCCAAATGCTCTTCCTGACGTCCAATTAACGAAGTCATCACACTGAAGCAATGACATTGTTGTACTAGTGCGAACCTGTCCTTAGGCTGCGCTGTGAACGTACCTTTACACAGCCAGCCCACAGCTGCGTGATAACGAGCTGCAGCAGCAGCAGCTGACTCAGAAGTGGCCGGCTTGCTGTCGATGCAGTAGCGCAGAGCTAGCTTGCAACAGCTATAGTTTGTTGTGATTATCTCTAATATGTGAATACAAGTTTGGCAATCGACAGCTGTCATTAATCAACCCTTCTGGTGAAACCACAACATCCTGCTGCACAGAGAAGTGGACAATCATCAGTGTCATAAACTTGCCATTACTACTGCACGTATTGTCAACTTAGTCGACCGACGACAGTCCAGTTTATCACACTGAGCATCCAGCGAAGCTGTGACGATCGATGAGCAGTGGCGAAATATCAAGTCCAAAATTTAGGACAAGTTCCAGAGGGAAGTACCCTACTTTTGTAGCCGCCTGAATTTCCTTATAACAGTGTATCACAGGTCAAAGGAAGCCAAAAACCAGCTCAATCCGTCCAGACATTTCGACAAAACTCCGACTTGTGGCAGATGAACACAGACAGCTAGTACCGCATTGGCGGAGCGTTTTGCGGGCAGAAAAACAGCTACCACAGACTGACAGTGAGAGAGAGAGACAGAGACAGAGTCGGAAGTGTCACTGACTGTAGCGACGAGGACTCCGACGTGGCACCAATGTCCTCATCACGCGGTGACCGCCTCACTCCACCAGCGTGGGGACGGTGAATGACGATGCCACGCGGTGACGCCGCTTCACGTGGTGAAGTCATCACCATGTCGCTCTCACCAGCAGCAGCAGCAGCAGCAGTGGGGGAGGTAGCGGCAGCTGCAGGGGCGGGGACGGCAGCAGCGCCAGAGAGAACGCTGAAGTAGTGAGATCGGCATCGCGAGCTGGAGCCGACGACACGACCAGCGTGGCGAGTGGCAGGCAGAACAGCACTGTCTGGCAGTGGTGTATCCAGACCGGCAGCTCTACCACTTCCCACAGTCTCCAGATCCTATGCACCCACCGACACACACGTGCGGATGGTGGTGCGGGGACCAATGTGTTTTTAATCCACCAACCCATGGTCCCTGCCCTTAGGAGGACATTAAGTAATGCTGCGATATGACATGAAATGCTATTTTAATCTGCGCTCAAAAGCTGGCATAAGCCAGAAACCAAAAAATAAACTAGTAAAGTATCTGATCCGTCTTGTCTGTCCCATACCCTAAGCATATTAGAGCTATGTTAACTACAGAACACCAATAGGAAACCCTATAGTGGAAGTCAAACCCAGTGGTCAGCGAAAAAGTGGCCGAAATGGGTAGGGCGCATATTGTTTTGCTGCCAGTGGAGCTTTAGTTCATTCCACTTCTAGTTTTTATACACTTTTCATCACAAAATTTACCTTATAGTTTTAGTTATAGTATATAAAAGGCATTCAACGCATTGAAGCTGTTGGCAAGGTGACAGGAAGGGCATCCGGCCTGTAAAAAACTGAGTGGGGGGTGCTGGCGTGGTTATCTGTCTGGAGTGAGGTGCAGGCTTGCATATAGCCCAGCTGATGTCACTGCCACTCACTGTCTCTTGCTTCAGTAAAATCCAGATTGATTTTACCTTTCTGGTACCAGCTCAGCTGAGTAGTCCTGGACAAAGGGCCATTAAACGGGTGTGTGTGTGTGTGTGAACAAAAAAGGCAATCACTGAAGTTTTCGTATGAGTTTTAGCTACTAAAATACCTCGGTACCGGCAAAAGCTGGGATGTAAACAAAGACCATGCGATGCATTAGCCCTGTATGTGTGGTCTCGCAGCACAAGTTGGAGTGAGACTAAGGGCTACAGAAACGGAGATGATTACCACCCACAGACCCATGTGGCTTTGGACGAACTTTACTTTGCGTACTAAAAACCAGGGTGGCTCGGTAGCCGAGTGGTCAGCGTGCTGAACTCAGGCGCAGAAGGGCCAGGGTTCATATCGCAGCCGCGACGTAGTCAGTTAACAGTCTTACGCAAACTGTTCACACCCACTGTGCCTCTGTTCACCAAGCAGCAAAATTGGTAGCAGCCCTCTTAAGGGTTGCGGGGGTAACTGCAGGCCTGGCGGAAAGTAATGGCAGCCTACCGCCGGGCTTATGACGCACATCACCTGCAGGCTGACTGCCAAGAACCAGGATCAGCTCCGGAACCTTACGCTCGGTAATCGAGTATGGGCTACTTTTTTTCTTTTACTAAAAACCACTGCTGCAAAGTGGTCATCAGTCAGTTACCATGAGGTGTTCAGCGATCATGGCGCGCGTCTGTTCCAGTGAGAGACGTCGCTGGTCTGGGTTCCTGCTCAGTCCATACTGCAGCACTGTCTGGAACGGGTCGGATGCCACACGCGGACTGGTCAGGTCCAGCTGGTGGCCCAGATGTACGATGGCATGCTGGATCTCGGCGGCCTGGAGACCGGCCCACGGCACCGCTTCTGTACACCACAGCCAACTAACATCTGCGACTATCATCAACAGCTCAAATAACTGGTGCCTTCAGTGCTGTGACACTGTTGGTTGGGCGGCAGGAAGGGCATCGGGTGTGTGTGTGTGTGTGCTCAAATAACAAGTGTCCTGTGTGATCCCTCGTTAACACCTGCCATATTCTGAGCGCCTTAGAGATGAATCGTTTGCGATAAAGCACTATATAAATCTCGGCTTACTGGAGAGCGGAGACCGGCCCACGACAAACCTGCCGTACTCCACAGCCGACACACATCAACAGTTCCGTCATTAATGTGCCGTCAAAATTTCTATAGTGGAAATGAATGAGAGGTGCTGGATTAGCTAATAAGGATTGATACAAGCAGATTTAAACAAACAGGTTTTGGTATTCTCTAGGAATGAAGGTACAGAGACAGTGTAGATAACACTGTTGTAGGACTGCACTGGTTACTGTCAGCAAGGGCATGTGGGCAGTAGAACTCTGCAGCAACAAAATCCTCCAGTTCTTAACTGCAGGTGTCGGCTAATGCAGGTTGACCTGTATAATGGCTGTAAAACGGGTGGTTGGTTCAGGATGAGTAAACGGACAAGGAAAGGAGAGAATACGAGACAGAGTGCAGTGTATAAACACTAGAGTCATGCAGTGCCAACCGTGCAGTATTTCCCAGACGATGACGGTGTAGCTGTAGATATCGGATCGCTCGGTCGGCGTGTGTCCTGCCAGTACTTCCGCCGACAACCAGTTGTAGACGGCGTTGCGGTAAGCGTTGTCAAGCACACGACAATCAGCCACTGCTACATTGCCTCCACTAACACACATGCACACAAGTCAAACAGAAAACTTCTAATAAGGCAGACGAAAGGGGCTATATGACTGCAGAGCACTGTAATATTCATGTTTATTTCACCAAAGAGACAGCAGGTAAAAAGGTAAAGGTAGCTCATACCCAATTACTGAGCGTAGGGTACTGGAGCTGATCTCGGTTCTTGGCAGTCAGCCTGCAGGTAACGTGAGTCATAAACCCGGCGGTCGGCTGCCATTACTTTCCGCCAGGCCCACAGTTACCCTCGCAACCCTCAAGAGGGCTGCTACCAGTTTCGCTGCTTGGTAAACAGAGGCACAATGCGTGTGAACAGTTTGCCTAAGACTGTTACCCGACAGCGTCGCGGCTGCGATTTGAACACGGGCCCTTCTGCGCCTGAGTCCAGCACGCTAACCATTCGGCTACCAAGCCATCCATAAAATCAGACAAAATGCCTCCGTAAACACACATGAATACATCACCCGAGTCAGTCACTGTGCACAAACAGAAAACTTGTAATAAAGCAGATAAATTGGGCAGTGCTGCAAGATTCACAAAAATCCATCTGACTTGATTCACACGAACAAAAAAATTGTTCGAATGACTACATGCAGTAACAAATCATGACAACTGTTAAGTTTTCTTGAAGATGGTCACAACAAAAAATAACATAAAATAGCACCCCAGTGAGCTCAAAACTATTAACTAAGCAAGTGCAAGCATCAAATTTCTATCACTTTCTAGTTTCTTTTAGTAACAAGTTCACTCAGTGGTTTACCCTTTACAGCATCAAGATGTTAAGTGAGAACTTCAGCCAATATATTTGGATTTCAGTAGCAATATTTGATTGTATTCCATTTTTATGATAGTAAAGCAAAGATGGTAATGCCAAGTCAGTAACACTGATAACAACTCAGAAATATGATTTATTGCGCAAAATAGATCGATTTACCTACAAGAAACTGACACGCTGATTCAAACTGCTAATGCTGCTGTAATGAAAGGGTGAGGCAACTGAAGGAGTAAGGTGATGGAGAAGAGAGGCAAATTTGGGTACAGAGACAAGAGACTGAGCCTTGCGGAGAGCTATTTATCTAGTCTGTCCAGAGTAGACTGCTACTACTTGGTTGGCAGCGTCTGTCGCATGAACGAACTTAACCCACGTCGGGCCCGGTCAGTACTTGGATGGGTGACTGTCTTTGGGTGGGGTCGCTAATTGAGTACCAGCTTCGGCTGAGGTAAGGGTGGGAATGTCACCTCTGCTGGGTGGCAAGTAACACTGGTGATCCCATATGGCATGTGAGTTCCCGTAGCTGTGAGGCTAGTTGCTAACTGCTATACTCTGTTCACTTGTTTTACTTCACTTTACTGACGGACTCACTCACTTACTTACTTACTCAGGACATGTTATCGACCAGTGTTTTGCATGAGTGACAGTGACAGTCACAGGGGCAGTACCGGCAATGAAACCTGAAGCCACCGCTATAGGGATAACCGCAAGATGGCCGCTGGAAAATAATAACCTTAACGTTTGATGGGCGCAGGTTTTACATACAGAAATTTAGGTATTCTATGTTACAGCAGACGACACGTCATTGGTGATCGCCGACGTCCTGCTTCGGCGTAACCAATCACAGTGAAGCTGCTTCGCTGTGACTGGTTCAGCAGGATTAGGCTAATAATAACTCGGGCAGTCCGCCATCTTGCGCTGACCCCTTTTGTCAGTAGTCGGTGGCTTCACCTTTCGAGCTGTTTGACTAGCAAGTAAGGTATCTAGATATCTATCTATTCTATGTCTATATGTCTATGGTGACAGTGGCATACTTGTCGAGCATGTACTCAAAGTTGGCGAGACGAGCACAGTTGCTGGCGACCAGCTGAACAGCATGTGAACTGAGCGCACAGTGGACAAGATTGTGTTGATGCAGGAAGATGAGCGCGTCAGCGACCTGACATAGCACCTCACATGCCGACACTGCATCCAGCATCTCCATCTACACAATCACAAATCACACCACAAATGTACTATTGCGATATTGCACGATTAGCCCTCTTTTGAAAGAATATTTTTGGTTTTTTGCTTATGTTGAGCCATTTGGTTACTACAACTCGCTGAAAGAGGGTGCCATCGAATTTTTGGCACAATTTGGGGCAATTTCACAATCTCACCCAAAATAGGGGGACAAGACGAAGAATCCAATCACGGGATATTAAAATCACACCCCCCTAACTGCTCGTAACATATGAGCCGTCCATTCGCTGGATCTGAGATCTGAGGGCCGATAAAAAATAAAGGAATAAGTAACAGAGATAAAACAGTATGACTTCAATGCTTTGACGCTGTTGGTTGGGCGTCAGGAAGAGCACCCGGCCTGTAAAAAACTGAGTGCTGGGGTGCTGGCATGGTTATCTGTCTGAATAACTAATAAGTCAGTGCACTTATATAGCCCATAGAACAATATTATTGTCTCTAATGCGCTGGGTGCAATATCTGCAGGAGTAGAAATGTCTTTAGTGAGCGCTCGAAGACAGCTATTGCTGTTGATTGCTGTACATACTCAGGAAGTGAGTTCCAGACATAAGGACCGGTGAAACAGAAGGGAGGTGCAGACTTGCATATGGCCTAGCTGATGCCAGTGCCACTCAGTGTCTCTTGCTTCAGTAAAATCCAGACTGGTTCTACCTTTCTGGCTCACGTTGGTAGTCCCAGATAAAGGGCCGTTAAATGGGTGTGTGTAACAGAGATAAAACCTAAGTCCGACTGGGATCTATTAATACCGAGCAGACTCAACAAGTCTGTATTTAGCTTCCTACTTCAGCTGGAAACATCGCTCTCATTTGCTGACGAGTGATGTGCTGCAGTGACACTGCTGGTGGGCGCCTGATGACTGCTGCGGCTGGCACTGTCGCTACTGATCATGGCAAATGGTGCTCGAATGATGGAACAGACAGATGGACAGACAAACGGACGGAGAGATGCTCGACCATTTAGTGACGTGCTGCAGTGTCGCTGCTGGTGGGCACCCGATTCCTGCTGTGCCTGACACTGCCACTATCGTTCATGGCGTATGGCACGCGAATGATGGGGCAGATGGACAGACAAACAGACGGAGAGACGCTCGACCGTTTCATAGACCCTGCTGTGCGTACTATGCGAGCAGTGTCAGTTATTGTAACACAACCAAAATCATCAGCGTTTCCACCGTGGAATTGCTGATGATTCTGGTTGTGTTAAAATAACTGATGCTGCTCACACAGATGTCCTTGCAGTCGTTCTGACATTATGCCACCTTAATCAAATTCATTTTCTAACTATACCAACTTAGTGATACTTTTCAAGGGACACTACAAACACAACTGTAACACACTCATGCATACACTATCATTAATACAGGTCAACCTGTGTTGGCCCAGTTAAAAACTGAAAGGTCTGTTGAAACAAAGTTTTTTTGCTTGTATGCCCATGCTGAAAATCTATACTCTGTGGTAGATTAAGCTGGCTGTCAGATTTTTAACTGCATATCTCACAAAGCAAACGCACTGTATTATACGCCAACAACACCGCCATAAAACATACACACACACAAAACCACTGTAGATAAATCTGTGTAAACTGTTAGACGGCATCCCAAGTTAAGAACTATAAATATGCCTTTGCTGACGATAACTAGTGCAAGAAACTCCGTAAAGTAAACCTGACTGGATCTAGACTGGAAATCCAACATCTACTGTGCTAATCTCTACTGTATCTTTTTAGTTCTATTCAGCTTGTTTTTGTGGTCTTGTGAAGTAGATAAGCCAGCAATACATCAGCTTTTCAGCACATGCTAAACATCTTAGGATCATAAAAGAAATGTCAAAAGTCAACAAACAATATGTGCCTGGTACACAAATTGTTTGTTGACTGGTACACAGCTGTTGTCATTCAATAACAGACTTCTGGTGAGACACTGAAAGGCAAGGAATATAATCACTTGCGAAAAGACTGCCTGATAAATGTCATCCAGACCCAGTGACATTTATCAGGCAGCTTTTCACATACATGAAGCATCAGGCAAGTTCGGGCAAGTTTGAGAGAACTGAAAAGAGCATGAGGAGTTGGCTGTGTGGAATTACAGCAGATACTAGATTCAGTGCTCTTGCCTTCAGTGCTTTGACTCTGTTGGTTGGGCGGCAGGAAGGGCATCCAGTCTGTAAAAATCTGAGTGGTGGGGTGCTGGCGTGGTTTTCTGTATGGAGCAAAGTGCAGACTTGCATACAGCCCAGCCGATGCCACTGCCACTCACTGTCTCTTGCTCCAGTAAAATCCACATTGGTTTTACCTTTCTGGTACCAGCTCACCTGGGTAGTCCCAGACAAAGGGCCATTAAATGGGTGTGTGTACAAGAGACAAGTAGAGAGCAGACTGACTTTATGATGAAGGAACGTGTACAGTGAGCCGCAGTGAACTCGTTCATAGACCAACACAAGACTCTCAAGTTCCTCAGTCTGACACAGGCCCATCAGCATCAGGATCGACGGGTGACGATACCTCCTGCCAATGACATATCAAAGGCATGGAGATTCACACTCGTTATCTGGGTGTGTGTATCTGCCAATCTCGCATTTGGCTGCAAAAGTATAATAAACTCCGGTCTCGAGTTTTCTTCCTCAAAATAAAAACAGGTAATGTAACCCTAAACGTGATACCTTTGACGGTAATTTATTACAGACAAGCTAGTACTTGTCAACGTAAATCTGTTCCTCAAATTTAGAGTACACAGATTCACCGATTCCAAAGATAGGATTGGGCCAAAAACATAAAAATGGGTCAAAAGGATTGACAAAATTTATAAATATGAATAGTATTCCGGAATAGTTTTTGGGTATTAAAATCACTGGAAGTGTCTCAATTTGATACAGCACTTAACAAGTGGTGATCACCTACAATTTGTCTCGTACCATTCCTTAGATGGGACAAGTTACTGGCTTAAAATTGCAAATTTCTCCTATCCCACCTACCTTTAGGGTGGCTCAGCAGCTGAGTGGTTAGCGTGCTGGACTCAGGCGCTGAAGAGCCTGGGTTCAAATCGCAGCTGCGACACTGTCAGGTAACTGTCTTAACTGTTCACATCTATTGTGCCTCTGTTCACCAAGCAGCGAAACTGGTAGCAGCCCTCTTAAGGGTTGTGAGGGTAACAGCGGGCCTGGCGGAAAGTATGGCAGCCTACCACCGGGTTTATGACTCACGTCACCTGCAGGCTGACTGCCAAGAACCGGGATCAGCTCCGGTACCCTACGCTCGATAATCGAGTATGGGCTACCTTTACCTTTTTACACCTATCTTTGGCATCCTGGTTGGTGGTGATCCTATTGGAATTTCACATACATTTTTGCTCTAACAAAAATTGGTCTCTACAGGCAGTGGCAGGTCCAGAGGGGGAGGAATGCTCCCCCCACCGCCATACAGCCAATTTTTTTACCCATAATAAACATCGCCAGTCACTAGCTTGCTTAATTTACTTACCATTATATGGACGTCAGTATTATAACTATTTAATGTCACGTCATCAACTACTACACACGTTTAGCAGCCCTTTTTCCGGGACCCCACTACTCAGTTTTTACAGGCCAGATGCCCTTCCTGCCGCCCAACCAACAGCGTCAAAGCACTGAAGGCATTAAGACTGTCACGTCATCAAAAAACATGGCAAATTGTTACAACTGGAAGTGATTATTGACTCAAAATGCACAAAAGGGTGTGCCGACTGGGCTCCGCGCGGGCTCACAGAGGGAGCTTACAACGCTCCCCCAGACCCCATAGCTGGATTTAATGGGGCCGCTTAGTGGCGGGAAAGGGCTGGCTGGAAAGAAACAAGGGGGAGGAGGGGAAGTGAGAGGCTCTATGGATCATACCCCCCTACAGCCGGTTCCTGGATCTGAGAAATGCAGCATGATGACTATTTGGCTGTTTCGATACTACAAACAGAGAGACAGACACACAGAGGTGAGACGGCTTACGACATGAAGTCGAGTTCGTTGATGAGGAGGTCGACATGGGCTCCGGGCCTGTGTTCACGGTGCAGTCTTTTGGCCGTCACACGCACCTTGTTCCAGTACATACTACACACCAACCACCAACCTTCACAAGGCACTGCCGCTGTGACAGACAGACAGACAGACAGACAGAAAGAGAGACCATGGTGCAGTCTCTTGCACCTTGTTCCAGTACGTACTACACACCAACCATCAACCATCACAAACCACTGCCGCTGTCAGACAAAGCACTGAAGGCATTAAATACATTTAAAAAGTTACAGGTAGCCCATACTC
>Ga0126329_10000313_pt1 | contig 10183 bp, 5 predicted proteins | sample InaspJWI85metaG_FD_104915 | JGI IMG/M metagenome (GOLD analysis project Ga0126329, IMG submission 104915) | Marine gutless worms symbiont microbial communities from Oahu, Hawaii - Inanidrilus sp. 2 OAHU.JWI-85 metaG | ecosystem: Host-associated > Annelida > Digestive system > Unclassified...
GATAAAGGAAGCACGTTGATTCGGATAGGTGTGAGTGGGTGAAAGTTCCTTCTGGTACCGGCCTACCCGGGTTGTCCCGGATCAAAGGCCGTTAAACGGTCGTTGTTGTTGTTGTTGTATAATTAGGTAACTATATGGCATTTGTGTGGCCTCATATTACAAACAGTCGCGTAATTTTTGCCCATTCCTGTTTTGCTGTTAATTTGCCAGTTACATGTTATCTGCTCATGCAGTGTAAACTTGTTGCTGTTCATACAGATTCAGACAAGCTTCTAGTCTGGCATTTTAGTGTGTTCGCGTCATTTTTTGAAGCCGTTGGATGTTAATACAGTAGCTGACTTTGTGTTTTGCTTAAGATTAAAGTTTTAAATGGAAGCACAGTTTAAAACTGAATTATTGTGCCAAAGTACTGAATTCAGGGTTGGCAGATTTAAATCGGACTGATTTTAATTCGCTGATTTAAATAACGATTAAAATCAAATAGTTTTTTTGTCCAAAAAATCATGAGATTTTAATCACAGCTGCCTGTTGACTAAGACTCTGTTAGGGCTAAACAAAGAATACTGAACACAAGCACATGCACTGTTTGAAGTTGTTCCAAGAGTCATTCATTTCTTTTATTCATTGAGTATGAATCTGAGAGAGCACCTCAGTACCACCTTGTTAAAAAGTCTGTACAAAAACATTCAGTTTCTAGTCAGCTCAGTTGTCTATGTGACAAGTAATTAAGCTGGTTAGCAACAGAGAGTCTCATCTTTCTAGTGCAAGTATTGGCATTTGGTAACTCAAGACAAGTTGTTATGAGCTTGCATACTACTAGGGTCATCTGCTGCATTCAACAGTTTTACGGCCCCTATCTCTTATTATATCTTCATAATTCTCTATTTCTCTGTCTTAATTCAGTTGCCCTTTTATATCCTACCTAATCCTTGTCATTTATCGCATCATCTACTCATGGTCATCCCCTCATATCACCTGCTTGCACCAAAAATATATTAAAAATCCAATTTAAATTAAAAAAAAATTGTCATGATTTTTTTTCCAACTCTGGATGGAACTGATAATGCAGATCAGTTTTAAACCAAGATTATAACCAAAGTTATGATGTAACTTCAGATTTAATGCATTTATCTGCATTAAATTTTGGTTTTAATCTTGGTTTAAAATTGATCTCCGTTATCAGTACTATGGCACAGTAATCCTGTATTTATTATCAAAACCGTATATGTGAAATAGATGTTTATGCAGAATTGTTAAGACTTCCAGTGTGTTGAGTTTGAATTTATAATATATGCTATGCATTGTTGCTCAATTCAGTGTCTTTCCGTTTTGTCTTCATAAAGAGCTGCTGTATTTCATTGGTTAGGGCAGTGAACTATAACCTTGGCAACCTATTATACCCCCATAGGTCAGACACCTCAGAAGACAAAAGTCACAATACTCAAAATACTGAAAAGCGTGACAAGTTTATTACTTGTTCAAGATACAGAATTGATTACAGTACATCAGAAGTAGATTGCTGTTGATAGCATCAGTCTGTGAGAATTGAAGGTTTCATGATGCCGTGATAATTGTGTGTGTGTGTGTGTGTGTGTGTTAACCGCGACACCGACCGCCGGCCGTCACTCACTGTAGACTACATGCTAGTCGGCGCCTTGTCCTGATGACTGCTATTCTCTAACTTTCGCTCGCGACTGCCAACTGCCGACTCTCGCTACTGACGCACTTACGCGGCGCCTACTCGGCAGCAAGCCTGGCAATCGGACCAATAGAACCGTGTGCGATCGTGAATGCATTAAGCTGCATTCACACGACACAAGAGCCTATCAAAGGACCGGAGGTAGGTAGTCGGTGCTGACTACGAGGAGAGGTAAGCCACATGAACTCTGTCTTGTCGGGATTCAGTTGGAGCCGATTGGCCGACATCCAATCTGTAACAGTGTCAGACATCCGGTAATCTTCTGCAGCAGGGCGCCGACATCAGATGGACCACTTGCACCATAACGTACTGGTTCCTGAGGAAAAACAATAGCTTTTACATTGGACTTATTGGTCTTTAAATTGGTTGTATATCAGAAGGAGCATCCAACCTGTAACAGAGTTGAGTGATGAGGTTCATCTGGCATGGTTATCTGTCTCGAGCAAGGTGCAAATGATTTGCATATGGTCCAGCTAATGCCACTGCTGTCCTATCATCTGCTATATTAAAATCTAGAGTGGTTCAGGTTTACCTTTCTGATACTGGCTTACGAGGGTCTTTCTGAAAAGGCTGCTAAATGATTGAGTGATGTTCTTGTCATGTCAGTGCCACTGATTGTTGGAAGGAATTGTTAATTTCTGAAGAGACCTTATTAAAGATGCCGAAATGAGCCCTGGCTACTTCTGCAACCACAGGATATCTATAGATCTCAATTGACCTGCCACAAAACCAGTGGGTTCACTGGGTTGCTGTCTTCGCCTTTCAATTTACTAACGGCCTAAGTTAACTGTGATGTCACCTATTTCCATGGCAATGTTTTGGCGTTAAAATTCACTGAAATCATTACATAGCTTTTAATTGTTCACTCATGAACAAAATATGCGGCTTCCTAAGATTACTGAGTTGCTGAAAATAAACACCGAGCTGACTATCAGTATTTTCGGTATTTATTTGCCGGTATTCGGTATTTTTCGGTAATCGAATTACCGACGTTGGTATCGGTATTGGTATCGCACTGTCGGTTTGGTTTTTCGGTATACCGACCCATCACTAATTTACAGGGCTGAGATTAAGCAGAGCTGGGATTGAGTTTGAAAACGCTTCTGTACAGGTTACACACATGCAAAAATTGCCAGTTGTAAAGGATAAGTTATAGTCAAGACTTCTTACCGTCAAGGCCAGGGAGAGAAGGACCAAGGACACACAGTTGCATTGGCTTAAGCATACGAAATTGCAACTAACAAAACCACATCCACAAATTACTTCACAACCATTTCCAAATTACTGCTTTACATTTGCAACTGGTATGAGCTCAGTCACAGTCAATTATTTGACTGCATCTAATCTAATTGAATCGAATAGTTTTTATGTTCGGAAAATCGCCCATCACTAGTTGACAAAACCGACGGAAATCCCGCGCACGATGTTGGTGGGGGAATTATTATCGTCATTTCAATAAGTGGGTGTGGCGTGTGGCTCTTGGCGGGACTTTTGATGAGTTTTGTGTGATTTATGGTTTTGATCGTGTCGTGTTTTAAAATGACGGATGATACAAATCGTAATTTTATCATTCAGCGGATACCGCAGTCGTGTCGCAGTTTAGTCGACATATTCACCAGGAACGAACAAGAGTGTCAACTCTCGGCAGCCGATCGGTGGTTGTTAGAGGCCACTTCTTCGCATCTGGGACAGGACGAATTTATATGGAGTGAATTTCTGATGGATCTGGCTCACAGCTACCCTGTCATTCAAGATGATAGTCTGATAGTGTAATATACGAACTTAATATTTACCGACCGCGTTAGTGGGGAAGGTAATGCCATCGGTCGTGTCTGTCTCTCCGTTTGTTTCCACTCTTGAACCAGCTGACATTTGATCTTTGTTGCTGCGTGTGTATGGGTCATAACCGAGCTATGGATTGAAAGTTAGGTCAAAGTTCAAAGGTCAGTTCAAAAATGTATGTGCTACACTAGTACCTACTGTGGCATCCTATGACTACTGAATTATGGCCGCAATAGTAAGTGTCTGTTGTGACGTCAAGGTAGCTTGGTGAGACATGTGGCTTGGTGCATCCAAGGCCAGCAGCAACAGCGAAGTCCGGTGTGTGTTGGTGTGGTAATACGGTCGGTCTGATCTTGATTCTCAATCGATGGCAGTTTTTCTAGTATTTACTGTATGTTACTGGAAATATTTTAGCTGCAGCTGTAGACAAATATCATGCACTAGGCCTATCTTGCAGCTGAATGTTGGATGTGGTTATTTACCGGCATTTAGTCAGTTAGATTGCCATAAGTTGCCTGCTCGTCGAGTGTATAGCAGAGTGGCATTATGTTTTACTAATGTTTTTAGTCCACTTCTAATCTCCAAATGCACCATCGGAGATCAGTGAAATTATTGATACATGACACATGGATTTCTATTGTTTGTTGAGACCCTCCCCATTTTTTCAGTGTGCAAAAGACTGAAATTTTGCAATTTAAATCTTGCTGTGACAAGATGTCGTCTTCTTGTGAATGGATTTTTAACTGTGGATTTTTGCTGCATGTGAGTGACATTGTTTGCAGCTTCTTAACAAAACTAGAACTGCAAACATCATTACCACTTTTAAATCTAAATGAAAAGTAAATGTTTAACAGATAGCATGTTTGTCAGTTAGCACGACTAGTTGTCCAGCAAGTTTGATTTATTTTACAGTACAATATTTTTACTTCATAAATCTCATGCAGATTTTATTAAATTAGTCTAGATTGTAGTTTTGATTTTGTTATTTGATGTTTTTAGTGTGCCACTTTTCTGCCATATGTCTGCAACTTCTCAGCGTCTGATGCTTTCTTTTATTTACGTTCACAGAGAAAACGTACCATTGAGTGCATTGAAAGAATTTATTGATGTGTTATCGACTGCCATTTCTATTTTGCCGACTTCAAGATGGATCAGTATGCTGTTAGATTTGCTGATGATCTTTTGTTCTGAGAGAATGAAAGTGCATTTGTATGAGAAAAATAGTAGAGAAATATTTGATATGGGTATAACGTGTGAAGTGCAGAGTGACAATTCACTTGTTTGTTATGAAAATGCTGTGATACCTAAACAGACTACTGACTATGCCTCTTCTGATTTCAGTTCACTGAAAGGCATTGTTCAACGTGATCACACTGGCAATTCATTACAGGGACAATATGGTCAGACTTCTTGCTTTAATGATCAGCAAACAGAGTTGGAAAAAGAAAGTGAAGTTCCTGATATGAACACTGAAATGAGTGTGGAAGTCATAGCTGCCACTCAGCAGGCAAAAAAAGATGATAGTGTTCATGTTTTGTTACATAAGAACACTGGTATTGTATTGTTTTATTATGTTGTTTAATTTGTTTTGCATTATGTTTAAACAATATAATCGGATATTGTAGCACTTATACAGAGAATAATTATATATGATACGTACTGTACCTGGATTCTTTTAGATAGTTTTGTTTCTGTTATGTGTCCTCTTTTTATTTACATTAAAAAGCTCTGAATAAATAAATTTTTGTCACCAGTTTCCATTACCATATTTGCAATCCATTTTCCTTGAACAATAACAGGTAATTACAGAGTGATCGATGACAAATGCTTGTGCAAGTGATTGTTTCCTGTAATTATTGATTTTCACAGACTGCCATCTGTTAACCTCGTATGGTAAAAATTTGCACGCACACACACACACGATTCACGTCCCTTTTTCCGGGACTACTCTGGTGAGCCGCTACCAGAAGGTAAAACCCATCTGGATTTTACTGAAGCATGAGACAGTGAGTGGCAGTGGCATCAGCTGGGCCATATGCAAGTCTGCACCTCGCTCCAGACAATCATGCCAGCACCCACCGCTGGCTAAGGCTAGTTGCCCTTCCTAGCACTAAACCAACAGTATCAAAGCACCGAAGGCAAATCTGTAAAAAAAATTGCAGCTGTTGTTATTTTGCAGGTGACGCTGTAACAACTGACCTGTCTGCTGAGCTGCAGGTGATCTGCTTTAATTGCTGGTTTTCCTAGCTGATATTTTGTTTTAAATATTGCAGTGAACAAAATATATATGTTTCGCTTAGAATATGAGATAGCGTGCTGTAAAGTCTGCTATACTCTTTCTTATGGTACCTTTACTTTTCATGTTCTACTTATACTGTTGCTTGCTGTCATTGGCACTGGCACATAGTATGCAAAGCAGGGTCCGTCAAACAATACGGTGTCCGTCCAGTGGCCAGTATGCATACTTGCATATGAAGACAGTGGTTTCTGTGGCAGGAACTGGCTGAATGTCTAAAGAACACATTTCAGAAGTCAGAGGTCGTCACTTCCATTGAACCTATGCTTCATCTCACACCTTTAGAGGTAAGTGCTTAATATTTGATGAACAGCATTTTATTTTATGGGCAAGCTGTCGTGCAACCCATCATATACAGATCTCTGTCATGCTTAAATCTTATGCTGGCTCATTTTAACTGTGGTATGGCTGAAAACTACATGTGACTGATTTGATTTGATGATTGTCCATGACCACTGCTTTTGTTTTAATGGTTGTTTTCCAGGTTAGCCAGTTTCTCCTGAGTTCTTCCTGTAATTGATTTAGAAGAGAACCTTTCAGTGGCGTAGGTATTTGTGGTCTGGATGCCCTTTGTGACAGCTAACAGCGTCAAAGCACTGACAGTTACTTGTAACTTATATTTTCTACATTCTGTGCTTGCAGTGTTGTGCAGCGTAAGGTAGCTTGACGTGTTTGCTGCATGTGTTTTGTTTAGCTGGAAGCTTTCTGTGATGCAGTTGGTTTTAACGAAATGTCAGATTCATCTATCAGTGCTGCATGTCAGAGTTTATGTGGTTCATCTTCTTTACATTTCAGCTATGAGAACTGCTGCATTCTTGCTCAGCATCTTTTTCTAACACCGGTACTGTATGATTGGAACAGTTGTGACAGCCGTGGTGATCAACTGCATTTGTGTTCTTTTGCACATGACACTTCATTGTTTAACAGACTACAAGTGACGGACTTGTATAGTACTGGCTATAACCTTGAATGTGAAGTCAGTCACTTGACTGGTGAAGCCACTAATTCGCAGTTTATCTCGTGTTGCAGTTTGTACATCATTTTAGCCCAAAACAAACCAAGCCACTGGTATGCAAGCCATCATTATTCGGTGCCTGTCCCAAGCCAGGAAAATTGGGAGGGTTGCGGCAGAAAGGGCATTTGGCGTAAAAATGGGGGGATTGTGGAGGTGGGGGCATTGATAGTCCATATGGGGTGGCGTCCAGACAGATTGTCAGTGCATCTGCCTATGTTATCTTTCCCTGCACCATAAAATCCAGAAGATGGCGAGCAAAATGGAGGACATTGATAAAGGATGCAGCGAGTTCTACAAAACAGTAGGTACTGTGAACATGACTGCCTGTAAACTGATCCATAGTCGGGTAAAGGTGCTGGCTGTTAATTTGAGCCAGCCATCCAGCCAACTTTGGTTGTATGCTGGCTTGATTGGGTCTAACAACCCTCACTTGCTCAAAGCACCTTAAAGGGGCTGTGCTGTTATGCAACTGACATTGTTGTCTGTGTGAATCCTTCTTCTTCGTCATGGGTGTGAGTGGGTGAATGTTTCTTCTGGTACCGGCTCACCAGGGTAGTCCCGGACAAAGTGCCGTTAAACGGTTGTATGTGTATGTGTGTGTGTGGGTACTACCTTGTAACCTGTCTACTTACCTTTTCTTGGCCCGACGGATGCCTGTAATAATGCCTGCCTGTTGGTTGACTCTTCAGCTGAAGTCACTCCATCAGCCAGCCTCACGGCTTCTCATTGCAGCATTGACGCTGTTTGCTGGTGCTTACCCTCGCACACTGATGAATTCTGTCATGGTTCCAGTCATCAGGAGTGAGTCGTGCAATGTGCTTCAAGCCGAGGTTGTCTTGAAACTTGTGAAAACCGTTCTCAACTCGGATCACTATGCTGAACTGCTCAGGTCTGCTGTCTTTGACTTGTTTTACTGAGAATACACCATATGAACAACTATACTACTGCGGGGTGTGCCTGCCCGCGGGCATGGGTCAGCAGCGAGCTAGTCTCTGCAATTAATCTGTTTTTGGCAGCATTACAGTTGTTTTCTGCAGCTTGACTGCTAAATGCCACCTTAAGAACTTCTTCTGTTCCTCCTGCTAGCATACTCACTGTGTTTCTGTAAAAAACATGCTATGCAAATTTAAGAGAGGCTTTTGCTTACTGTCAAAGGGCATATTCCTTCACAATATTCAACTGTGACTTTCTCAGTACCAGGTAATTCTGCTGGTACTACTTAACAGATAATAATTTTGATGATTTAGTGTATTGATCGAGAGTCAACATAAAGGATACAGTGTCCTCCTGTTGAATCAGTTCAGTGTATCAGTGCTTCAGCATATTGAGTTTGCTCGAGTGCTTTAAAACTTCTGGTTGTACAACAGGAAGGCCATCTAGTCTGCAAAAATTCCAGTCCAAATTTGTGTGTGTATGAAATTGGTGTTAGGCCACGTCTGATTTTGCATATGCATATGGTTTTTGGCACATTTTTGCAGGCAGCTGACTCAGTTAACTGTGTGGTCAGAAAACGCTTTGGCTATCATTCAGCACCTTGTTGATGAACAGGTTTTCATATATTTCTTCTCCGTGCCATCCTTGTTTACTAGAACCTTATAATAACATTGGCATATGATACATTTTGTAGCTGATAGTTCTGTCATTAACTGTACCGGTACACTGTTTAAAGTTTAGGCCAGTATGTTTTTAAAGATTATCATGGGAACACATTCCTTGACATGTAAATTAAGTGGAAAAACTCTTGTGATATTTTTTATGTTAGCCACGTAATGGTGTGACTTTACCTCAGCTAATTAGATTGCAAGAACTTTTCTGTATACAGGTTCTGATATTTTGTGGAAAATACCTATTGTTGAGATTGTTTAAAATTTGCTTGAGATGAACTTCAATCATGTGTATTGTAATTTGATTTATTGAATATCTTGTTACTCTAATTAATTGTTTGTTATTAATTTTGGCAGGTTACCTGTTATAACATCACTACTTGTTACCAGCGTTATGTACACTGCGAGCCGTTAAAAAGGAGCCAGCTTGTTTTTTATATAACTTACACAAAAATCAATGGATCTTAATGCCAATTCTCTGTTAGATTTAGGAATGAATGACTTGCATAAACGTGTGATTTTTGCTCACCTCGCCTAGTTAATGTTGCTGCTCTACCTGGTGAAAATTGAGACACTGAAAATGCATGTGAACACAAATTTAGCTATAAATGTTAACTATAAAATAGCTGTCAGATGAATCACATATGTGAACACTCATTTCACAGTATATGTTTAAGTGCCTGCAACAGACACATACGCTGTACACATCATCTTAGGCGGTCACGCCACTGGTCAGTCGCAGCATCGACTACAGGGACCCTCTGTTCAAAGTAATGCCAAGTTTGCTTAAATTGTTTTTGTAGGCCATCGACCTTTGTTTTGTACACACTTTTCTGCATGGCACTCCAAGTTTTGTAATCTGCCAGGTTGATGTCCCAGTTATTTGATGGTCAGTGATCTGGCATTGCATGGCTTACCAGTTTGACCGTCTCTGGAGCCCAGTGTGCTGGAGCACTGTCCTACTGGAACGTGAGTGTGTCTCTTGACATTCCCTTAATGGCTGACAGCAGATGCTGTTTCAAGTAAGCAAATTTAAGGCACTTGGGCAAATATTTTGGTTGAGTTGGACACATGCACTTGGGCACATGCCATGTTTGTTGATGAAGTTATGATACATCTCATGCCATTTTGTTTGGTAGTACCCTATTGTATTATTCTTTTTCAGTGTTGTTTCAACTTTCACAAGGTTGTGTAACAACATTAATCAGGTGAGGTGGATAAGATTCATACCTTTACGTGTGCCATTCTCTCCTAAATCTAACAATGAAAACACATTTAAAATCCATTGATTCATGACAAAGATATGTATAAAAACAAGTTGCCTCCTTTTTATGGCTCACCGTGTACAAAAAATACACACACACACATGTTTAACAGCCATTTGTCCGGTGAGCCGGTACCAGAAAGGTAAAACCAATCTGGATTTTACTGAAGCAAGAGACAGTGAGTGGCAGTGGCATCAGCTGAGCCATATGCAAGTGTGCACCTCGCTCCAGACAAATAACCATGCCAGCACCCCACCATGTAGAAAAAATACTTATACAAAAATTGCTGCTGAGAAATAGCATAAATTTTTTAAACTGTCTATTGCTGTAGTTGTGTAGAACTGTATGTTTGAGAAAATTAAAATGTCATTTGTTAATGTTTATTGTAGCCTATGCTAACAGATTCTGATTTACATTTGCTAATATCAGCACTATGTGTCAACAACAATGCTAAACACTCGTCTAATTTAAAGTTCGGAAAACTTATGTTATCCACTGTTCTGGCATACAGCAGCAAGGTAC
>Ga0126329_10000314_pt1 | contig 10179 bp, 3 predicted proteins | sample InaspJWI85metaG_FD_104915 | JGI IMG/M metagenome (GOLD analysis project Ga0126329, IMG submission 104915) | Marine gutless worms symbiont microbial communities from Oahu, Hawaii - Inanidrilus sp. 2 OAHU.JWI-85 metaG | ecosystem: Host-associated > Annelida > Digestive system > Unclassified...
ACTGTTTTCACAAACTGGTGCTAAATTTGCCGGCTCCGTTGGACATCCAATGACCAAAATGCTTTCAGCTTCAGGGGGCTTCGCCCCCCTGACCCCCTGACCAGGGGCTCTGCCCCCAGACCCTCGTTATAGGCTCGTGCTCCGCACTCGCCATGGTGCCTCCCAACCAGTGACCCCTTCCGCCGCCTATGCCTCAGAGGCTGAGCCCCCCCTGCTACACATTACCACTTTAACCACTGCATATTCCGCATACAACAACAATAGGAGCACAGCTACACTTACATGCCGGTAAAATCGAGTACAATGAACATAAACATGTTAGACAGTGTAACAAGATAGAACAGTTGTAGGCCTGCGATAGGGAGATCAAATGACACTTATAGCTAACATCACCTCCGCACTCCTCGTTCTTCGCGGCCTGCCTGTTCAATTGCGTTCGTCCGGGTGTGCTTGTCATTCTACTCGTGCCTCTGATCTCCGAATGTATACCACTCCTCACATCTTCAGTCGTCACCTCAGCAGCCATTTACCAGAAAGCCTCACTTAGCGCATTTTTCTTGTTTTTCAGATTCAGCTTTTGATGACCGCTGTGCGCGCTCGTAAATTATATTCACCTACTTACTTACTTAAAACCGGGTAAATAGGCAAGTAGATTCTCTGTTCGCGCCTTCGCGGTCACAATGAAAGTGGTGAGGCAGCCCTTAAAATTTAAACTATGATGAAATTGGTAATTTATTGCCCGGCCGGGGCGATTTAAGATGCACTGATGAACACGAAATTTGAGTCGTCTAAAACTGCATGTGGCACTTGTTTTGGGATAACAGTTACAAATTTCGCCATGCTTTAAGCCCGCATTTGTATTACGCACGAACTTCTACGAAGACGTAATGCAGAGCGTTACTAACAAGTAAGCCATTAACAAGTGGCCATAGTAACAGCGGACAGAAAAACGCATCGCATCGCATCGCGTGTTGTCTCCTTGTGAGTCACGTTGAGTATCTACCCGTTCTGCCGCCAACCATGTCCTAGGATGTCACAACTCTCAAAAGTGTCCCTTCGTGCAGGCAGTTTATTAGGCCCTATCCAACACATGGTTTCTTGGTCCACTGTTCGATAAAACGTGTGCAACAACTCAAAAACGTTTACGTCACGTTCTTTTGGATTGTGAAAAAAACATTAAAAACATAAAAAGCGTAAAAAAAACTTACGCAGTTTTAGAGACCACTCGATCAATTTGGCGTAAGTGAGGGAGCAGCTTCTTAACGTTACATCAGCACATTATAGGCTATACAGCCATGAAAAGTTGGTTGACCATAACAATAAAAACAAATAATAATTAACAAACGATAAAAATATTAGGCTAAGTGTAAAACAAAAGTGAAGTTGTGAACTCATTTCGACGGATTAAGGACTAAACTTGTGCTAACGACTTTTTACGTTTTTAAAAATATCAGTTGAATAAACGTAAAAACGCGTTTTTGAAATCTGAAAAGAACGTAAAATACGTACTCTTGAACACTGTCTTGGTCCTCAGGAGTCTGCATCCCAGATGGCATCTCGAACGGCTCAGCCGTTTTGCACGACTTACGATCGTGACCAACAGACACACACGGACAGACAGACAGACAAACAGACAGACAGACAGACAGACAGACCACGGACTTACGCTACTCTGCCGGCAAACTTTCCAAAGCTTCGGTTTTGTCGATTTAACAAGTATGTGTTCGGCTTTGTACGGCTGTTGTTAACGTGACACTACTCGCCTTTGCTGCTGGCCATCGTGCTGCTATGCGTCGTGATGCTGCGGCGCCGTTGCTGCAGGGCGCCGGTCGTGCAGCAATCGATCGATATCCCGTGCCCGCCCGACCACAGCAGCAAATCCGCCGCACGCTGCTGCAGCGGTCGACAGCTGAGATAGACGGACAGACAGTTGTCGTACACCATACGGTTAAATAGACCTTTCCGCAGAAGCCGCATAGGCCTAGTATGCGAGCAGTGTCAATGCAGAGAATGAATACTGACGCTGTTGGATGCGAGGGATGCAACTGCCGACTGTTCCTGGTCATCATTGATGACGACTAGATGAGCGTCTCCGTGTAGTGATCGACATGCCAGTCCAGCATCGTCCCAGTTCAGGTTGCGATTCACCAGTTTGTAACAGCCGCCAACTGACGCAATGTGCGTGAAAGTAGACGGACAGTCTGCCATAAATGAAACATGAATGGACCAGGACAATGACTGTCTAGCACCTGCATTATTACCCCGGCCCCGATATGGGAGCGGAGTATTGTGATGAGCGTGTCTGTCTGTCTGTGTGCGTGTCTATCTGTCCGCGATCATGTCTTCAGAGCTGCTCGTCCGATCTTCACTATGGCCGTGGCTTGGTCCTCTTCAGGTGGCATAGTGATACGTTATGTACTTCCGGTTTATGGATGACGTCATATTTGCTCATAAGCCAAGGTTGATAGACGTCGCCGCCCAGCCAAAGCGCAGTGTACACGCAGTCTTGGGCTTGGCATAAACTGTACGCAGTAATACCAGGTGCAGGCCAACGGACACACAGGACACTTCCCTGGCGCTTAAAGTAACTTCCTAGGTGGCAACACCGGGGGCGGAGTCTGCGGTCTATGACTGTTTTGTTTGCCGTCGCAGTTCTTACTCCGCCCCTTTAGGGCGCGAAGTGTTGTGATAGCGTGTCTGTTTGTCTGTATGTTTGTCTGTGTATTTGTGTGTCTGTCGATCCGCGAGCATATCTCCCGAACTACAAGTCTTTCACCAAATTTTATGCATGTTACGTATGGACGTGGCTCGGTCCTCATCTCGCAGCATGGCGATACGTTATGTACTTCCGGTTTATGGATGGCGTCATATTTACACATAGGCCCTAGGCAGTAAGCAAGTAAGTGTTTTTTTTCTATGGCGTCACATATCAGAAGTCACAGAGCGCCGTGTTCATGCTTCCCGAAAAAGGTGTCCCTTCAGCTGTCGTCGGAACAGTCCGCAGGTGATGTTACGCAGCTGGACCGGGACAGAGTTCCAGTAGGCCCTAGGCGACGCGAAAAATAAGTATCTCAAACTGACCCACTAGGGGGCAGCACGGAACCGGCGAGGAGTCTGATATTTCCGATTGCTTTGCTATATGGTGACAAAACTCGATAGCCATTAGCTAAACGATAGAACAATCCAACATTGCGCAGATGTGCTCAGTAGTTTTGATTCTAACCAAGAAATGCAAACCAAACGTTACGCGACGTTTCCTACAGACGTAGGCCTATGCAGCGCATTTTAGAGGCCTTGGCGAGGATGTGCTATATAAAACCACGTTTTACATTACATTATATAACGAAAGCCTAAAGTGCACAAGCTGCCACAGAAACATATTTATTGTTTTGAACTCTATTTTTCGTGAAATTATGTCGAAATTTGGCAAATGCGGTGAAACCATATCGGAGATTATCCAGATGAAAACCTTTTTCTTCTTCGGGATTCACTACATGGATTCCCCATACTGTTTATTGTTACTTCTTAGCATATCTGTCTTTACTTTTTAGTTTTTTTTGTTTTACACTTTTTAGTTGTCGGTTCCGTGCGGTAGATTAAGCCGACTCATGTTGGCTTTCGAGCGCACGTTGAAATAGCATCTCGTATCGTATCGTATCGTAGCAGTACATACATGTACATCCGGCCGATGGGTTACTCGTTTTAACGCATGACAGTCGGCCGGATATAGCCTACGTACTGTACAGAAGGGTGGATATGAAATTGCTATAGCCTGACATTACAGTACTGCGCTTTGTGCAGCTGCATTCTTCTGACGCGCGATAGAAATGCAAATAAGATATAGTCCCGATGGCGACAAAGCGATATGTTCCTGTCAATTTCGGCCACTTCCGTTGGTCCTACGGCCACGCAGATCGGTGGGTTCGACCACCAGCGTGTAGTTTTCTATTAGTGTTCTGTAGTAGCCATAGCTCTAATTGCACCATTTTGAGCTAAGAGCATGGGACAGACAAACGGACGGATCACAGCATTGCTTAATGCCAACCCCCTACTGGGAGGATTATAATCGAATAAACACTAGGCCTACAATACAATACAATACAAAATTTGTAAAGCGCCATATTGCCGTGGCTTCAGAGGCGCTAGATATCAGCAGCTTTTGATCATCTCCGTAAATTGGTTTCGTTAGGGCCTATATGAATTCATGTTAAATCTGTTAAATTCAAATGTAATATTTGTAACTGTTCAACGTACCCCGTTCACGTTTTCGAACCACAGTAGTAGGCCTACTGAGTTCGACAAGTTCTCTGTGGAGCTGGGAATTAGCCGCCTTCAGCTGTGTCACATCAGCCTGTAACTGCTGCAACAGCTCAATGCTGGAGTTCTGTAGCTGCGACATTCCCGTCTGTAACTGTCTCATAGCCGCCACAAGTTGCGAATTAGTCTCATGCATCTGTGACACAGCTGTCAGCAGCTCAGAACTATTCATCTGCAACTGCGATACAGCCATCGCCAGTTCGGAATTAGTCTCCAGTACATGTGTCGCGGCTATCTTCATCTCAAAACTAGCCTTCTCTAGCTCAGACTTGTTCAACTGCAACTGACTCAACACGTGCTCATCTGTACACGTGATGACGTCACTGTATTGCTGTATGACGTCATGAGTAGGCTGCGGTGACGTCATTTGAATGGCGGTTACCGTTACAACGCACAGACTCAGCTGCTGTATAGCAATCGACGTCTTGTTTCTACGGCTTATATTCTACAGAGAATATCCACCATACTGAAGCAATTCACTGAAAACACTCCACAAAGCGAAGGCGCTAACAGTGACGCTAATCCATATTCATCACAACTGCCTGAATCACGTGTCTGCAGTGATGAACGCGTCGTCAGTCGTGGTGTTTCGCAAGATCCGGTTGCATCTAGCATCCGCCTACACCGTCTTCCCCAAAACAGACACCAAACTCATGGCGGTAACTCTGTTATTTCTCAAACGGTTTTCAAATTTTTTTAACTGTCAGATTCTCCAGTAAATTTGCAGCAAAGTATTATTAAAGATCTCGCCGCACCTCATATGCGTCGCTACACTACCTTGTGAAACATTAATGTCATAAAATGAGCGACGGTCGCAAACTAATGCAGTAATAAACAATAAATTACTAGGTACAGTAGTTACATACTTAAGGTGTGGTGGGATTTTCAAAAACCAAATTAAGAAAGCTTTATCAGTGAGTCTGTCGGTGAATTTTTTTTTAAATCGGTGAATATTCGGCATAGTCGCGGGCAAAAAAGGTGGACCGTGTCGTGCATTTTTTTCGACTTTTAGCAGTGTTATGGTCAGGCGATTTTGACCTACGGGCATGGAACAGAAAGACAGACCAACGAACGGACCCGTCGCAGGACAGTACAGGTCGGGCGATAATAAGTGATTCTGTATCAACCTTCTATGGAAGTGACAGACAGCAAAACTGCCAACTTCTGTTTGTACTGTGCAGTATACTTTGTCAAACGAACATCTGCAGTAGTTAATGATATACAAAAGCACGAAGAAAGAGCACGCCTACAATAGTCTTTCACCTGTACGTAGAAAGAAGAAACACCGTTTGTAAAGTACAAAAAAACTTTAACAACTACACGAGTAGCGTTCAGAGTTTCAAGTCTGACTTCTGACTTCCGGTAGTTTTAAAGGAAATACTCATAAGTGAACTCTTCTTAGTATCCACAGTCTACTGGATGCCATCTCGACAGGTCTAAAGTTTTCGAGTGCGACAGACGGCAGATGTGCGGATAGACAGACAGGCAGACGAAAATGCATCGGCAGCATATAAATATATGCGTTGCACGTGCTTCGTGCGGTAAAAATTCAGGACTGTCGACGTGACGCGTCGATTATCATTTGGAACCTATCAGAGTGAACTACAGAAAACAGCAACCTGTAGATTTCATTTATATAGGCACAATAACTGGAGAGACCGTCATGCATCCCACAAACAAAAAAACAGCAAGCATGGAAAATATATCAGTTCTCCGGTATTTTCAGGAATACTGCTCACTGCGGGTGGCTCGGTAGCCGAGTGGTTAGCATGCTGGACTCAGGCGCAGAAGGGCCCAGGTTCAAATCGCAGTCGCGACGCTGTTGGATAACATTCTTAGGCAAACTGTTCACGCCAATTGTGCCTCTGTTCACCAAGCAGCAAAATTGGTAGCAGCCCACTTAAAGGTTGCGGGGGTAACTGCAGGCATGGCGGAAAGTAATGGCAGCCTACCGCCGGGTTTATGACTCACGTCACATGCAGGCTGACTGCCAAGAACCGGGATCAGCTCCGGAACCCTACGCTCGGTAATCGAGTATGGGCTACCTTTTTGTACTGCTCACTGACTATGGATCGTAAGCAGACGAATGCAGTAGTTACTGGTCGGACACGCTGACTTTCTATTTTAGCTGCATTACATAAGCTCATATAATCAGCGAATAAAAATTTGCAACAGAAAAGCAGCAAAGAGTCATTTTATTCTTCATGGATTAAGAATTACATAAATACAATAAACTGCGCATTTTAAAGTCGATAATTATGTTGAGAAATAAACATACAACCATTTTTCGTGGAATGTGTTATACAGTTCAGGGCCTGGATAAGATGCTTATAAACGCTTTACATAAAATAGACACCGACACTGTTAATTTTCCATATTTAATGTTGCACCTTGAGCAACATTTATAAGTTACCATAAATTCATGTCAATTATTAAGTCACATCTATACGCAAGTGGAAGTTTCATATAAAATAGCACAACACAGTTACATTGACATATATGCGACAGAGAACGAAACGTGCGAAAAATGTCATCACACAGAAAAAGCTACATTGCATACACAGCATCGTCACACCAGAAACTTCGTAATGAGTGCAAAAACGTTTTGTGACATTAAAACATTTTCGTAATAACTATTTCAGCCCTTTCATATATATCGTCTAACTCGTCGACTGTTTTGATTAATGCCTCGATCCGGCCTCATTTATTCGATAGGGTCGGAGGCATTATGTTTTGGGGCTGTCCGTTTGTCTGTGCGTATGTGCGTGCGTCCCGGCGAAAACATTTTCCACCGTCTTGCCGTCGACTTCTTGTTTTACAAGTACTTTAAACAGCAATACGCAAATTTTGCCGGCTGCAAGTTCACTGTTGTTTTAGCAACAGTCTGCCACCCGAAACAATCCGTGTTCTAATCGCCTTGACTTTAGGGTATTTTCGAGAGAATGGGGAAGCATTTTACTATGTGGCAAACAAACTGAACATCGCTGAGCTGCAGCCCCAATCTGAAATAAATTTTCACATCGTAACTGGAATGATGGAATCATTCGTTCTGTTGGCATTCATTTAAATTATAGCCAACTGGCGAAGCACCAATCATGGTTTATACAACATCAAATAAACGTCTCAGTGTATATCTAACGTCTAAAGTCACATTGGATTTTGAAGCAAATTTCAGGCATGTCTACAAGCTGCACAGTTCTGAAACGTAATGAATAAACCTCTTTGTAGATATTAGATGTGACGGTCACCGCTGGATTAAAACTGCCGGGAGCTGGGAGGGGGATTCAATCCCCAGTTATTGTCACATTTCTGCAGTTCACCTTTGCAGGGAACCCTCCCAGTTTCTATTTTGCCTGCAACCGAATACCAGCGAAAATGTTGTAGGTTCCAGGAGACGCTATCTAGCGCCTACAGAATGCAAGACAGACTTTTAGCTCCAAAAATTATATCGCTCCCCCAGATTCCCTATTTTGTGGCTGGCTGCTCACTCCCCAATAACCCACCCCCAGTCTCCGCCCTTTGGCTTCCGCTCTTCGGGCTTCGGGTTTCTCTGGTGACCACCCCCCCGAGTTAATGTTTTTACAGTTCCCTCCCTCTGTGCAAGTAATTCACGATTGCAGATAATATGACAACAGTAGGCCTACAGCCTTTCATGAACAAAATGACCGAGCAGTAAACTAAGTTTAAGTAAGAAAAAAATGGCTGCTTTATGAGTCGTGGTTATTGTATAGCTAAATGTGGGCTACTTTCAGTGCACAGCAATGACAGAATGTTGTTAGCTGTTTACCTTCACAGTCAGAACGACTGCCGAACGACGGTTGGAATACAATGTAACAAATGCTATGTACATAACTGCATCAGCAAAGACAAGACAAATGCCTACGACTTCCTGTGTCGCACTTCATCCTTGCTTCCTCTGCTTTCTGCCGAATTCGTCCTAAAACAACACACACTGTGTTATAGGTAAGTGAGTACAATGACCTCATTTTTGGGTGCACGTGTTTAGTTACTAGTTTGTGTAACGTGATTCGGTCCTTGAACCGCAAAAATGTCTAATAAACTACCACTACTACATCTATGCAGATGCCATACAGACTTTCATTTCTTGAATCTTAACATTTATCCTCGTCCATTTCAGCAAAACACAACCAAACAAGTCTGTGTTCAGCTTCCTACGTTAGGTGTCAACGTGACACTGCTCGCATTTGCTGCTGAGCGCCGTGCTGCGGCGCCGCTGCTGCTGAGCGCCGACCGTGCAGCAATCGATCGATATATCCTGCCCGCCGGGCACACAGCAGCAAACCTGCAGCAGCGGAATGCGGCTGGCGAATTATGGGACAGACGGACAGACGGACTCCCGTCCGTTACATAGATCCTGCTCTGCATTATATACGAACAGTTCGGCAGGAACGTGTGTGTGCATTACTGTACCTGTTAAATAATGGAAGTTGCTACAGTAATGGTAGCGTCAGCCCGCATCGCCGCCGCCACACAGACTGATCCACGCCATTAGCTATTGCGTGCACATTAATATATTGCATCGTATCATACAGTCAGAATGTAGTTCGAAATTTTACTAAATCTGCCCATCTCCTTTTAGAGATGCCTGAATATTCGGGTTGAGCCTCCGGCTGTTACCAACGAAATCGCTGAAAACTGCTGCAGCGTAATTTTTTTGTAGGCCAAAAACATTTGTGATGCCCAATTACCAGCCTCGCGCCTGCGATTCGTCATCTTTGTGACAGACGCACGACACGTTAAACGCTGCATAATAATAAATGAAATAACGAAGGCATAAATAGTGCAAAGCACTAGAAAGCCCTCACCCGAGGTCGTACTGACCACTCTGGCCACATTTCAGTCAACCATAAATTTTCAGCCGGCTGTACAGTTAGCAAGTAAGTAAGCAGGTCTGCTATTTAGGCCCTGTCAGTCATCCCAGTCGTTGTTGAGTCCACCTGCCACCTTGACCTTTGACCTGTAACCTTAACCGGCAAATATGATCCACAGACAGTGTCAAGAATCAAGATGAACCAGCATGCAAAATACCTGTATCAAAGGTTATTAAAATTAAGAGTTATTGTCAAAATACATGTGTCTATGTATCACAACAATAACATATGAACTTAATGACCTTTGAGATAGATATTTCACACAGACTCACACACCAGACATAATGTTCCATCATGACCTCTAAACTGGTAGAGTAACAAGGTATCGCCCCGGGGGTGGCGAGACGATATGCCCCCGCCGATGGCAGTTCGATCCAGAAATCGCGGACGGGTCCGCAGATCGCAAATCTCTGGTGGCCGGCGGTGGCTAAGCTGCAGGCAGCCAGCGTGCCTATCGCCTAAGCTGGGACAGACAGACAGACAGACAGACAGTCAGACGGACGGATCGCTTAATGCCCCCCCCTTACAGCGGGGGGGCATAATAATGAGAAAAGTCGTCGTTTGACATACAGCTTCTGCGCCTCTTCTTTTCTCGCCTCTTCCGCCTGCTGCCTGGATCGCCGTCTCTCATAGATGGCAATGATGATGATGAGTACAACGACCTCGATGCAGATGCCAATGAACGGCCACAGCGGCGCCAGCCGGCCTGTAAATAAACCAGTAAGTAAGTATCAGACGTATCAAACTACAAATCAGCGCCTTTGAAGTTGCGACCTTACGGCGCTATACAGATCTGATTATTATTCTTATGTTATTATATTTGTGCCTTCAGTGCTTTGACGCTGTGGGTTGGGCGGCAGGAAGGGCATCCGGCCTGTAAAAAACTGAGTGGTGGGGTGCTGGCATGGTTATCTGTCTGGAGCGAGGTGCAGACTTGCATATGGCCCAGCTGATGCCACTGCCACTCACT